>ENA-UOWE01004547-UOWE01004547.1-activated-sludge-metagenome-genome-assembly--contig:-NODE-4547-length-13304-cov-4.262888_pt1 | contig 13304 bp, 10 predicted proteins | sample MGYA00249841_ERZ761562 | MGnify/ENA primary metagenome ERZ761562 (study PRJEB28883, sample SAMN05720200) | activated sludge metagenome | isolation source: Anaerobic digester | place: Japan... | reverse complement strand
GCGGGGAACGATATCGAGCTTCGCGTTTTCCCGGGCGGCGGTCACGGGTTCTTCTACGAGGATCCCGTAGGACGCGTCTTTTGGCAGGACGCCGTCCGGGAATTCATGAGGGGGTTGTGAGGTCCGGGCCTCAGGCGAGCGCCTGAGGCCTTCGGCGCGTCAGTACTTCGAAAGGTAGTTATCGATCTCCCACTGGGAGACCTTCGTCTTGTACTCGAGCCACTCAAGCTCCTTCGCCTCGACGTACTTCTCGAAGATGTGCTTCCCGAGTACGGCGTGGATAAGCTTGTCCTTTTTCATCTCCTCGATCGCCTCGCGGAGGTCGCCGGGAAGGCTCTCGACGCGCTTACGCTTGCGCTCGGCCGGGCTCATCTCGTAGATATTCCCGTCGACGGGCGCCGGGGGCTCGACCTTCTCGCGGATGCCCTCGAGCCCCGCCGCGAGGACGAGGGCAAGCGAGAGATACGGATTCGCGGAGGGATCGGGGCTTCGGAGCTCGACTCGCGCCGCGTGCTCATCGGCCGCGGGAACGCGGATCAGCGGGCTTCGGTTGTGGGCGGACCAGGCGATGTACACGGGGGCTTCGTACTCGGGGACGAGTCGTTTGTAGGAGTTGACGAGCTGGTTCGTCACCGCCGTGATTCCCTTGATGTGCTTCATTATGCCGGCGATGAAGTGATAGGCGATCGGCGAGAGCCCGTTTTTGTCCGTCGAGCTCGCGAAGGCGTTTTTCTTCCCGTTCGACAAGGACATGTTCAGGTGCATGCCGGATCCCGCGATCCCGAAGATCGGCTTTGGCATGAAGGTGGCGTGAAGCCCGTGGCGGTGGGCGACCGTCTTGACCGCGAGCTTGAAGGTCATCATCCGGTCGGCGGCCTCGAGGGCCTCGCTGTACTTGAAGTCGATCTCGTGCTGGCCGCGCGCGCACTCATGGTGGGAGGCCTCGATCTCGAAGCCCATCTCCTCCAGGGTTAGGACCATGTCGCGGCGGGCGTTCTCGCCGAGGTCGATCGGCCCCATGTCGAAATAGCCCCCGTTGTCGAGGGTTTTAAGGGTCGGGCCTCCCTCCTCGTCGGTATAGAATAGGAAGAACTCGAGCTCGGGGCCGACGTTTAGGCTATATCCCATCGACGCGCATTCCGCGATGACCCGCCTGAGTATCTCGCGAGGGGAACCGTCGAAGGGTTTGCCCGACGGTGTGTACACGTCGCAGATAAGGCGGGCGACGCGATTGGGGCCGGGGCGCCAGGGAAAGAGGCAAAAGGTGTTAAGGTCGGGACGGAGGAGCATGTCGGACTCCTCGATGCGCACGAATCCCTCGATGGACGACCCATCGAACATGCATTTATTGTCGAGGGCTTTTTCGAGCTGGCTTGTCGTGATCGCGACGTTCTTCAGGGTACCGAAGATATCGGTGAACTGGAGCCGAATGAAACGAACGTCGTTATCGGCAACCATCTTCAATATATCGTCTTTGGTATAATTGAACATACCGCATCATAAATGAGTCGTGCGCGTCACGCAAGCCCCCGATTCTTTGCTCGCTTTGCGCTGTTTGATATGCGGTTTCTTCAACAATATAGCGAAAAACAGCATTAAATGCGATGATAGAGCCTAGTAACGAAGCGGAAATTTATCTATACTTACCGGTAGGTATAAACCGCAGCCAATGCTTCCGTCGCCAACGGGTTTTTTTCACGATTCGAGAGGGGCGCCAGGGGGCACCGGGATGGCCAAAAAGGCCGTCACGCGCGCTGCGATCAATCGCGCGACGCGCAAAGGAACACCCATGCACACCACCGACTCCGTGGCGAAGGACAGTATCTCCTTCTCCGATCTTGGCCTCGACGAGGACATCCTCAAGGCGATCGAGGCGAAGGGCTTCGTGGCCCCCACCCCCATCCAGGTCCTCGCGATCCCCCGCTTGCTGACCGGCGACGCGAACGTCATCGCCCGCGCCCGGACCGGCACGGGCAAGACGGCCGCCTTTGGTCTTCCCCTCGTCCAGGAGCTTCGCGCCGACAAGGGGTGCCCCCGCGCCCTGGTACTCGTGCCGACCCGTGAGCTCGCCCTCCAGGTGACCGCCGAGCTCGACTCGCTCCGCTCAGGCAGCTTGCCCCGCACGGTGACCGTCTACGGCGGGGCCTCGATGTACGACCAACTTCGCGCCCTCAAGGCCGGGGTCGAGGTCGTGATCGGGACGCCCGGCCGGGTGAAAGACCACCTTGAGCGCGGGTCGCTGAATCTTTCCAAGATCGACTACTTTATCCTCGACGAGGCGGACGAGATGCTCAATATGGGCTTCATCGAGGATATCGAGGCGATCTTCGCCCGCGCGAATCCCGACGCCCGCGTCCTCCTCTTCTCGGCGACGATGCCGCCGGCCATCCTCTCGATCGCCTCGTCCTTCATGGGCGAGTACGAGATCGTCGAGGAGGAGGCGGGGCCCGAGGAGGAGATTCTCACCGAGCAGTTCTATTGGGTCGTGCGCGAGGATGACAAGACGGAGGCGTTGGTTCGCCTGATCGACGCGGCCGAGGATTTCTACGGCCTCGTCTTCTGCCAAACGAAAGCCGACGCCGACGCCGTCGCGCGCGAGCTTGATGAGCGCAGGTACGAGGCCGCGGCCCTGCACGGGGACATCGCGCAGGCCCAGCGCGAGAAGATCCTGGCGCGCTTCCGCTCCCGGAAGACCCGCGTTCTCGTCGCGACGGACGTCGCGGCGCGCGGGATCGACATCGAGGGCTTGAGCCACGTCGTCAACTACGCGCTTCCGTATGACGGGCCGACGTACACGCACCGCGTCGGCCGCACGGGCCGGGCAGGCGCCCGCGGGATCGCGGTCACCTTCGTCCGACCCGAGGAACGCCGACGATTGGGATATCTTCGACACCACGCGCGCGGGGATCTCTCCGAGGGGAAGGTGCCGACGGTAGCCGAGGTTCTCGAGGCGCGGCGCGCCCGGCTCGCGCGCGAGACCGGCGAGGCGATTTCGCGCTTCTTCGCCGCGAGCGAGAACGATTCGGTCGAGGAATCTACGGTCGAGCGCACCGCCGCCGCCGACGAGGCCGCTGCCGGGATTGCCGCCGCCCGCGCCCCCGTCGCCATCCCGGAGGAATTCCGCGCGCTCGCGCGCGAGCTCGCGGAGGGTCGCGACCCGATCGATCTCGCGGCGGCACTGCTCGCCGTCCAGCACGGGGAGACGCTTTCGCCCGAGCGCTACGGGCACATCCGCGCCCCGCGCGTCCCCGCCGAGGGAACGGATCGCGCCCACCTGAGGCTCTTCGTCGGCATCGGCCGGCGCGACGGGCTCACCAAGCGCGGGATCGCCCTTTTCTTCCGCGACCTCATCGGGGTGCCGGAGCGGCTCGTCGACCGGATCGAGGTGATGGACGCCTTCTCGCTCGCTACCCTTCCTCGGGAGGCGGCGCTCGCGGCCCTCGACCTCGCGAAGCGAAAGCGGAACGTGCCGCATATCCACGTGGACGCCAAGGAGCAGGGAGGTTTCGCCCCGCAAGGGCGACCGTATGGGCCGCGTGGCCAAGGCGGCCCCCAGAGGCCGATGGGCCCTGGCGGCCCCAGGGCAGGGAGACCGCAAGGCGCGAGCCGCGGGGACGCTGGCGGCGCCCCGAGCCGCGCTGCGAGCCGCGCTGCGGCGTACAAAAAGAAAAAGGATTAAGGCGCGCGAAGGCCGGACAGTAGTCCGGCCTTTTTTTATGTGGTTAGTTGATGAAGCCTGCGAGGGAGTAGGCGTTGAGCCAACGCTGAAGCGGGACGATCCACCCCGAGTCGTGGCAACCTTCTAGGAAGAGTTCCTCGTAGAGGTCGGAGATGTGCTCGTGGATGAGGCGCACGTCCTCCGGGGCGACGAGACTGTCGGATCCGGCGAAGAGGCTTGCGATGAAGCGCACTACCTCGGTCGGGGTGACGTCCTCCGGGGTGATGCGGGTCATCGCGTAGAGGGCGGCGGGTATGCAGTTGACGCTATGCTGCTTGATGTAAAGCACGGTTTCCGTGATCGAGACGGCGCCCGCGTAAAGCTCGGCGTCGAGCGCCGCTCGCTCCTCCTCGGGGAGGCCGAGTTCGGCGAAGGCCCTTCGATAGAAAGTGTAGGCGAGCACGACGATGATCACGTGGAGACTCGGCACGCACAGGAAGTGCGGGTCGAACAAGTGGATGGTAAGGAAGTGTCCCCGGTAGTATCGGGGGCGCTTCGTCGTCGTCATGCGGAATCGGTAAACCTGGGCGGCGTCCCGATAGCAGAGGTCGACGAGTCGGAGGAAGCGCTCGGTGTAGCGGGCTGCGACCTTTCCTCCGAACCTTCGCCTGATGTACCCGAGGGGACGGACCCAAAACGCGACGAAGTCAAGGTACACGCCGACCTTCTCGGGGCGGAAGGGGACGGTGCGGTCGAGCGGGTGGTCGACGTTGAGAACCACGATCTTCTTAAGGCCGAACTTGACCGAGAACTGCAAAAAGAAGAAATCGCGCATCACCGTCCTCGCGTAGCGGAGCAGGGCGACGAGGGACGCGCGGTGGAACACGGTATTGACGAGGACGAGGAGGACGCTCTGCCTTCTCGTTGTGGGGACTCTTCGGTTATGCATGGGGACACGCCTCTTTCGCGATGGCGACGGACGCCATCGCGTCCTTCGCGTAGTAATCGGCGCCGATGCGCGCCGCGTAGTCTTCGGTCAGGACGGCGCCGCCGACCATGATTCGGGCGCCGACGCCTGCCTCCCTGAGGGCGGCGATGGTCTTCTCCATCGAGGACACGGTCGTGGTCATCAGGGCGGAGAGCCCAACGAGATTGGGCCTCTCGCGGAGCGCCGCCTCGACGATTGCTTCGGGGGAGACGTCCTTCCCGAGATCGACGACGGCGAAGCCGTAATTCTCGAGCATTGCCTTGACGATGTTCTTCCCGATGTCGTGGATGTCGCCCTTTACCGTCGCGATTAGTATCTTCCCGCGCGACGCGGCGGTCGCGCCCGAGCGGGCGAGGCGCTCCTTGATGGCTTCGAAAGCGCGCGAGACGGTGTCCGCGCTGAGAAGCAGCTGAGGAAGGAATTTGCGCCCGGACTCGAAGTCGCGGCCGACCTCGTCGAGTGCCGGAACGATGACGGAATCGATGACCTCGATCGGGGGCATGCGGTCTAGGAGAAGCTCGGCGGCGCGCCGGGAACGGTCACGAAGACCGGAGACGATCAGTGACCTGAGGTCGTCGTCGGCGATATCGCGGGACGACGTCGTGGCGGCGGCCGCGACGCCGAGCGGCCCCGGCTGTCGAGCGGATTGTGGCGCGGCCTGCGGAGCGGCGCGGAGCGCGGCCCGTTCCGGCGATCCCATCTCGGCGATGTACTCGAGGCAGTTCTCGTCGTGCCCGGCGAGCGCCCGCCATGAGCGGTACACGTCCATCATCGGACGCGACAGCGGGTTGACGATGCAGGCGTCGAGTCCGGACGCGAGAGCGGATGCGAAGAAAACCGCGTTGACGGTTTCCCGCTCAGGGAGTCCGAACGAGATGTTGGAAACGCCGAGGATTGTCTTTACCCCGAGCTCGCGCTTGACGAGGGCGAGGGCTCGGACGGTCTCCATCGCTTCCTTCTGCTGGGAGCTCACGGTAAGTGTCAGGGTATCGACGATCACGTCCTTGCGCGGTATACCATGCCGCTCGGCCTCGGCGACGATCTTCCGCGCGATGGCGAGGCGCCCTTCGGCGGTGGGCGGGATTCCGTTTTCGTCGAGGGCGAGGGCGACGAGGACGCCGCCGTACTTCCTCACGATCGGGAAGACGGCGTCCATCACCTCGCGCTTTCCGTTCACGGAGTTGACGAGTGCCTTGCCGTTGTAGTACCGAAGCGCCGACTCGAGGACGGCGGGCTCGCTTGAGTCGATTTGGAGCGGGAGCGGGAAGGTGCGCTGAAGGGCGCGGACCGCGTCGAGCATCATCGCGCGCTCGTCGATGCCGGGAAGGCCGACGTTGACGTCGAGGACGTGGGCGCCCGCTTCGGCTTGGGCGCGGCCCTCGGCGAGGACGTAGTCGAGGTCGCGCGCGAGCAGGGCTTCCTTAAATCGCTTCTTGCCGGTGGGGTTGATGCGCTCGCCGACGATCACGGGATCGGCGCCGATCTCGACTGCCCTGCCCCACGAGGAGACGAGTGTCGTGTCCTTCTTTGAGACGGGAATGGGCGCGAGCGGCGAGACGCGGCGAACGAGCTCGGCTATGTGCTCCGGGGTGGTGCCGCAGCAGCCGCCGAGGCAGCGGACCCCGAGCTTGGCCGCGAAGGACGCGGTCTCGGCGAATTCCTCCGGGCCCACCTTAAACACCGTGCGCCCGTTCTCGACGACCGGAATGCCGGCGTTCGGCTCCATGATGACGGGCACGCTCGCGCGGGCGACGAACTCGGCGGCGAGTTCGCGCGCGTGCGCGAGGTCCCCGCCGCAGTTAAAGCCGAGCGCGTCGACGCCCAGTCCCTCGAGGAGGGCGACGACGGCGAGCGGCGAGGCCCCGGTTAGGGTAAGGTTGTTGTCCTGGAAGGTCGCGCAGGCGACGACGGGCAGCGAGGTGTTTTCCTTGCACGCGAGGACGGCGGCCTTGAGCTCGTAGAGGTCGGCCATCGTCTCGACGATCGCGAGATCAGCCCCAGCGGCCTCGGCGGCGCGCGCCACCTCGGCGAAGGCGTCGTAGGCCTCATCGAACGTAAGCGACCCCATCGGCTCGAGAAGTTTTCCGGTCGGGCCGATGTCGAAGGCGACGAAGGACCCGGTCCGCCCGTCGCAGGCGGTTCGCGCGATGCCGACGGCCCGCTTCGTCGCCTCGACTGCGTCGAGGCCATGGCCGGCGAGCTTTATGCGGTTCGCGCCGAAGGTGTTGGTAAGGACGACGCGGGCCCCCGCGTCGAGGTATCGTCGGTGCACGTCGGCGACGAGGTCGGGTCGGGAAAGGTTGAGTTCCTCCGGGACCGACCACGAGAGACCCTCGTATCCCGGTCCCCGCGACCCATCGCGATAGGAATCGAGGAGGGCGCCCATGCTCCCGTCGAAGAAGACGAACCCGTCCTTCAGCGCGTCGCGGAAATTCATCTCGCTTCCTTTAGAATGTCGGAGACGTTCGAGACGATGCGCTTCACGACGTCGGGCTTGTTCATCGCGTAGATATGGATGCCGCGCACCCCGTTCGTCACGAGGTCGATGATCTGCTCCGTGGCGTAGGCGATCCCCGCCTGCTTCATCGCCTCGGGGCTTTCGCCGAATCGGTCGACGAGGGCGAGGAACTTCGGCGGGAGGTAGGCGTTCGAGAGCTCGATCATGCGCTTGATCTGGGCTCCGTTCGTGACGGGCATGATACCGGCGAGAACGGGCACCGTGATGCCGCGCGCTTGGGCGCGATAGAGGAAGCTGTAGAGGATGTTGTTCTCGAAGAACATCTGCGTGGTCAGGAACGAGCAGCCTGCGTCAACCTTTATCTTGAGGTAGTCGAGGTCGCGGTCCTTGTGCGCGCTCTCGGGGTGGCCCTCGGGGTAGCACGCGCCTCCGACGCAAAAGTCGCCGCGCGACTTGATATCGCGCACGAGGTCGGAAGCGTGCTCATAGCCGCCAGGCGGGACGAAGTCAGGATCCTTCGGTCGGTCGCCGCGAAGGGCGAGGACGTTCTCGATCTTGAGCTCCTTCAGTTGGTCGACGACGGCGTGAACCTCTTCCTTCGTCGAGGAGAGGCTCGTCAGGTGGGCGAGCGGGGTGACCCCGGCGTCCCGAAGGTGAGAGGCGATACGGACGGTGTTCGCGGAGGTTCCGCCCCCCGCCCCATAGGTGACGCTGATGAAGTCCGGGTCGAGGGAGGCGAGCTCGTCCGCGCACGCGATCACGGAATCGTAGAGCGAGTCCTGCTTTGGGGGAAAAATCTCGAAGGATAAGGTAAGTTTGTTCCTTTCGAGTATCTCGCTGATCTTCATCCGGTGCCGTCCCCTTCGTTCGCGCGGTTCGTTCCGCGCGGTGGTCGTTCCGCGTCCATTCGCGGGTTATCCGCAGTGTACCAGGGCTGCGCGGGGTTGGGCAAGTGCGTTTTTCCGGCGGGCCGCCTCTTGTCCGCGCCGGGGACTTGCCAAGCAATGCCGAGGTGAAGTAATATCCGGCTAACGGCGCACCCGCGCCGGAAGAGAGCGAAGACGCGACGGGTCCCCTCGGGGTCTCGACGGGTCTTCGCTCTCTTTTTTTCGCGGGATGCGCATCCTTTCCGATGCATGGGGGCGAGGGCGTCCCGCTTGTTTTACAGGCGGGACGCCCTCTTTTTTGCGTCGGGGAGGGGGAGCGATAAGGAGGTTGAGTATGGACGTTCAGGTCATCCTCGACACAATTTGGGTTCTCGTGACAGGGATGCTCGTGTTCTTCATGAATCTCGGCTTTGCCAGCGTCGAAAGCGGCTTTGCCCGGGCTAAGAACAGCGTAAACATCTTGTCGAAGAACTTCATCGTTTTTGCCGTCTCGTCGCTTGGGTTCCTGTTCTTAGGCTGGGGCTTAATGTTTGGAGACGGCAACGGTTTCATTGGACAGAAGGGCCTGTTCATGGTGACCGGAGCCGACAATTCCCCCGCGGTGGGTGAGGCGTACAGCGGGGTATATTCCGCCATCTCGTGGACGGGTGTCCCACTCTGGGCAAAGTTCTTCTTCCAACTGGTGTTCTGCGGCACTGCGGCGACGATCGTCTCGGGCGCGGTCGCCGAGCGCATCAAGTACATATCGTTCATCATCTTCTCGTTCGTTCTAACCTTGGCGATCTACCCGATCGTCGGCCACTGGATATGGGGCGGCGGGTTCCTCGCCAAGTTGGGAATGCTCGACTTCGCCGGTGGAACGGTCGTCCACTCGATCGGGGGCTGGGCCGCGCTCGCCGGCGTTCTCGTCCTCGGTCCGCGATTCGGCAAGTACTCGAAGGACGGGAAGATCAACCCGATCCCCGGGCATAACATGAGCCTCGCCACGATCGGCGCCTTCGTCCTCTGGCTCGGCTGGTTCGGGTTCAACCCTGGCTCCACGATGGCCGCGAACCCGACCTCAATCTCGCACATCCTGGTAACCACGAACACCGCCGGCATCATCGCCGTGCTTACCTCGACGGTCACCGCTTGGCTCGTGATCGGGAAGCCCGACCTCGGCATGTCGATCAACGGCCTTCTCGCCGGACTCGTCGCGATCACCCCGTCCTGCGCGTACGTGAGCGTGCCGAGTTCCCTCCTGATCGGCGGCGTCGCCGGCGTACTGGTCGTCCTCTTCGTTATGATGTTCGACCGGCTCAAGCTCGACGACCCCGTTGGCGCGCTCGCCGTGCACCTCGCGAACGGCGTCCTCGGCACCCTCGCCGTCGGCCTCTTCGCGCAGAACGGTATCGGCGGTACCGCGAGTCCCGACGGGTTGTTCTTCGGCGGCGGACTTGGCCTTTTCAAGGCCCAGGCGATCGGCGTGGTCGTTGTCGCCGCGTTCGTGTTCTGTTCTTCACTCGTTGTCTGGCTCGTTCTGAAGCACACGATCGGTATCCGGGTCTCGCTTAAGGAAGAGATCGAGGGCCTCGACATCGGGGAGCACGGGAACCGCGGCTACCCCGAATTCGCCATGCACAAGACGTCCTACTCCGTGTACGCCCGCGACGTCGGCGCGACGACGGACGTGAACGCCCCGAAGGGAGGTCGCTAGGATGAAGCAGGTAAAGGCAATCATCAAGCCCGAGAAGCTTACCGAGGTCCGCGAGGCTCTCTCGAAGGCGAAGTGCTATCATGGAATCATGATCAGCGACATCGTCGGTCAGGGCGCGCAGATGGGCGTGACCCAGGCCTGGCGCGGGGAGAAGTATCGACTTGACCTGATCGAGAAGGTGATGATCGACCTCGTCGTGTCAGACGCCGACGTCCCGACGGTCAAGAAGATCATTTGCGAGACCGCGCGGACGGGCGATATCGGCGACGGGAAGATCTTCGTCTACAACGTCGAGGAGGTCGTCCGTATCCGAACGGGCGAGGAGGGCGAGGCCGCGCTCTGAACATGGCGCGTTGCGCGGCGCAAAGCGCATCGCAAAGCGCACTTGCTTAGCCAGGGCCCGGGATTCCACCCGGGCCCGCTTTTTTGTATAATGACCTCATGTCCCTGAACTGCGCGGAGATTGACCTTATCCTCCGGGAACTCGACCTCGCCGGCTCCTTCCTGCAAGCCGTGGTCCAGCCGTCGTTCGACACCATCGCGCTCACGTTTTACCGAGGGGCCGACTCGTCGTCCGAGGGGACGTCGCGGACCGTGCTTGTCTGCCTCGCGCCCGGCGCCTGCCGCATCCACCAAACGTGGCGCCGCGTTCCCCGCTCAGAGAAGCCGCTCAGGTTCATGGAATTCCTCCGCTCGCGGGCGAAGGGCGCGCGCGTAGTCGAGGCCGCGCAGCTCGGCGATAACCGGATCGTGCGGATCGTCCTCTCGCGCGGCGACGAGCGGCTCTTTATGTACATACGGCTATGGAGCGGGGCGGCGAACGTCGTCGTTACCGACGCGGAAGGCCGCATCCTCGACGTTTTTTACCGCCGGCCGAAGCGCGGTGAGCTTACCGGTCTCGTCTTCGATCTTCCGGATGAGGGCGCGGCGAGTAAGACCGGCGCGGAGAACCAAGCTACCGCCCCCGCGCGACGGTACGAGGTCCGCGATCTCGCGGGCGAGGGAAGCTTCAACGAGCGGATCGACGGTTGGTACGCCGAGCACGCGGCCGTCCTCTCGCGCGAGGCCCTGCTCGCCGAGGCTCGACGCCGCGCCGAAGCCCGCGAGGGTCGCCTTCGCCCGGCGCTCGCCAAGCTCGAGAGGAAGCGCGAGTCTTTTCTCGACGCGGACCGCTTTCGCCGGCAGGGCGACCTTTTGACCGCGAACCTCTATCGCGTCGAGCATGGCGCGACCTCGGTCGAGGTCGAGGACTACGAGAACGGGAACGCCCGGATCAGGATCGAGCTCGACCCGCGCCTGAAACCGCAGGAGAACGCCGCCCGGTACTACGAGCGGTACCGAAAAGCCGTGTCGGGGCTCGCTGACCTCGAGGACGATATCGCGGCCACGCGGCGAGCCCTCGAGACCGTCGCGCTCGAGCTCGCCGCGCTCGAGGCCGAGACCAATCCGCACGTCATCCAGGCCGCACTTCGTCGCCAGGCGCGCCCTCGCCAGCAACTCGAGCGCCGCTACCCCGGCCTCGTCTTCCGCGTCGACGGTTGGCTTCTATTGGTCGGGCGCACGGCCGCCGAGAACGACGAGCTCCTGCGGCGGCACGTCCGCGGGCAGGACCTGTGGCTCCATGCCCGCGATTGGCCGGGGGGCTATGTTTTCGTCAAGAACCGGCCCGGAAAGACCGTTCCCCTCGAGATACTGCTTGACGCCGGAACCCTCGCGCTCTTTTACTCGAAGGGACGGAAGGCGGGCTCCGGCGACCTGTATTACACGCAGGTGAAGCACCTTAGGCGCGCGAAGGGCGCGAAACGGGGGACCGTCCTCCCCTCGAACGAAAAGAATCTCTCCGTCAAGATCGAAGAGGCGCGCCTTAGGCGGCTCGAGACCTGCCGGGACGAGGACGCGTAGCTAGGGGCGCATTGCGAAACGCGCCCCGTCTCGGTATACTATGCTCATGCGACGCATCCCCTGCCTCCTCGGCGCCCTCATCCTTCTCGCGATCCCGCTCGCCTCGCAGGAGGCGCCGCTTAAGGCCCCGAGCAACGCGTGGCTCGTCCTTCGTGCCTTTCTCGACGCCTACCCAAACGACATCAGCGCCATCGACTACGACTTCGCCGCGAAGGACTGGTACATGACGGTGCGCGGCAGTCGCCTGTACTGGGCGAACGGGCGGCTTCTCCGGAAGGAGGACGCGAAGGAATGGGAGAGCTGGAGACCCTACGTCGACTACCTCTATCCGGAGGAAGTGCCCGATCCCCGGAACTTCTCAGAGGAGATGATCGCGCACCTGAACGCCGACGTGCTTCAGGAGAAGCGCAGTAAGGCGCCGACCTACAACATCGCCTTCTACGACCTCGTCTACGACGGCGGTACTCGCAGGCGCATCGAGTCGCATATCGTCCGCTTCGACTATCTCGGGAAGCGCGTGTCCGTGCACGAGTCGCTCGTGCCGCGCCTTAAGCGCATCGAGGCGCGGATCCGCGATCTCGCTCGCGAGGACGAGGAGGTCGACGCATTCGTCAAGACCCTCGCCAGTATCGAGGGGTATAACTGGCGCGAGATCGCCGACAGCCCGTCGCGCAGCAACCATAGCTGGGGGATCGCGATCGATTTCCTTCCGAAAAACTGGAAGCAGAAAAACATCTATTGGAACTGGGTCAGTTACTGGAACGAGAATCGCTGGATGCTGATCCCGCTCGACCGTCGTTGGATGCCGCCGCTGGCGGTGGTTCGCGCCTTCGAGTCCGAGGGTTTCGTGTGGGGAGGGAAGTGGCTCCTCTGGGATAACATGCACTTCGAGTATCGGCCCGAGCTCCTCGCCCTCAGGTCCTGGGGGCACTCCGGGGACATTCGGTGACCGGTGGCCTTAACGTCGGCATGAGCGAGGCCTTCGTCCTTGCGGCGGCGATCGCCGCCGTCGTTTTCGCCCTCGTAGTCGGGATCAGGATTGGCCTTTGGGTCGGGCGCGCCTCGGCCGAGCGCCGCCTCGCCGCCCGGCTCGGGCGCGAGCGCTCCGACGCCGTGCGGCGCTCCCGCGCCGTCCTCGGCGGCCAGCTCTCCGAGCAGCTCGCGCCATATCTTCCCGGCTTTCCCGGTGACCCGACCGAGGTACGCTTCGTCGGGAAGCCGGTCGACTTCGTCTCGTTCGCGGGCACGTCGGAAGGTTCCGTGCGCGAGGTGGTGTTCATCGAGGTGAAGTCGGGCGACGCCGCCTTGACGGCGGTCGAGCGATCGTTGCGGAAGGCTATAGAGGAAGGACGGGTGCGATACGTCGAGTATCGCGTACCGCGCTAGGGCTGGGCGGGCTCGCGCCTCGACGGCGCCTTCGGCTGGTTTGCTCGCGCCGCAGCGCGCGGCGACGCGTGGGGCTGGGCGACCGGGGCCGCGCGGGCCCGATCGGCCGCGATGAGCCGCTCGCACTCCTCGCGGGGCATCGGCCTGCCCGTTAGGAAGCCCTGAACCGTCTTGCACTCGATCCGCCTGATTGCGTCGAGCTGCGCCTCTGTCTCCACCCCTTCCGCTATCGTGTCGAACCCCAGCTTGTTGACCAAGGTCACGATCGCCTCCGTGATGTCGAACTCGACGCTCATGCCGCGCGCGATGTTGGCCACGAACGACTTGTC
>ENA-UOWE01004536-UOWE01004536.1-activated-sludge-metagenome-genome-assembly--contig:-NODE-4536-length-13327-cov-4.537297_pt1 | contig 13327 bp, 9 predicted proteins | sample MGYA00249841_ERZ761562 | MGnify/ENA primary metagenome ERZ761562 (study PRJEB28883, sample SAMN05720200) | activated sludge metagenome | isolation source: Anaerobic digester | place: Japan... | reverse complement strand
AATATTGTGGATATTTCCATTTTTTCTTTAGAAACTGAAATTCGTCCTGAACGAACAAATTGCATAATTCCATAAGGTTTTAATTTGTTGTATAAGTCATTGATTTCGGAGCGTTTTCCTGATTTTGATATCACAAAAAAGTCTCTAGATACAGTGACTATCTCCGAATGACTTTCTTTTATAATGTTTTGAATTTGTCTTTCGTCGAATAATAAGCTGGATTCAATTTTGAAAATAGCACTTTCAAGAAAGATAGTTTCTTCATCAATATGATAGAAAGCTTTGATAACTTCTATTTGTTTTTCGATTTGACCAACAATATTATGCACCCATTTTTCGGTAGTGTTTACCACAATAATGAAACGGGAAACATTTTCAATTTCCGATTCGGATACATTCAAACTCAATATATTGATGTGGCGTTTCAAGAAAATTCCTGAAATTCGATTCAATAAGCCAACGTTGTTTTCTGAATAAACAGAAATGGTGAATATTTTATTTTCCATTTTTTATTTTTTGTTTAAAGGTTTAATCGTTTAAAAGTTTAATCGTTTAAAATTGAATAACTTTAAACCCCTAAACTTTTAAACTTTTAAACTTTTTAGGATAACCTCATATCAGAAACCGAAGCTCCTGTTGGTATCATTGGGAATACATTGTTTTCTTTTTCTACCATAACTTCCAAGAAGTAAGAATCTTTTGAAGCCAACATTTCGGCAACGGCATCATCCAAATCTTCTCTTTGGCTAATTCTTTTCGATTTGATGTGATATCCTTCAGCAATGGCTACAAAATTCGGATTGATCATTTTGGTCGATGCATAACGGTTATCGAAAAACAATTCTTGCCATTGGCGTACCATCCCTAAAAATTCATTGTTCAAAACCACAATTTTCACAGGCACTTGGGTTTGAAAAATTGTACCCAGTTCTTGTATGTTCATTTGAAAACCTCCATCGCCAATGATAGCTACTACTTCGCGATTGGGTTGTCCCATTTTGGCACCAATTGCAGCAGGCAAAGCAAATCCCATAGTTCCCAATCCGCCAGAAGTAACGTTACTTTTGGATGAATTGAATTTGGCATAACGGCAAGCAAACATTTGATGTTGTCCTACGTCCGAAACCATTATAGCATCTCCTTTTGAGTGTTTATTAATCATTTCGATAGTTTCTCCCATCGAAATTCCTTTACCATTTGTTGGAATCAATTCTTCGTTGATAACGGCATCAAATTCAATTTTATATTTTTCCTTAAATTCATTGTGCCAAGAATCGTGCGATTTTTTGTCAATTAAAGGAATTATAGCTGTCAAAGATTCTTTTACATCGGCTAAAACGGCAATATCTGTTTTCACGTTTTTATCCACTTCAGAAGGGTCAATTTCGAAATGAATTATTTTGGCTTGTTTGGCATAAGTAGCCAAATTTCCTGTAACTCGGTCGTCAAAACGCATTCCAAGTGCGATTAATACATCGCATTCATTAGTCAATATATTGGGGCCGTAATTACCGTGCATTCCCACCATTCCCACATTTAATGGGTGTTCTGTTGGCAAAGCTGAAAGTCCCAAAATAGTCCAAGCAGCTGGAATTCCTGATTTTTCTACGAATCTTTTTAATTGCTCTTCGGCTTGACTTAAAATAATACCTTGACCAAAAACGATGAATGGTTTTTTGGCATTATTAATCAAATCGGCTGCTTCTTGTACTTTTTGAAGATTCAAAATCGGTTTAGGAAGGTAACTTCTAATTCCCGTACATTTTTTATAATCAAAATCTAAAGTATCGAATTGAGCATTTTTGGTAATATCAATCAAAACGGGACCTGGACGACCTGATTTGGCGATATAAAAAGCCTTGGCAATTATTTCTGGTATTTCGTGAGCTTCGGTAACTTGATAGTTCCATTTAGTTACTGGCGTCGAAATTCCGATGATATCCGTTTCCTGAAATGCATCCGAACCCAATAAATGTTTTCCGACTTGACCTGTAATACAAACCAAAGGAGTCGAATCGATTTGAGCATCGGCTATTCCTGTAACTAAATTCGTGGCTCCTGGTCCTGAAGTAGCAATAGCCACCCCTACTTTTCCAGTAACTCTAGCATAACCTTGGGCAGCGTGAGCCGCACCTTGTTCGTGACGCACCAAAACGTGGTGCAATTGATCTTGAAATTTATATAATTCGTCGTAAACTGGCATTATGGCTCCACCTGGATATCCATAAACCAAGTCAACACCTTCGGCTAATAAGCATCTAATAACCGCTTCTGCACCTGATATTTTATTATTTTCCATTATTATTTTCTTTCCTTTCTCAACTTTCTTATAATTTAGGAAGCCGAGATTACTATTTTAATAGTATTACTATTTTTCTGCTTTTAAATTAGCATCTAATGATATCGCCTTCAATTTTACAGGCTTCAACAATTTGATGAATATCTGAATCTAAAACTTCTTTTTTAAGGTCTGCGAATTTCAAGAATTCGACATAGACAATATCCAATTGCACTTTTGTCAATTCATAACCCACTTTTTTAGCTCTGTAAGCCAATGCTGCTCTACCACTTCTTGCTGTAAGAATGATAGAAGATTCGGTGACACCCACTTCTAAAGGATCCATAATTTCATAGGTTTCCCTATTTTTTATAACTCCGTCTTGGTGAATTCCAGAACTGTGTGAAAAGGCGTTTGCTCCAACAATTGCTTTATTGGGTTGCACAATCATTCCCATACTATCTGAGACCAATCTACTCATTTCATTCAATTGTCGAGAATTGATACTGGTGTCTAAATTCAAATAAGGATGTTGTTTTAGGATCATTACCACTTCTTCAAGTGCTGTGTTTCCTGCTCTTTCTCCTATTCCATTGATAGTACATTCTATTTGTCTTGCACCATTTATTACTCCTGCAATAGAATTGGCAGTCGCCATACCTAAATCATTATGACAATGACAAGAAATAATTACGTTTTCAATTCCTTTTACATTTTCTTTTAGGTATTTTATTTTTGCACCATATTCTTCTGGCAAACAATATCCTGTTGTGTCTGGAATATTCAATACGGTAGCTCCTGATTTTATGACTTCCTCACAGACTCGTGCCAAGAAATCATTCTCTGTTCGGCCTGCATCTTCAGCATAAAATTCTACATCTTCGACATAAGATTTTGCATAAGAAACCGCATATTTTGCTCTAGCAATAATATCTTCTCTTGTGGTATTTAATTTGTGTACTATATGTGAATTTGATGTTCCAATTCCAGTATGAATACGTGGTTTTTTTGCATATTTCAAAGCTGCTCCAGCAACATCTATATCATTTTTTACAGCTCTTGTAAGTCCGCAAACAGTGGCATTTTTCACAATCTTGCTGATTTCAGAAACGGATAAAAAATCGCCGGGACTTGAAACTGGAAAACCTGCTTCAATAATATCAACTCCCATTTCGTCCAGTCGATTGGCAATAACTAATTTTTGCGCAGTATCTAGTTTACATCCTGGGACTTGTTCGCCGTCTCTTAAAGTGGTATCAAAAATTTGGACTTTCTCTCTATTCATTTTAAAATATTTAATGTAATTTCACATCTTTGAACAAAAATACATTTCATTACTCTATTATAAAATTCATTATTTAGGAATTATACTGTTTATAAGGAATATAAAAGCATTATAACTATCTTAATTACAACATATTACATTACTTTATTTTACAATGGCTAACCATCAAAAAGATTCTTTATTTGTTTTAATAAAATCACTTTCTAAGTCTGAAAAAAGGCAATTCAAGATTTTTGCGAGTCGTCTTGAAACGAGTTCGAATACAAAATTTATCGAATTATTCAATATTTTGGACAAATCGGAAGCCTATGACGAGAAACTTATTCTGAAAAGCGGTATCATCAAAAAAGTGCAATTATCCAATCTTAAATCGTATTTATACAAACAAATATTGGTGAGCATTCGCTTGAATATTCCTAGCCAAAACATTCGCTATCAGCTAAGAGAACAAATTGATTTTGCTGCCATACTTTACAACAAAGGTTTGTACAAGCAAAGTTTGAAAATCTTGGATAAAACCAAACAACAAGCTTTAGAAAATGACGAAAAATACATGGCTTATGAAATTGTCGAATTCGAAAAACTAATTGAATCACAATATATTACGCGCAGTATTCAAGGTCGAGCCGATGAATTAGTTATTCAAGCAAAAGAGCTGAATTATAAGAATACTATTTCGAGCAAATTATCGAATTTGTCTTTGCAATTGTACGGCATTATGCTGAAAACAGGTTATGTACGAAGTGACGAAGAGTACAAATACATAGATGATTATTTCAAAAAACACATCTCCAAATTTGACGAAAAAAAGTATGGATTCCGTGAGCGATATTGGTATTTCAATGCTAATCTTTGGCGAAGTTTCTTAGTTCAGGATTTCTTGTCGTGTTACAAGTTTTCGCATAAATGGGTTACGCTTTTTTATGACAATAGAAATATGATTTTCCTAAATCCAGTGTTTTTCTTGAAAGGAAATCATTATTTATTGGAATCGCTTTTTATGCTCAAATACAAGACCAATTTCAAGAAATATCTAGAAATGTTAGAAGAAACGATCAATGATCCTCAGTTTCCTGTCAATGACAATATCACTTCGCTTTCATTTTTGTATTTGTACAATAACAAACTCAATTATCACATCCTCGAAGGCACATTTGCTGAAGCCGAATACTTGATTCCAGAAGTGTTAGACAAAATAGATTTGCACAATGAGCATTTGGACGAGCATCACGAAATGTTGTTTTACTACAAAATTGCTTGTATTTATTTTGGCAACGAAAAATACAATGAATGTGTGTTTTATTTAGAGAAAATCATCAATAACAAAAACCTTTATGTTCGCGAAGATTTGGCTTGCTTTGCCCGATTGTTGTGTTTGATTGCGCATTACGAATCTGGAAAAGATTTCAACTTAGAAAATCAGTTGGTGAGCACCTATAAATTTTTAATCAAAATGAATGATTTGCACGAAGTCCAAAAGGAAATTATTCGCTTTTTGAAAAAATTAAGCACCATTTATCCAAGTGACATCAAAAAAGAATTCATTAAGGTAAAAGAACGTTTTGTCGAATTAGAGAAAAACACCTACGAGAAAAGAGCGTTCCTTTATCTAGATATCATTTCTTGGCTAGAAAGCAAAATCGAAAACCGCAAAATTAGTGACATTATCAAGGAAAAAGCGAAGTTGAGTAATCGATAATAGGTAAAATATAACAATCAACAAATCAGCAACAAACGATATTCTCCTTCATTTTCTATGGGTGCTCTGTGAATACAAGGCAGAACCTCTTGTTTGGGATGATCCACGGCCAGACGCCAAAGATGTCCCAGTCCCAAATTAATGGGTGCGGCATTGGGGTGAGCCTGATAATGCAAATCAAAGAAATTTTCCTTTAAAAAGGTTTCAAATTCATCTGATGGGCCATCATATAGTACTGCCAACTTCTTTCGAATTTCGGGAATCAGTATTTTTTGTTCCGCTTGTTCATTAGCAATAATGTCGCTTGCAGCTCCGTGATAGGTACACAAAAAAGTATCTGTTGCAATTGGTGAACGATCTACATGATACGAATACACATCGGTGGATATGAAATCGAATTCATCGTCACGCTCATAACATTTAAGCAAATTAAGAGAGGGCGAAGCTCCAAAATCGGACAATAATCGCCAATCATTCAAGATGATTTCCCTTGCCAATTTTCCTTTTTTCGATAGTTGAAGTGATAGTAAATCCTCAGGATCAACTTCGGTTATGTTTTCTTTTAGTTGCAGTTGGCCTACAATCTCCTTGAAATCGCCTTCCAAATTTCGGTACCAGCACAGTGCATTCATTTCTTCCTTAAAATGTGTGTTTACCAGTTCAGAAAAAGTGTACACCACCCCTATTTGGCGGTTATCAGAAAATGTATTGCTCATAAATATGCTATCAGAAACAGGTTCGTTTATTTAGTGCAAAATTATGAAATTAAAGCTCAACAACGGCACAATCAACTCAAGCATACCAACAGACTTTAAATTTGTGAAAATTTGTGGAATTTGTGGCGAAAACTTTTAAAAGAGAATGCCGTGTTCTACGTAAAACTTCATAAAAACACAGAACCTCAACTTAATTAATCTAAAGCAGAGTCAAGAAATCTTTATCAATACCGCAATAACTCCAGTAATTCTTTTTCAAATCGTCCTTTTGGCAAATATTGGTCTTCCAAGGCTTTGGTAAACGGAATGGGACTATCTAAACTCGCCACACGTTTTACAGGAGCATCAAGATATTGGAAACAATTTTCCATAATTAAGGCCGAAATATCGCTGGCTATTCCACCAAACATAGAGTCTTCTTGCAAAATAATAGCTCGTCCTGTTTTCTTCACCGAAGCATAAATGGCTTCGGCATCCAAAGGTTGCAAAGTTCTTAAATCCAAAACATCTGCTGATATTTCAGGTTTTTTAGCCAAAGTTTCCAATGCCCAATGCACGGCAGCACCATAAGCAATAATCGTAACTTGGTTTCCTTCCTTCAACAAGGCAGCTTTCCCCAACGGAATTGTGTAATAATTCGTTGGCACCTCTTGATGAATGCTTCGGTACAATTGTTTGTGTTCAAAAAACAAAACAGGATTCGGGTCGTTTATGGATTCGTTCAACAAGCCTTTGGCATCATAGGGAAACGCAGGGTAAACTACCTTCAAACCGGGTGTTTTTGTAAACCAAGCTTCATTAGTTTGCGAATGAAAAGGGCCTGCTTGCGTTCCTGCACCACAAGGCATTCGTACCACAACATCGGCTTTTTCTTGCCAACGATAATGCGTTTTGGCTAATAAATTCACAATCGGATTGAATCCGGTAGAAACAAAATCGGCAAATTGCATTTCGACAATCGCCTTATATCCATTGATAGACAAACCCATTGCTGCCGAAACTACGGCGCTTTCGCAAATGGGTGTATTGCGAACGCGTTCTTTGCCAAACTGCTCAACAAAACCTTCGGTAATCTTGAAAGCACCTCCATATTCGGCTATGTCCTGACCCATAATAACCAAGTTATGGTGTCGTTCCATCGATTGTTTCAAAGCATTGGAAACGGCATCAATAAATCGAATATTTTTGGTTTCTTCTGAAGGAATAACTTCTTGAAATTGAAATGGTTTGTAAACATCATTTAATTCATCGTCATAAGTAGCTTCTATTTCAGATTCGGTATTGGCAAGAGCCCAATTTTCATCAATTGCTGCTTTGATTTCGGTATGCAAAAGAGCATCTAAATCATCAGAAAGAATTTCGTTTTCAGATAAAAATTTCCTGTAATTTTCTACTGGATCTTTGGTAGTCCAAACAGCAATAAGTTCTTGAGGAACATATTTACTGCCACTCGCCTCTTCGTGTCCTCGCATTCTGAAAGTCTTGAATTCTAATAAAACAGGACGAGGATTTTTGACCATCGAAGCTTTCAATTCCGATAATTTATGATACACTTCAAGAATATTATTCCCGTCAATAATATGACTTTCTATACCATACCCCACTCCTTTGTCGGCTATATTTTCACAACGAAACTGCTCATTTGTAGGAGTTGAAAGTCCGTAGCCATTGTTTTCAACAATGAATAGTACGGGCAATTCCCAAACGGCTGCAATATTCAGCGCTTCGTGAAAATCACCTTCGGATGTAGCTCCTTCACCCGTAAAAACAGCTGTTACTTTTCCGTTTTGATTTAATTTATTGGCCAAAGCAATTCCATCAGCAATCCCCAATTGTGGCCCGAGATGCGAAATCATTCCAATAATTTTGAATTCTTGTGTACCAAAATGAAAACTTCTGTCCCGACCTTTAGTAAAACCATCGGCTTTGCCTTGCCATTGCGAAAAAAGTCGGTGCATCGGAATATTTCGTCCTGTGAATACACCCAAATTGCGATGCATAGGTAAAATATATTCATCGGCATCCAAAACAGCTGTAACACCAACAGCAATAGCTTCTTGACCAATGCCAGAAAACCATTTCGATACCTTTCCTTGACGAATGAGAATGAGCATTTTTTCCTCGATTAACCGCGGCATTAGTAAACTGGTGTACAAATACAACAATTGCTCGTTGGTGAGATTTTTTCTGTCAAAAGTCATTGAGATTATTTTTTTATTGTGTTTCAAAAGTATAAAAAAATAACATTCCTAAGTCGAATTGTTAGATTGTTTATAAGTAGTCATTTATTTATTTTAGGTGACCGCAGAAATATTACAAAATTTAATACATTTATAAAAATTATAAACTAAACCTTATGAAAAAGAAACTGATTATTTTATCTATGCTTTTAGGCGGATTTACCTATTCGAATGCACAAAGTATCGGGACGCTTACAAAAGCAGCTACTTCAAGCGCTACTCAACAAGCCACTTCTGCAGCAGCAAACTCTTTTGATGTTGCTGGAATTTCAAATCAAGTAATGGGAGTTCTTTCGCCAAAATTAAAATTGACCGATGCCCAAAAACCATTGGTAAATTCATTAGTAAATGAAACTTTAAACAAAAAGAAAAGCATTTTACCGACTGCACTTTCAGACAAAGCAGGTTATGCGTCTAAAATGTTAGGAATCAGCAATGGTTTTACTTCAAAAATGAAAGGACTTATTAAACCTGAACAATACACGGCGCTTTTGGGTATCTTGCCAAAATCAGCTTCATCAACATCTGCTTTGGCAAAAATGTTGTTTTAGTATTAAAAAAAAATAGATTTCTATTTAAACCGAGACTTTGTTTCGGTTTTTTTTATCCAAAAACTTAAAGCGAAATAGTGAACTGACTATTAACCATAACTGTTTGAAGTCAAAACAAGAAAAGGAATGTTATAAATAAAAAGAGGATGCTAATTAAAACATCCTCTTCGGAGTAAATTAAAGTTAGAACAAATAATTTAATCTTTAACGCCTAATTTTTTCAAAATATCGTCCATCAAACACCACTTGGTGAGGGATGATTGTAATAAATTGGCTCCCACAAAAGCGGTAAACCACAACCAGTTTTGGTTGACATAAATAGCCAATAGCAAGCTAATCAGGATAAACGTTCCTGCTACAGCTCTTACGATTCTGTTTTTCATATTCTTTAAGATTAAATGATTTAGTTACTACATCTTTCGATATTCAACACGGCAACGTGAATATTTGATTTTGAAACTTGTTCGGTATTAAAATCGTTTACCATTTCGAAAAGGCCATCGACTTTTTCTTCTTTGACAAAAGCATAGAACAAAACAGATTCTGTTTCTTGCCTGTCAGTAGCAAACCAATTGGCTTCCAAAGCGTCTTCGGAATTGTCTTTAAATCCTTTTACATCTTTGTATGAAAAGGATTTAACTTGGACCTTTTTAAGAATTTGTTTGATGTCTTTTTCAAATTCCCGGACTGCGGTTATTAATAATAGTTTCATTTTTTTTAGTTTAAAGGTTTAAGATTGTTTAAAGGTTTAAGTGTTTAAACCTTTAAACAAGTTTTCACTCATTAGGAGTTCCTATCTCCCCTCCTTTGGAGGGGTCGGGGGAGGTTTCCCATTTTTTTCTTTCGGTGATATAATAAATAATCGGCACAACAAGCAGGGTCAAAACAGTCGAAACTACTGCTCCAAAAACCAGCGATATCGCCAATCCTTGAAAAATTGGATCAAATAATATAATCGATGCTCCAATAACTACCGCTCCTGTTGTCAACAAAATCGGAGTTGTTCGAACAGCACCCGCTTCGATAATGGCTTGTTTTAATGGCACGCCTTCGTTGAGTCGGATTTCAATAAAGTCAATAAGTAAAACCGAATTTCGAACCATAACGCCTGCCAAAGCAATCATTCCAATAAAAGAAGTTGCTGTGAAATAAGCATTCAACAACCAGTGCCCCAACACAATTCCAATGAGTGAAAGCGGAATCGCCAACATCATTACCATTGGCGTTTTGAAGTTCTGGAACCAACCCACAATCAGCATATAAATAATCACGATCACTACCAGAAATGCGACACCCAAATCACGGAAAACTTCCAATGTAATTTGCCATTCACCATCCCATTTTACGGTAAAATCGCTTTCGTCCGTTGGTTGTTCCATGTACAATTCGTTGACTTTATAGCCTTTTGGGACATTCATTTTGGCTAGTTTTTCATTCATTCCCAAAATCGCATACACAGGACTTTCCAAAGCTCCAGCCATATCAGCCGTTACATAAACCACGCGTTTTTGATCTTTTCTGTAAATGGTTTTCTGCAAGGTATCTTGAACCACTTTCACCAAATCACTCACCGGAATCATATTCCCCTGGCTGCCTCTTATTTTCAGGTTTTGAATGTCCTGCAAACTCGTTTTGTCTTTGTCGTCCAGAGAAAGAACTATTCCAACATTGTCATTGGAATTTTCGTCGTACAAATTAGAAACGGGATATTCTTTCAACAAATACGTCAAATTCCCAACCACTTGTTGTGGAGCAATTCCGTTAAGCATTGCTTTTTCTTTATCGACTTCCAGTTTGTATTCCGTTTGGTTGTCCTCTACCATCCAATCGATATCGACAATATCCGAAGTGTTTTCCAAAATGGTTTTCACCTGATTCGCCACTTTGATTTGTTCCTTATAATCTGGTCCATAAATCTCGGCAACCAAAGTCGATAAAACCGGCGGTCCTGGCGGAACTTCAATAATTTTCACATTCGCACCATACTTCTTGGCAATCTTTTGGATATCGGGACGCATAGCTTTGGCGATATCGTGACTTTGTAAATCACGGTCTTCCTTATGCAACAAGTTCACCTGAATATCCGCCATATTGCTGCCACCACGCATATCGTAATGACGCACTAATCCGTTGAAAGTTATCGGTGCAGATGTACCAATGTAATTTTGGTAATTCACCACTTCGGGTTTGGTCGATAGATATTGCGCAATTTCCTTGGTCACGGCTGTCGTGCGTTCCAATGTTGTTCCTTCGGGCATATCAATCACCACTTGAAATTCGTTTTTGTTGTCGAAAGGCAACATTTTCACGACTACTGATTTGGTAAAAAACATCAAAACCGAACCGAACAATAATACCACAGTTACAGCCAAAAGAATTCTTCTTTTAGAGTTACTTTCCAATAATGGGCGTTCTAGTTTATTATAGATTTTATAAATATAGCTGGTTTCCATTCCCTCTTCGTGTTTGTGCTCTTGCTCCTCTTTTTCCTGCAACAAATGATACCCCAAATAAGGCGTCACGGTCAAGGCCACAAACAAAGACAACAACATCGCAATCGAAGCACCAATCGGCATCGGACTCATATAAGGTCCCATCATTCCAGATACGAACGCCATTGGCAGAATAGCCGCAATAACCGTAAACGTCGCTAAAATCGTTGGATTTCCTACTTCATTTATCGCATAAATTGCTGCTTGTTTAAAGGGCAGTCGCTTCATCTTGAAATGGCGGTGCATATTTTCGGCGATGATAATACTGTCATCGACCACGATTCCCACCACGAAAACCAAGGCAAAAAGCGTAATTCTATTCAAGGTATAACCCAATAAATAATAGGCAAACAAGGTCAAGGCAAACGTCAACGGAACAGAGAAAAACACGACCAATCCGCCTCTCCAACCCATTGCCAAAATCACCAAAATCGTAACGGCAATAATCGCAATACCTAAGTGCAGCAACAACTCGCCTACTTTGTGCGAAGCCGTTTCACCATAATTTCTAGTCACTTCAACGTGAACATCATCTGGAATTAAAGTTTTCTTTAAATGCTCAACTTTATCAATAATTTTAGCTGAAATTTTCATCGCATCCGCACCTTTTACTTTTCCGATTGAAATCGTAACGGCTGGATATTCTGATTTGGCAGTTTTGAATTTTTCATTGGCTTTGCCATAGCCAAAAGACACATAACTTCTGGCTGTTGATGGCCCGTCTTGTACCGTCGCCACTTGTTTTAAATAAACCGGCATATTTTTGTTCACGCCAACAACCAAGTTTTCCACATCTTCCGAATTCGATAAAAATTGTCCAGTGGTCACCAAATATTCTTGGTCATTTTGCACAAAACTACCTGATTGTGAACTACCGTTATTGGCTTGAATCATTTGCATAATTCCCAAAGCATCCACACCATTTTCGGCCATTTTATCTTTATCCAAAACGACTTTCAGTTCGCGATTGCTGCCACCAATTTCTTTGGTAATCGCCACATCTTTCACTTTCTCAATCTCCGAAGTTACTTCTTCCGCAATCTGGCGCAACTGGAAATCATCTTCTTTTTCACTCCAAAGCGTCAATCCCAACATCGGTACATCGTCAATCGAACGGGTTTTCACCATTGGTTTGTAAACGCCTTTCGGAAACATATCTTCGTGTTTCGCCAATTCGTCATACAATTTCACGTAGGAACGCTCGATGTCTTGACCTACATAAAATTGGACAATCAGCATCGCCTGCCCATTCATTGCTGTCGTGTGCACGTGCTCGACACCTTTGATGTTCGAAATAATTTTCTCCAATGGTTTCGCCACACGGCTTTCGACTTCCGTTGGACTCGCTCCCGGATACCCCACCATTACGTCGGCCATCGGAACATTAATCTGCGGTTCTTCTTCCCTTGGAATCAAGAACGAACTGTACACGCCAATTATCATCAAGGCCACCATCAACAAAATGGTCAATTTCGAATTGATGAAAAAATGGGCTATTTTACCTGAAATACCTTCTTGCATAGTCTAATGTTTTAATGTGTTAATATATCAATGTAACAATGAAATCGAATTTCAATTAATTGTTACATTTTCACATTTATAAATTATTTAATTGACACCAAAACTCCGTTATACAATTTCCCTTCAGCCGAAACAATGTATTGCTCGTTGGCCGACAATCCCGATAAGACTTCCACTTGATTGCCAAAAGTTTTTCCTGTTCGCAACCATCGCAAAATGGCGACATTCCCTGTTCCTATCGTATAAATTCCCGTTAGTTGTCCTTGTTTGACCAAAGCGGTTTCTGGCACCAATACCATTTCAGTTTTGGCAACTTGAACTTTGTTTTCAATAGGAAACTGCACGTTGACAAACATTCCTGATAATACTGAATTATCAGTTTTGTCTAAATTGATTTTTACCAAATATTGTCCACCAGTATTCGTAGCCGATGAACTCACTTCACTAACTTTTCCTGTCAACCTATCGTTAGATGATTTGACCAAAACTTTCACGGGCATTCCGTTTTTGATGCTCGAAATATCATTTTCTGAAACCATTGCGGT
>ENA-UOWE01004533-UOWE01004533.1-activated-sludge-metagenome-genome-assembly--contig:-NODE-4533-length-13331-cov-30.643115_pt1 | contig 13331 bp, 14 predicted proteins | sample MGYA00249841_ERZ761562 | MGnify/ENA primary metagenome ERZ761562 (study PRJEB28883, sample SAMN05720200) | activated sludge metagenome | isolation source: Anaerobic digester | place: Japan... | reverse complement strand
TTTGAGCCGCCTCGATCTCCGGCCAGCTCATCTCCTGGAGCAGCTTCATACGGTTATGACCTCGCCGGAGAGGACATAATCCTCAGGCACCTTCAGCTCCGCCTGTCTCTCGCCCACATTAAGCTGGTAGGCGCTCATGGGCTTGGTGTCGAAGTTGGTGCCGCCATCTATCGGCCCCTCGGTGGAGTAGGGCAGGACCAATGTGAACCGGCCTTGCTCATCGGTGATATTGGACTGCTGATAGAGGAAGGCCCGGTTCCTGTTGGTCATGATGGGCACCTGTGCCATCACTCTGGTCCCTGGAGCAGCACTTCCCTGCACCACCGCTCCCGGCACGTGCTCGAATGTCTTTACCAGCTTCTGGCCGCTGCTGGTCACAGCCGACTCCGACTCATGCACCAGCCGGTAATGCTGCAAGGCAGGGGTGGAGAAGGCAGGATTGGTGGGAGTCATGGCTGCGATCTCTGCCAGATCTCCGCTGCTTCTTCTCTCCTCCACAAAGGCCTCCAGTTCGGTACGGTTTGTGGTTATCTTGGGGGCCTGGGTAAGCACGGGGACAGTGACCCCCTCAGCAACCTGCCGGCCCTGATACGACAGTCCCACGCCGCTCTCTCCGGCCGTCTCGCTTCCATCAAAGAAGTACAGCCTTGCGGTTATGGTATTGAAGTAGGGCTCTCGCCAGATCTGCACCGGGACAAGTTGATCTCCCTGCTGCTGATAGACTCCGGCCACGTATCTGGAGTTAGGCATGTTGCTCCAGGCGGCCATGGCATGGAACTTGCCCACGGCCATGGGCTGGTCGATCATCACATACTTGGTGTTCATGTAGGGGCTGCGATTGAGGTCGATAGCAGCCAGCACCTCCTCTGCCCTGCTCTCGTTCTCGGCCAAAAAGAAGGGCGAAGACCCGGAAATATTTTTGGTAGCGCTGCCTATGCCCTGCTGGAAGGGATTGGCATTGGGAAGGCGGTGTCCCACCACCTCTATGAGATGCCCGTAATCCCACCAGGACATAATGCCGTAAGCTGCATCGGGGTAGGCAAACTTGCCCTCAGCAGGCCGCTCATATTTCTCATAGAGCTCCATGCCCGGGCTCGGAGTATTATTTTGCAGCCATCTGGTGGAGGTCAGCCAGTCTGAATCAGGCCCTCCGGCGCTCCTGGCATACATTCCGCTCATGCTCAAGCTGGGGTAGATCACAATAACGAATATCAGGACTACTGCCAGGAGCAGCTTGAGCGATGTGGCTATCAATTTGTTCTGGTCCCTGATTCCTGCCAGCTCTCTCTCCAGGCTGCCCATGCCCGCCTTCTGCAGAGCCCAGACCACCAGAAATCCGGTTAGTATGGCCACATTGACCGCATAGTAATAGGTAAACCTGTTCTGGGCCAGGGTCATGATCAGAATTATGATCGACCAGGTCAAAACCAATATCTCTGCAGGCTTTTGGATCTTGGCGTTTTTGACTGCCATCACAAGAAGAGCAATAAGGGCCAATGTAAACAGGGAGAAAAGAATAGCCAAGGGCGATCCGCTCATGGCCCCCAATCCCGGAAACGAACGCAGGACATTGCCAAAGGAGAAAACACCTCCCTCGGAGAGCAATGCAGCTGCCTCGCCCACTGTTGCCGCGCCTCCGCTCTTGGCCTGAAATATGGCAAAGCCGGAAAGCAGTGGCTTGGTGAACTGGGGCAGGACAAAATAGAGCAAAGATGATCCTGCCAGAGCCAGACCGAGCAGAGATGCGGGGTAGTAATATCCTGCAAATCCCTTCTCTCTGACGAGCCGGGAGAGGATGGACAAAAATACAGCCGAAACTACCCCTATGAGCAGAATCGTGGGCTGGAAGAGGCTATAGTAATAATTGCTGAATCCGTTGGCCGAATCAACAAAGGGAAGCACAACCATAACCGCTACCAGGAAAGCAATACTGGCGATTATGCCCATATACTCCACGCTCTTGCCCCGCAAATGATCGAAGATGCTCTGAAGCATTATAAAAACCAGAATTATGCCCTCAAAGAGAAATCCGGATGCCCAGGCGTCGATGTAAAGACCCAATGCAACGCCGGTAAGGATAGAATAGATTAGAGGCTTTTTGTATCCAGACCAATCCTTCTGCAGCGCGGCAAAGCTCATGGCCTTTCCTGAATGGAGGGCCAGGATGAGAAACATCATGGTAAGAGTGCTGAAGAATATCTCCGCCGCATGGTGATCTGTAAATCCAAGAGTGGTGCGGCTGAAGAGCTGACCGGGAAGTACGGCCACAATAAGCGCTGAGAGCAGGCCGCAGCTCTTGCCCATTATCTCCCTTCCGATGAAGTAAACCGGAAATACCAGCAGAGCCCCCATGACCGCCGGCATCAGGGCTCCCACCATGTCCACCAGATGAGCGCTGGGATTGCCCAGGCCGAAGATATAAGAGAATACGGTTATGGCCCAGCTGAGCAGAGGTCCGAAGTGAGTGGGCGTTCCATGAGGAAAGTAGGTCATAGGATCGAAGAAGAGCCTCTGCAGGTTGATGACCGTGCCGTGGGCCAGCATCATATGGTACCAGGCATCGGTCTCGCTGCTGAAGATGACGCTGCTGCCCGAGAAGACCCGGTTCCAGGGGACAATGCCGCGCAGATAAAATGAAAATATCGCAGTCAATATCAGTGCAATGTATACATATAGGTCATTGCTCATCGAAGCCGCAGCCTTGCTCAATGCTTTGGCCTTATTCTCCAGAGAGGTGGATGAGGCACCTTTCGGCTTGGCCTCTCGGGGCTCTGCCGCAGTTTTTTTGCCGCCATCTCCCTTATCTACATTTCTCTTAGACATCACCGTCAAGAGGCAGTTCTCTCCTCATAAACGTTTTGAATCAAGCCTTCAGATCAGTTCTTGAAAAGATCTATTTTAACTCACATACCCAATATGCTTATAGCATCTCAAACATTGTTCTGGCAAAGATTCAAGGATTGATCTTTATGGAAAAGATACAGAGTGTAAAGGGTCTGGGCGGAATGCTCAACGGATTCAGGGATCTGGTAAAGGATGATAAGAAAATTGTATTCATCGGCTCTCCGGGATTTTGCACCCCATTTGCACTGTTTCTGGGCTTCCCGGTGCGAGAGAAGTCCCTGGCCTTCATGCCGGGATTGCAGATGGACCGGGCCAGGAGCATGGTGGCCACTGAATACGGTATGGAGCTGGCCGGACCGACAGATGCTCAGGCGGATGTGGTTGTGGTTATGGGGGGCATGGCCATGCCCAAGATCGGGGTAAAGACAGAGGAGATGAAGGATTTTCTGGGCAAAATGCAATACAAGAAGCTGATAGGCGTCTGCTTTATGTCCCTGTTTGAGAAATCCGGATGGTGCCAGAAGCTGCCATTCCACTATGTTATGAACGTCGATCTGGAAGGGGATATATCGGGATAATTATCAGGATAAAATCCCGTTAGGCAGGCAGCCATTAAATGGCTATCGAAATCTTTTAAGTGGTTATGGGCCCGACGCGATTTGAACGCGTGACCTCACGGTTATCAGCCGTGCGCTCAACCTGGCTAAGCTACGGGCCCGATCCGCACTTTGCATTGATGATCCCATTAATAACTGTTTCCCTTCTCTGCCTTCCCCTGCCGCAATTGGGTGCCGGAAAATGCCAGATTGAGAAAATATCCTGCTCCTGCAGTGATAGCAGGAGTACGCTGCATCCTTCGATTAAGCTCACATTAACCATGATCCTGCCATCAGGCCATGGATCTTCGACAGACTTAAATCAAGGCAGGATTGACCATAACCTCGATAATTATGGTTTCACCTAATGAGGAAGCAGAAGACTTGACCGGGCTCTTTGACTTGGCCATTCCGCTGAGCATGCCCGTATCTGTAATCCGCGAGCTTGTAGAAAATTTCGATCTTGATCTGATCCGAAGGCCGGGCAAGATGGATATGACCGGTGAGGTGATGGACAGAGAGATACTGGTCCTGAGAGGCGACCTGGAGACGGTCAAGGCTGCCGAGAAGTATATGTTCGAGGCCCTGGACAGAAAAGTAGCCCAATGGAACAGCAAGGATAGAGAAGAGAAATACAAGAAATTCTATGAGGAGCAGGCGGCAGCCCGACTAAAGGAGCTCAGAGAAAATCCCGAGTCGGTCAAAGAATGGGACGTGACTCCCACCCAGTAGCCTTAACGAATTTCAATCTATCATCACCCATTTATTCTTTCCTTCCCAAAGCTTGAGGGAGCTGAGCCGGACGGCGGTGCCCTCCAGATTTCGGTTCAGCCGTTCGGCTATCCATTGAGCTATGCTTTCTGCAGTGGGATTGGGCAGGATGTGATTGAGGCAGCTATGGTCCAGATCCTTCAAGGCCTCTGCCACCAACCTCTTGATCTGATAGAAATCCATGACAAAGCCGTCCTCTCCCACCTCGCCCTCCAACACAATCTCTACCTGATAAGTGTGGCCATGGATATGAGCGCATTTGCCCTGATAGCCGGGAAGGCTGTGTGCGGCATCAAACTCTGTAACTACTCCCAGCTTCATTCCCCTGCCCTCCCCCTGCGTCTGTCGATCTCATCCAGTTGATCCAGCATCTTTCGCAGTGCCGTTCTCACGGCATCGGAGAAGCTGACGAACTTCCTGCCGTCTCCCACATGAGACTGGACATCGTCTATGATGTGCTGGGGTATCTCCACTGTGACTTTAGGCATCTCATCCTCGCAATAGATATTCATCCCATCCTCCGGGATTCCTGGAAGATGGTCAGGGGAATACCATATTTATAGCTTTGGCAATGATGGCCAGGCAGCTTAAAAGCGACTGCGCCTCTTCCATCAATCCGCACCCATAAAAGCATCCTCTGGAGCCGCAGCTAGGACTCTGAGGGCTTCCGCCTCCATGAAGTGCAGCTTTGCCGGAACGACCAGGATATGCAGCGGTCCTCCCAGGTCACAGTTCTTCAGGCGTGTGAGCAGGTCCGCTCTGATCACGGAATCATCCGAGCCGGCCCGGGCGATGCCTATGCCCAGAACTTTGGGTGGGAGCTTCTCCTCCGCTTCCCCCTCCATCTCCAGGAGCAGGGCCGCCCCCTGGCCTGCGGTCATATATCTCTCCTCTGGTTCCATCTGGATGTCTAAAAAGAGCATGGTATGCAGGTTCCGGGCCAGGTTCTCCTGCAATACCCGGTAAGGCGTCTCCGGGACGATCCTCTTGCCCCGGGCCAGATAGGGAAAGGGGATGGTTGTGGACCGTCCGAATCTATAGTTTTGCAGGCCGGAAAGCCCGGACACGGCAGTGACTATGGAGGCGGAGTGAATCAATCGGGTTTTGATGCCCAGGCGCATGGCCCGCAGCCTCAGGTCCAGATGGGTGGTGGAGACCATGGCGTCGCCCCCCACCAGAAAAGCCACATCCTCGTCTTTAGCCTGCTCCAGCCAGGAGGTCTCCACCTCCACCTGGGAGCGGCTGAGGAGATGGATCTTTTTTTGATGGAACTGCTCCAGCCGGCTCAGGGTTGCGCCCATCAGCCTGGAGGTATAAAACTCGGCATAAACCCTGTCTGCGGCAGCCACTGCCTCTCTTCCCTTGACCGAGATATCCTTCTCGTCATATAGCCCTAAGCCGATGAAGGTGAGCATAATCCCTCTTTTCACCCCTGGCTTAAAAACGCTATCTTCTCCCTTACACCATTACTTGCAGCTTCTCCTTTACCCTCTTGTCACTCGCAATTTCTCCCTTAAGCCTTCTCACTTACGTCAAGTCTATATGTCATCCCCCGCAATAGACGATCATGATTGGCAGGGCAACTCAGGTGGTGGATTGCCGGGAGAGCATGGGCCTGGCCAAGGGAGGCGGGCTGGCACAGAGGGGGACATTATCCGAGGCTACCAAGCCGGATGTGATAGCTATTGCCATGTCCCCGGGACGGCGTCACATCACCAAGCCGGTTTGTGAGATGACCTATGGGCTGCGCCGGGAGGGAATTCAGACCAGCGTTCTGGTTCTGGAAGCGGGAACGGGGCTTCCGGACAGCTTTCCCCAGGCATCGCGAGGCTATGGACCGACCTTCGGGGTCAACGAGCGGGAGCTGGAACAGATAGCGCGCCATAAGATTGCCGTATTTCATCTGGGCAATGTACGCTCTCATGTCATTTCCAAGGCCAAGGAGGTCTTATCCCAGGTGGATATACCTGCCGTGGTAGTGGCCCAGTGCCCCATGGATATGGAGGATTTCGCTCGCGAGGGGATCAAGACCAGCGCTGTCAGGCCGCCCCACCAGAAGACGGAGACCAAGGGAGAGGTGGTGGATATCGTCACCGGCATAACCCGCGGATCTACCTGTACCCGGGTCAAGCTCAATAACCTGGCCAAGGTCCTGAATAAGCATCTGGCAGAGATAGAGGCCCGAGAAGCGGCGGAAGCCCGCCGTAAGAAGAAGAAATAATTAATACTATTTTTGCAGTAGTGCGGAACTGTGATGAAGCTGGTAGTTCTTTTAGGAGACGGAATGGCAGACCTGCCCCTGGAGGCTTTGGGAGGCAGGACGCCGCTGCAAGCGGCAGAAAAGACCAATATGGACCGACTGGCCAAAAAAGGCCGCAGCGGCCTGGCCCGGACGGTGCCGGATGGCTTTGCCCCGGGAAGCGATGTGGCCAACCTCTCTGTTTTGGGATATGATCCGGCGGAATGTTATACCGGCCGGGCGCCACTGGAGGCGGCGGCCATGAATGTTCATCTGGGACCGGATGATATCGCCTTTCGCTGCAATTTTGTGACCATTGAAGACGGCCTGATGAAAGACTACAGCGCCGGGCATATCTCTTCTCCGGAGGGGCAGGAGCTGATCGAAGCCCTGGCCCCGCTCATACCGGGGCGGCGGCTATACCCCGGGGTGAGCTATCGCAATCTACTGGTGCTCCAGGCCGGCGCTAACGCCGAGTGCACTCCGCCCCACGACATCAGCGGTCAGCCGGTGGAGGAGCACCTGCCCCGGGGTCAGGATAGCCAGCTACTTGTATCGCTAATGGAGGCAGCCCGACCGGTTCTGGAGAGGCATCCGGTCAACCGGCGGCGCAAAGCGGCAGGAAAGCGCCCCGCCAATGCCATCTGGCTGTGGGGACAGGGCCCGGCTCCGGCCATGCCTTCCTTTGCTGAGAAGTACGGCCTCTCCGGGGCCATGATCTCCGCTGTGGATCTGCTGAAAGGGATAGGCAGGTACGCCGGCATGGAGGTGATCGATGTTCCGGGAGCCACGGGAAACATAGACACCAACTACCAGGGAAAGGTGGATGCCGCTCTGCAGGCCCTCCAAAGCCGCGATTTCGTTTATCTGCACATCGAGGCCCCGGACGAGGCAGGCCATGAGGGGGAGATAGACCTCAAGGTGAGGGCCATTGAGCTATTCGATGAGAAGGTGGTGGGACCGGTGGTGCAGGGCTTGGAGAAGAGCGGAGAGGCTTGGAGGGTCCTTCTCATGCCCGACCATGCCACGCCTATCGCTATCAAGACCCACAGCAGCGATCCTGTGCCCTTCACCATCGCCGGCAGCGGCATTCAGCCGGATGGGGTGGAGAGCTTTGATGAGTTGGCCACGCAGCGGGGCGGATACGGGCTGGTGGAGGCGATAAAGCTGGTGGGGATGATGAGGTGGGGCTAATCTGCCTACTCCAGGAGCACCATCCCGAATAGAACCACCCTCTCTGAGTAGGATTTCAGCACCTGTGGGCTGTATCCTGCATTCTCCAGGGTCTTGAACACATCCACGCCGCACCCTTCCATTGAGGGTCTCATCCTGTCCTTGTGCCGGCACCTCAAAATGTCCATGGGAGCCATGGCCTCGCCCCTATCCTGCATCTCCTCCGCTACACAGGTCTGGCATAAAGTGCAGGGCAGGGCATAAAAGCCAAAAGCCTTGTAGTAGCCGGAGAGAAATGCCTTGCTCTCCAGATTATGGACGGTATTGTGCAGATGATCTATAGAGTTCCAGAGATAGTGGTGGATGTGCTTGGGGTCGTCTCCCGGCCCGGGCGCCGTCTCAAACCGGGCTAAAATGGCGGTTTTGTATTCGCCGACCACCCTTCTCATCTCCTCCGGCGAGGGTGCAAATGGCGGGCAGCAGAGGTGCTTGCCGTAGGCCCGGCAGCCGTACCTGCACTTGAGCCTGACCCAGTCGGCTACAACAATGACATTGGTTGAGATCTTTTTGATGTCCGGATGAATATCTCGCAGGTCATAAAGAAGACTGTCCAATCTCTCATCGTACATTCTATCAGCTCCTGGGAAATATCAGGCTCTGAAATGAGGTAATGATTTCGGTCCTGCGGCCAAGCATTCGGCAGTTTAATTCACCAGGAAAAGGCAGAGCCTTTTGAGCTTTTGTAACTTAAGAGTGCATCGCTTCGACGCTTTCATCGTCTAAAGGGGAAACTTCATGCTCTGTCCAGCCCCCACTTCTTCCGGAACTGCAGCTTTTCCTCGCTGTTCATCCAGTGGCTGCCGTCGCAGTAGGGCTTGTTCTCCGATTTTCCGCAGCGGCAGAGGGTTACCCGATTGCGGGCTTCATAGATGCTGCCATCGGCGGATTCAATCAAGACGCCGCCCCGAACCCATATTGGCCCCTCACAGCTCTTCTGTCTGTCATTTACCAGAACCAGGGACGGCTCGAATTTTTTCTCGAAGGCTTTGCCCGTCTTCTTATCCCACAATACCAGCCTGCCGGAGGGGCAGATCATGGCCTCCTTGATTGCGGTTAGCCTGGCCTCCTGATCATCTGATCTTTGTATCAGATCCCTGATTCCGCCTGCTCTGAGGCAGAAACGGGAGTGATCGCAGAACTCCTGCGCATCGGTCAACTTCAGATCGGGGCCTTCAAATATCTCTGCCTTTTCCAGGTAGGGCTTTCTGCTGGCGGTCTCGCTTCCGTCAAAGCCAGCCTGCTGATGGCTGCCGTCACAGAAGGGCTTCTTGCTGGACTGGCCGCAGCGGCAGAGGATATAGCTTTCCTGTCGAGGATGCTCTTTTTCATCCAAGAGCTCGATGGTGTGGCCCGCCTCATCGGTTACAATCACCTGCTCATAGAGAGGCAGTGCACCTGTCACCCGGTATGGGCCATCTTTGATTATCTTGATCTTCTGTTCGTTCTTCGATTCTGACACCATTCCAACTCCCGGCAGTGATCGGAGTTTTCTCTCTTCCTAAGAGAATTCGGTCGGCTCTGAGCCCGGCCTCTTGCAGGCTCCTCTCCTATTTGCATCTATTTCTTCTTCCTGGCGGGACGATACCGGGGCCAGCTCTGGAAGCGCTTGCTTTTATCGGCATAGCTCTCTGCCACGCTCGCCGCCACTGCTCTGTCCACCCTCTCCTCGCGGGCTCGCCGCTCGGTCGCGGCTTTCTTGACCACGATGTAGTTGGCCAGCAAAAAGAGGGGAAACATGAGGATACAGATCACCACTATATGCCAGATTTCCATGAATTATAGTCTCACTCCGGAATATATAAGGTGCACTTGCATCGGAGAGAGGCGGCCCGATTGGATCACCTGAACTTGGAGAGCAGGCGTTCAAAAAAATGCCGCTCTGAGCCTTTGGCGGTGCGCACCAGTCGGTCCAGTATCAGCTCAGGGGTGCTGCGGGCCAGGAAATTGTAGCGCGGACTGCGACAGAGGCGAAGGTTGCTCTTCTCATCAAGCCCCTCTGCCTCTATGCCGTCCACCCGCACCGCTGTCTCAGCGTATCGCAGCACCTCCCCGGCCAGGTGGCTTACGAATACAGCTAGAGAGCCTCGCCGGTTCAGCTCGTCCAGGATGCAGGATATGATTCTGGCCGATGCCCCCGGTTCGGTTATGGACTCCAGTTCGTCGGCTATAACCAGCTTTCTCTTCTCGTTCTCCACAATGGCGAACTTTTTCATGGCCGTCTCGAAGGCCCCGGCGGAGAGGGTTCCCCGGCTCTTGCTGAAGTAATAAAACTCCTCCACCAGAGAGAGCCGGCAGGAGGAGGCAGGGACGGGCAGGCCCATGTGGGCCAGGATCATAATCTGGGCTATGAGGTCGAGGAGGGTGGTCTTGCCTCCCGAGTTGACCCCGCTGAGAAGAGAGACCGTCTCCGGATGTTCAGAGTCGCCCAGAGCATAGCTCACCGGCTCCGGGTCATCCAAAAAGAGATGGCAGCCCCCATTGAAGGAGAGGCAGGGACGGGGCACAAACTGGGCAAAGGCCAGATCTCTCTCCACAATAAAGCAGCCCAGGGCGTAGAGGAAATCAAACTCCATCAGGGCATGGACCAGCTCCAATGCCGCCTTCTTCTGGTCCTGGAGTAGTCTGGCCAGATCCCGCCTGGCCTGTATCCCCCTCTCCTCCCTGCGGCTCCGGACCTCTTGCTGAAAAGAATGCAATGCCTGCCGGTCTATCTCCAGGGGATAGGCCGCCTCAGAGGGGAAGATCTCCTCCAGCCGAACCGATTCGGAGCCGGCCAGCTCCAGCTCGGCAGCGGCTCGGGCCAGAGCCTGCTTCACGACCTCTTTGAATATGCCTCTCATCTGGGCCTGTAGCAGCTCTCTCACTCCATCCCCTGCCCTCATGGCTAAGAGCAGATCGCTTCCGCCTAAAGTCAGAGAGCTTTTCTCTATCCTCTGCCTCAGCTCCTCATTGGCCCAGGCCTCTGCCCTTTCCACGGCAGGGGCAATATTGTCTCCCAGCCTCTTCAGCCGATCCTCTTCAACGTCGCCTACCTCCTCCAGCCGGAATAAAAGCCCCTCCAGCGCCCCCCAATCGGAAAAGCCGGCAATGCCACCATCCCTCAAAAGCTCTGCCGCCCTTGCCGCAGCCAGCAGGCTCTCCAGATTCTCCTTATAGTAGCTCAGAACTGCCTCGGGAACCAGATACCACTCCTCCAGACACTCCGCCCTCTCCACCTCCGCCAGCCCTTCCCGCCCGTCAGCCAGGCAGACGTGGCTGTAGCTTCTGGTGAGATCCAGAAGCTCCGAAGGGCTCTCTGCCAGGTGCAGGTCTATCAGCCGCTCCAGTCCCCGCGCCTTCAGGGCGGAAAAGCACTCCACGGTTGTGGCTGCCAGAGCCCTCTCCCGGACCCTGGTGGGGGTCTTCTCTCTCAGAGGCCGGACTCTCTGGATCAGCTCTTCCAGGCCCCTGCCCATCATATTCTTTGCTGCAGCCGCTGCGGCCAGGGCCAGTCTCCGGTTCTCCTCTATGATCTGGAGGCAGCCGCTGGCAAACAATGTCATTATCTTCTGCCGGGCGAAATCGGTATGAGCATAACCGGAAAGCAGCTCGATCAGTTTCTCCTGCACCCTGGCTGCTTCTTCGGTGGCCAGGAACTGATCCGGAGATATAGAATGCCTGAGGCAGCGGCCATGTTGGACCAGAAGCAGGGCCTGGCGTTCGCTAAGGGCCAGGGTCAGGCCGGAGAGATCTCCGGCCAGGATAGCCTCTATAGCCTTCTGTTCATCCCCGTACTGCTCAATAAGCCGCTCCCGCAGCTTCGGTCCCACCCCGGGCAGGTCTTTCAGTCTCAAATGGAGTGCCATTAAGCCGGGAATATAATATATCTGTTCCGGCGCTCTTCTGCTCCTTAGATCCCGGCAAGAAGATTGATATGCGGGGGAGGAAGAGGCCCTATCCGTGCTGCTAAATCGTATACTGGAGCTGGATGATCTGGAGAGCATCCTTTTAGCGGAAGAGTCCTGGCAGGATCTTCTGGACCTGCCGGTCACAGATCAGATACTTAAGGATGGGCTGGATGCAGACGATGTCATTGAAATCAAAGGCCTGGGATATGCTCTGCACCTCCAAGATCCAGCCCCAATCTGGCTTGTGATCACCGACAGATATTCTGGCCGCAAGATCTCGCCCCAGGAGGCGGAAGGATGGCAGTCCCTGATCAAGCGGAGGGTGGAGACTGGCGAGGAGGAGTTCCTGCTAGCTATAAATGAATGCCTTTCCCTCTCTCTGGCCGGGGAGCTCTTCTGCCAGAGCTGCCTGCCTCAGGCTGAGCTCCATTATGTGGAGGAGAGAATAGAGCGCCTGGAGCATCTTCTGCTGCCACTCCTCCCAGAGGAGGGCAGCCTTTTGGAGATATGCTGCGGCAGCGGCGTGGCCACCCAGGCCCTGCTCCGGCTGGGACATCGTCCTATATCCATGGACTCGGATCGCTGCGAGGTATGCCAGGGCCTCAAGGCAGGCGGGCTGGAGCCGGAAAAGAGCATGGTTCTGGACGCCAGGCAGCTCTCATCCATCTTTCCCCCCCGATCCTTCCGGGCCGTGCTGGGCTTTATGGTCGGTCTGATAGAGGATTTCAACTGGCCGGCCTGGAGAGAGATCCTTCTCCGGTCTGCGGCCCTTGCGGAAGAGAGGGCCATATTCACTGTTTATACTCAAAAAGAGGCGGAACTGATCGCGAGGGCGCTGCAGGGAGAGGGCTGGAAGGCGGAGGTAATCGACAATCGCGATAGCAAGGGGATTTATGATCAATGGGCTTGCCTGGCTTTAAGGCCTTGATCTATGGGAAAGGTTAATTAGAGTTCTGATGCTGATGGAATATTGGTGAGGTTCTTGGCTGATTTTAAGAAAAGAAGCACTGAGAGAAAGGGTGGCAAAAAGGAAGAGATCAAAAGCAAGAAGCTCATGAATGAGAACCTGGATGATCTGAGGGGCCGGGGTGAAGAGGAGAAATAGACCCCGGCAGAGTGCCCATATGAAAGGATGCGGGACCCCTTCTCCCGCTACCATCTATCTTTTTTAGCGCACGACGGTTTCATTCTTGGCAGTTTAAGCAGGCGTTTCAGTGATACCCCTGGAGAGTTCCTTGAGCTTGGCTATGCTCTCCAGTGTCTTGGCCGACTCGCGACGCTTCTCATCCTCAAAGTGCTTTATGATCTGATCCAGGGATATGGTAAGCCTGTAGACCTTCATGGGCCGGCCTTTTCCATCTTTTTTTATCTCCCTCTCTTCCACCCAATTATTGTTTCGCAGGGTGCGCATGGCGATGCTGACCTCCGGCTGGCGCAGGTTGGAGCCGATCTCAATCTCTCTGGATGTGGCCTCCTCAACATTGGCCAGATAGGTGATCATGCTGGCCACATTTCTGGGAATATTGAGTTCTCGCAGAACCTCCACGAACTCTCTGTCAGCATCATCCAGAACTTTAACCGAGAATTGTCTCATATTTACCCCATTCTATTTTTAGATATAACAAATACTCTATGATATAAATAGTTTATTTCTTGATGGCTTATTTTTGTGGCATTTATGATTTAGTCCCTAATATGGAGGTCTGCAAAGATCATTCTTCCAGCGAGGTTTAATATCTCTTTTAATTCATAGAACAAAAA
>ENA-UOWE01004524-UOWE01004524.1-activated-sludge-metagenome-genome-assembly--contig:-NODE-4524-length-13342-cov-3.258975_pt1 | contig 13342 bp, 5 predicted proteins | sample MGYA00249841_ERZ761562 | MGnify/ENA primary metagenome ERZ761562 (study PRJEB28883, sample SAMN05720200) | activated sludge metagenome | isolation source: Anaerobic digester | place: Japan... | reverse complement strand
TTTACGTGGACCAACAGTAATACCGATGTAGGCCTGGGTGCTGGCGGTACCGGCGATATTCCTGCTTTTACAGCCGAAAACACCACAAATTCAGCTATTACTGCTACCATAACCATCACTCCTTCATCAAATGGTTGTGACGGAATTCCCGAAACTTATATCATCACTGTAAATCCAATCCCTACGGTTACCCCTGTAGTTGATCAGGTGTATTGTATCGGTTCAGGAGCACCGGTAACCGAACTGACAGGACCTACGGCGGGAACAGTATTTAGCTGGACCAACAATAACACAGCCATTGGTCTGGGGGCTTCAGGAACAGGTGATGTGCCCTCATTTACGGCTCAAAATACTACAGGAACAACTCTGGCGGCCACCATCACCATTACCCCTTCAGCTAACGGTTGTGTGGGCGAGCCCGAAACATATAATATCACGGTGTATGCTACCAGCGTAACACCAAATCTGGTTTCTATGATTGATGCCGACTGTCTTGGTAAAGCCTTGGGAGCTTTGGATATTGAAGTGGTAGGTGGCGAAAGTCCCTATACCTATGCCTGGTCAAATGGCGCTATTACAGAGGATATTGAAGGCCTTGATGCCGGAGTATATGAAATTATTGTAACCGACAATAAAGGGTGTACCAGCAAAGATACCAGTTTCCAGATTGTTGCCAGACCTGAAACTCCATTGAAACTCAACAATGTCTTTTCACCCAATGGTGACGGAAAAAATGATATGTGGGTAATTGGCAATATTGAACTGTACCCTGAAAATGAGATTTTTGTATATAATCGCTGGGGCAATCAGGTATATAGCGAAAAAGGATATAATAACGAAAAACCCCTGATATGGGATGGTAGCAATCTGACGGAAGGGACCTATCTGTATGTCTTGAAAATAAACATGTGCGGGGTTGATAAAACGTATAAAGATTATATTACGATAGTCCGGTAATTGTGATAACCATAAAATTGAAACAACATGAAAGCAATAATTAACACCATCGTATTTTTTCTTCTGAGTGGGGCTATATATGCACAGCAGGATGCCCGGTTTACTCAGTATATTTTTAATGAGTTGATTCTTAACCCTGCTTACGCCGGTTCAAAGGAAATACATAACATTGGGGCGACCTATGCAGCATCCTGGGCGGGTTTTAACGGTACTCCCAGCGTACAAACCATCAGTTACGACGGCCCTGTTTCCAAAAACATGGGTCTTGGCGTACATTTTATCAATGACATGATTGGAGCACAAATGCGCCAGGGTCTCATGGCCAGTTATGCTTACCATTTAAGACTAAACGAAAAATGGCGCCTGGGTCTGGGCTTGGGATTAGGGTTGTCATATAATACCCTGAACGGATCAAAACTGGTAGCTGACGAAGCCGACGATCCTGCCATACCGCTGACCAAAGAAAGCAAACTGTCTTTTGATGCCCAAACAGGAATCTTTGCTCACAACGAAAGATTCTATGCCGGATTTTCTGTCACCAATCTTCTGGCCGGGATGTCAAAAAGCGAAAACATCCTCGTACCTAACGCCAGCCGTCACTATTACTTAACGGCAGGTTATCTTTTTGATATCAGTACAAAATTTAAACTTAAACCCAGTTTTCTTATTTCCGAAGATTTTAAATCACCTACCAATATTGATATTTCTCTTTATGGTATTATAATAGACAAAATATGGCTGGGTGCCAATTATAGGGTGAATACCACGCTTGGCAAGAAAAATCTGGACAATTCGCTTTATCATCAAAACGCTGTTGCCTTTGATATCGGATGGTATATCATTGACCGCCTGCGCATAGGCTATGCTTATACGCTAACCCTTACTACTCTTAAAAATTATTCAGGTCATGAAGTTGCTATAGGATATTATTTTCCGTCAAAGGTTAGTCCGCAGATGAAATCACCGAGGTATTTTTAACTTTTAAATTTTTGAAACAATGAAAACAAATATAAATATAGTGATAAAGTTATTAGTCCTTTCGGCAGCAGTATTGTTTTTCAACAACAGCATTTTTGCACAAAAGCAACTTCAATCAGCCAAAGAACTAATGTCGAGAAGTGAATATGCCCAGGCAATAAAAGTCTATAAGGATTTTATTTCGACTTCCTCTGCCGGTATTCAGGAAAAAAGAGATTTGGCTGAATGTTACCTGGCAACAGGCAATACTATTGCTGCGGAGGAATGGCTGGCAGAAGTAGCGGACAATCCTGATCATACAGCACAGGATGTGCTTAAATATGCCAATGTTTTAAAGTCTAACGGTAAGTATTCTGAAGCTATGATTCAATACCAGGACTATGGCAAAATGCAGCCTGCCGAAAGCTCAAAAGCAAAGGAAATGGTTAATGCCTGCAAAAAATCACTGGAATGGATTGCCGATCCTGCATATACCGACGTGATTAATGCTGATGCCATGAATTCCGAAAATAGTGATTTTGGATTAATGCCTTATGAAAATGGTTTCCTGCTCACTTCGGACAGAAGGCTCAAGGGAAAAAGTTATAGCGCCTCGGATATCTATGGATGGACAGGAAATCCCTACCTGAAAATCATTCAGTATAAAGAAAAAGACCTGAGCATAGCTCCCCGGGAACTGGAAGGTGTCAACAATAACTACCATAATGGCCCTGCAGTATACGACAAACATTCGGGAACGTTGTATTTTACACGCACCAAGATGGTTAAAATGATTAAAAAACCTATGAATTGCGATCCTACAAGCTGGTATGACAACTCCAAAGCCAAAGACTATGTAAACCGTCTGGAGCTTTATTATGCTACCAAAGAGGATGGGAAATTTCAGCAACCGGTGGCATTCCAGTACAGCAACCCTGAGTCCCACTCGGTAGGACATCCCGCATTATCGCCCAATGGTAAAATCATGTATTTTGTTTCGGATATGCCCGGAGGAATGGGCGGAACGGATATTTATTATTGTGATAAATTTACTGATGGTACCTGGGGAACGCCCAAAAATGCCGGAAATAATATCAATACTGCCGGGAACGAAGTGTTTCCTTATATAGCTGCTGACGGAACTTTGTATTTTTCGAGTGACGGATGGCCTGGCATGGGCGGACTCGACCTGTTTTCGGCCAAAGGCAGCAAAGAAAACTGGTCAACACCCGAAAATTTGAAATACCCCATCAATTCGCCCAAGGATGATTTCTGCATGGTGTATACCGGCGAAGGTACGGGCTACCTGTCGTCGAACAGAGACGGCGGCAAAGGAAATGATGATATCTATAGGTTTATCCCGTCTCCCCCGAAAACCTTTGTTTTTACCGTAACTGCCAAAGAAAAAACCGACAGTGTAAACCTGGGAATGCTGAAGAATGCTACAGTGCAGGTGGTGGGCGATAGCGGCGAATGCCCTGTATTATTTGAAAAGAATGGTGTCTATTATTTTCGGGCCGATTGCGGTAAAGAATATAAAGTAAAAGGCAGCAGGGATGGCTATTTTGCCGCTGAGAAAGTAATAACCACCACATGTCAAACTCGTAATGATACCGTGCCTGTGGAGCTGGTTCTTGATAAAATCGTTATCAATAAGCCTATTGTGCTGAATAATATTTATTATGATTACGATAAGTGGGATATCCGGCCCGATGCCGCTATTGAACTGGATAAACTGGTGAAAATACTTATAGAAAACCCCAAGATAAACATTGAACTTGGCTCTCATACCGACTCAAGGGGAAAGGATAAGTACAACCTGGATCTTTCGCAAAAACGTGCCGAATCGGCTGTGAACTACATTATCTCAAAAGGTATTGACCAGGTACGCATCAAGGCAAAAGGTTATGGGGAAACAGTTCCCGTCAACAAATGCATTGATGGTGTAACTTGTACCGAAGAAGAATTCCAGTTGAACCGCCGTACCGAATTCAAAGTTACCAGTATTAGCGGAGGACAAAAATAATAGAACATAAGAATGTCCTGGAATTAGAATGATTCACAAAAAAAGAAGCCGGTTTTTCCGGCTTCTTTTTTATATTGCGGGGAGGCTTTGATAAGCGGGAGGGTAGGCTTTTATCAGGCATTAGTATTTTCTATTGCGTAGCTATGGAACAAACCAAAATGGTGGATTATTTACTGCTGGAATACTTAAAAACATTGATGCTTCAACGAATGTATTAACAGTTTTATGTTGATATTATTTTTTGTAATTCAAAGGTCTGTTGGGGATTAATAATAACCTTTGCAGTATATTATGCCTGGGATGTTGTTAAAAAAATCGCTGCTTGTAGTATGCTTGTTGTTTCTGTTTGTTTGTGCTGATGCGCAAAATAATATTGTATTTCAGCACGAAGAAAATGTTGAAATGAAAATTTCTTATACTCCTGCACCCGATCAAAATCAGAAAATTACCAACTTCTTTATCCAGGAAATAGCGAGAAGTTTACCAAAAAAAACGGAATTCACACAGTATATATTTGGATGTACTAAAATTGACCGTATCGCTGCCACCGGCACTGCTGCTTATTCGGCCACTTTTGAGATACTCAATGCCGGATGCAGCGGCGATATCGTGTACAAAGGGTTTTCGGTCGCCGACGTTTTGATCCCCACACATTGCTCGTTTACCTTCAATGTCTTTTCTGATAAAGCTATTCCTGTGTATAAAAAAACTGTGACGGAAGCACCATTAAATATTGGCTACAACCTGCTGGATTCCTACAAATTCTCGGACACTTCTGCCTCCTGGAAATACTCCACCCGTATAGATGATTTTTCTTTTCATTATTCCGACTATTCCATAAGTCGCTTTAATTCAAAAATAAAGCTTATTGATGAGTATTTTGCTTCTGAGGCCACCATTGATCAATGTCTGAAGAAAATCAGGGAGATAGATTACAACAATACGGATATGATCATTGTGTATGATATCAGCCTAAAAGAAGTGGAAAAAATTTCCGAAGAAATTTATAACAAAGAGTTTCCCGGAAAACTTAATTTAGTCAATTACGATCCGGTTGGTTTTATCGACAAGTACAACGAACTTGCTGAAGTTGTTTTCCAGACCAGACATCTGCTAAATCAAAAACTGGCAAACCTTGATAAATTATATTATGAGAAAGGGCTGGCGCAATTAAAAAGTGGGGATAAAGAAAAAGCAAAAACCTATTTTAACCGTTCGATTCTGTATAATCCCGATTTTGTGCCCTCTCAACTCGAACTGGTTAAAATATATTTTTATGATGATAGCCTGAACATGGCGGCTGACAAGATTTCATATATTTTGAATTCATTAAATCCGGCTCCCGACATATACAAACAGGTGCTGCTATATACCGATTCGGTTTATTCCGCCTTGCTAACGACAGGAAACGAATTGAACAGACTTCAAAAATATAATGAAGCCATTGATGTACTTGAAAAATGTGTTGTCTTTTGCGACAGTATCCCCGGGTATACATGCGACGACAAACATGTCAAAAGCCTTGCATCAGCCCGTTTCGGAATCTATCAATCCTATTTGAGTGTTGCTCAAAAAGCGATTGACAATGGAAAATACGAACTGGCTGAGATATATATTTCTGATGCGAGAAATTACCAGAAAACTTACAAGAATTTTATAATCAACGATGCGGAAGCGTTGTCAAAACTAGAAAAGATCATGCTTGCCTTTGTGGCAAAAGGCGATACTCTGATAGCCAGGAAGCAATACGAGAAGGGACTGGTGAATCTTGAAAAAGCAAAAAATATTTCAGAAGTAAACCGTATACAGCTTCCGGCTACCTATGATAAGAGCATGAAAATTGCACAAGCTGGCATCTATTCCTCCATGCTCAGCAAATGTGCCTGGCAGGTAGCCCTGAAACAAACCGAAGCAGCAGAAAATACCTTGAATGAAGCCATTGCCCACCAAAGGAAATATTCCGATATCGTTACTCCTGCAAAAGCGGTCGATACGTTGCTTAAAAGAATAAGGCAATACCAGTATGATGATTTAATTAACAATGGCCGTGTGGCCCTGACAGCAGGCAATTTTTTTACTGCTTTGCAACATTTTGATCTGGCGCAAAAATTGGCTAAAGAGTATTTTTTGAAGTCGGATATTCAAATGGATTCACTATTGATGGTTTCGGCCCGGCCAGTCATCGAAAAGCAGTTATTATTGACTGAAAAACTTCTTACGGCAGGCAAACCCGATTCGGCCCGGACGCTGGCTGATAATGCAGCTACTGGTATTGCTGCATACGGATTATCTATGGATACCGCCGTGACGGATAAACTCAGACTGCTGAAAAAAAATATTTTCGAACTGCAGTGCAGACAGGCAAAAAATAGATTTGAAAACCTGATGACCAGGGCCAACATGGCTGTTGCACATCAGGATTTCATCGCTGCCGATTCTTTGTATTTATGTGCCGGTATGGTAGCCGACAGTTTCCCACAATGTGCTATTGACATTAGCACTGCTATTGAGGGGAAAAAAGAATATCTCCTGCCCTGTAATTATCAGAAAATGTTATTGAAAGCCGGCAAGGCGCTTGTTCTTAGCGATAATAATTCTTTTTTTTATTATTATCTGGAAGCCGAAAACTTTTATAAAAACATGCACCTGAGCAGTTTTGGACTAATTCATCCATCGCTCACTGATAAAATCGCACTTTCTTCTGACACGGCATTTGTCTTTGCAGCAACTGAATTTATGATACAAAAGAACCGGCCCGAAGATGCATTACTTTGCCTTAAAACATTAAAGAAACTGGACTATCCGCTGTGGGCTACAAAAAACTTGCAATTGCAAGCGGGCGCCGTCATGGCCCGAAATGACTTTGCAGTAAATAAGTCATTGCAGCCTAATGTCATTGTGGTAAGCTATACCGGTAACGATTCCTGGCTGAGTTTTTTCAAAAGCTCCTACAACAGAACCTGGAAATCATTAAAAAAGATTTCTGATTAAAATATTTTCGTTAATTTGCTGGCATGTTTTTTATCATATCTAAAATTACTGCATTCTTATTAAATCCGCTGACATGGATAGTAATCCTTTTTGTTGCTGCATTGTTTATAAAAAATGTACGGCGTAAAAAAAAAGTTACTATTGCCGGCGTGGTATGTTTAATTTTGTTTACTAATCCGGCCATTATCGACAACCTGTTGCGTTTATGGGAAGAACCATACCAACTGATGGATCAAAAAGTCTCATACCGCGCCGGCATTGTTTTGGGAGGCGGCATGGTGACAATCGATCAAAAGCACGACAGGCTTATTTTCCATGAAAATACCGACAGGTTTTTACAGGGGCTTCATTTATATGAAAACGGACAAATACAAAAAATTATCCTTTCGGGTGGAGCCGGTAACTTGGTTTTTAAGCAGTTTCTGGAAGCGTCACTCATAAGGCGTTATCTGGTGGAAATAGGTGTCCCTCCAGAGGATATACTGGTTGATTCTACTTCTGACAATACCTATCAAAACGCGGTTAATGTCGCAAAAATAATTGAAGAGAAGGGGGGGGGAGTAGGTGACTATTTACTCATCACGTCCTCGTTACATATGAAGCGAGCAAAAGCCTGTTTCGCCAAGCAGGGCATCATAACCACCAGCTACCCAACCAATAAAATTGTTGGCCCGCACCGCACCGATGTGGGTTATTATCTCATACCCGATGCGAACGCCCTCGTGCGTTGGGAAAAATTTATTCATGAAGTATTGGGTTATGGTATTTATGCTATAATGGGTTATATTTAATTCTATTGGCATACTGATTGGCTTTAATTTGTTTTTACCCATTCTTTGGTATAGTCTGGCGAAGTCAGTTTATCCGGAAAATATTATGATTATCTTTGTAACATAACTTTTACTATGGCGCAAACACTTTTTATTATCATACTGATTATTGTTGTTTTTAACTATTTGTTCGAGTTGTGGCTGGATTTTCTTGACAGCACGCGCTGGAGCAATATTCTGCCCGAAGAACTTACAGGCATTTACGACGTTGAAAAGTACCGTAAATCGCAGGAGTACGAAAAAGTGAACATGCGTTATTCATTGATTACCGGTGCCTTTAGTTTTTTGTTGCTCATACTGATGCTGACTCTGGGAGGCTTTGCCTGGCTTGATGGCGTGGTAAGGACACTCACTAACCATCCTGTGCTGATGGCCCTGTTGTTCTTTGCCGTTCTGGGTCTGGTCTCCGACCTGTTGACCACGCCTTTCAGCGCTTATCACACCTTTGTCATTGAACAAAAATTTGGGTTTAATACCACCACGATAAAAACTTTTATTATGGACAAACTAAAGTCGTGGTTGTTGGCGGCTGTTCTCGGCGGCGGTATTTTATCTTTCATTGTGTGGATTTACGGAGCCACTGGGACGTGGTTCTGGTTTATTGCATGGATGGCCATGACGGTTTTTTCTGTTTTCATGAGTCTGTTTTATTCAAATATCATTGTGCCTCTTTTCAACAAACAGACACCACTTGAACCGGGTGAATTGCGCGATGCAATTGAACAATTTACTGCTAAAGCAGGGTTCAAGCTCAAAAACATTTACATTATCAACGGATCAAAACGCTCAAAAAAGGCTAATGCTTATTTTACAGGTTTTGGTCCCAAAAAGAGAATAGTGCTTTACGATACCTTGCTTAACGATTTAACCGTAAATGAAATTGTTGCCATACTTGCACATGAGGTAGGGCACTACAAAAAGAAACATGTGTTGTTTGGATTGGTTAGCAGCATTATCAGCAGTGGTGCGTTGTTTTATATAATGTCGTTGGTGATAGGCAGTTCTGATATGGCTGGCGCGTTGGGTGCCGGTCAGGCAAGTTTTCATATGGGCATACTTGCTTTTGGCCTGTTGTATAGCCCAGTATCAATGGTTTTGGGCATCGCTGGTAATTATTTTTCAAGACGGCATGAGTATGCTGCCGATCATTTTGCTGCTACGTATGCTGACCCTAAAGCCTTTTCACAGGGAATAAAGAAATTGTACGTGTTGAGTCTTAGTAATCTGCGCCCACATCCCTTCACGGTTTTTATTACCTATTCCCATCCACCTTTGTTAAAAAGACTATCTGCCATTGAACACATACGGGATAAATAGTGATTTTTTTTAGGCCAAAGGTGTATAAAAAATTCCACCTCTTTTTCTATAATAACATAATTATAGATAAATATTATGCATGTGTATTTTGTGGAATAAAATATTTTTATGAAAACATAAAAAATTCCAAAGGAAAAACATGATTTTTACGTTACAAAATACAATACTTAATTTTTAGTAAAATAATAATTATTACATTTGATAAGAAAAAAATAGTCCTGCCAAAGTGTAATATATGAGAAAACTTCTATATTTTTTTATATTTTTCATAGCAAGTACGACCTTTATTTTTGGTCAGGGAAATATGTTGAGTATTTCTTCTGTGCTGCCGACTGAAATAACTATCTGTGGGCCGGAACAAAAGGTTGAAGTCAGTATTGTAAACCCTTCTCCTTTTGGTCTCTCCAATGTAGTGTTGCAGATTACTATGCCTGTGGGGCTGGTTTATCAGGCGGGCTCTATCAACGGGGCCACAGAGTTGAATATTACCAACCTGAGTCAGCCTCAATTTTCATTAACAAACATTCCTTCGCAGGGAGCAAGAAATATTTCCTTTTTTATCGCCGCAAATTGCGACCTGATGGATTATATAGCTCAGGGACAAATCGTGTCCATGGTGGCACGGGTTAATTATTTGACAAGTAATAATATTAATACATACGACCAAAACATCAATTATCTGTACCATGTAAAGCAACCCAATTTGTCCATAATTTCCATTACCAATCAAACATATTCCGGTAACATTGGGGATGTATTTACCAGATGTATTACTATAACTAATGGCGGCCTTGGCGCTTTGAACAACTGCACTTTTACACATACTCATGGTAATGGTATTCAGGTAAACAATGTTTCCATTGGCGTGTGGAATTCGGCTGGCGGTGTGGAAACTGTGAATCTCAATGGAAGCAATTTTTTGGGTATCGGCAATAATAATGCTCTTTTTGAAAATGCTGAATTAATTACCATCTGCGAAACTATTGAGGTGACCAACTGTGTAGCCGTCGCTTCCAGTTATGAAGTGAAATGGGGTTGCAACGGGCAGATTTGTCAAAATTCTATTTCAACAGCTAATGTTGTTTTTCCAAACTTAACCCCTAACCTGGTAATAACGCCTACCGCTGGAATAAACACCTGCCTGGGGCTGGGCAGCGCAAACAATCCATCCTTAAGGATTATCAACAATGGTATGGGAGATGCTTACAACGTATTTCTGGATATTTTTCAGGCCACTTCAACCATAAATTATGATGCGGGGATAAGATCTAACATTGACCCGGCAAGCTTTACTGTGCAGGTTGGCATTAATGGCACACCGGTCAGTATTACCCCGGTGCAAACATTTGCTGCATCGGCGCAATATTGTTTAAGCGCTAATCCCAAGGGAAGAGTTTATATAAATATTCCATTAATCAATGCCCACGACACGGTATATCTCAAGTGGCGCTATTACAATTGTTGTTCTGATGCTCCCGGCGGTACACGTGTTCTGTCCGGTTGGAGGTACCAGGGTACATACAAAAGCATTTGTAATAACAATTACGTGATATCCAATACTTGGGGATATACATACAGGGATCTTTATGGCGCATTAGTCAATGAATTATCACCGTCAAATATTACCAGCGGTGAAACGCAAAATTTTAGTTTTCTTTTTTCAAGTTATGGGAACTCTTATCCCAGCACTACGGGACGTCACTGGAAATTTGTGGTCAATTTACCGCCATGTCTTTCTTATGACATTGGCAGTTTTCAGATTCAGCGATATACCGGTACTCAATTCTGGTTTCCTTCCAACGTAACTGTCTCAGGTAATACGCTGACAGCCATTTTTAATAATAATCCCCCCTGGGATCTCTATCAGTCCATAGTAAAATTTAATCTTACGGCAAATTGTGCTAATCCGGGCTGTGTTGAAGGCGGTAATAATCTTACTGTTACCTCGTTTTATATTCCTGACAGCAACTGTTCCTGCGATGTAGTAGTATCCCGCCTGACAATAACAGTAGGGGTTATCTGTCCGGTAATTTGCGAGGGGCTCAACAACAAAGGTTTTGATACTTACAGAAGCAGTTATGGCTCACCAGATAATGATAACAATGGGTTAGCGGATGCACTGCCTGCTATATTGGATTTTAATCTGATAAGAAGAGACCGTGCCATGTTTGGCGATACGATAACCACTTTGTCCAAAGGTCTTGTAAAAACCAGCGTGGCGCACCCGGTATGGAATTATTGTTACCGAGTGGACTCCATTTTGAATGGCAACCAGGTAAGTTTTGTGGATGGGTTGCTTGAAATACACCAGCATTCTACCGGAAATGTTTATACCTGTAATGTGAATACCTCTTCGATAATAACGGCTGGCAGTACGCGAAAATTCAGTTTTGATATAAGTCCGGTAACTTTAGCCGCTTTGGGTCTTCTGCCTGCCGGATTCACACTTAACGACGATGATTCCATTGCGTTCAGGGTGCGTTACAGGGTGAGCAATAATCCTGGTGGAACCATTCTAGATTGTTTTGTGAAAAATAAAATGTTTGTCAGCGATGTTCCCAGCCCTTCATCCTTTGCTCATAAGTTTGGCTGTAATGTTTTTGAGGGGAGGTTCTCGATAATTGGATATTACTATACTAATTGGGGCCCTGATAATTTCAATGTGAATACCTGCAATCAGGTTACCATCAGCCAAAATTATTACCTGAGTATCGGCCCCTGTTGCCAGAACTATGCCGGGGGTAATTTATTTCCCTTTGAATACCGAAACTGGGCTCATGCTTATCGGCTAAGAGTTGTTCTTCCTCATGGGTATCAGTTTATTTCAGCGAGGTTTAATCAGGTGCGCACGGCAGGCACTAATGGCTCCTCTACGTCAGCATGGGTAAACCTGATTCCCGTGAACCCAAATTCCGATACGCTGGTATTTATGGTTGAGTCTTTATACGAAACTTTTGGAGGTACAATACCTTTGAGTGATGATGGCTTTTATGGAACGCTGCAGGTTACTCTGGCTCCTACATGCAATGTTGTTTCCAATGTTGCTGCAAATGTGGGCTACTATTGGGATTTTGGCCCTTCAGGCTACCTGGCGGGAAGCAGTACTCCAAACAACTCTAATGTTACTACCCACGATGTTATTACCTACCAGGGCCCTGATATATTTGTTCAGTCGATACTGCCTACAGTATTAGCTTATAATGATGAGGTGAATTGGGAAATATCCCTGTCAAATACCACCAATATTAATGCTTTAAATACATGGTTCTCGGGTGATGAAACAACCGGTGTAACTATTCTTGAAGTTTGGGATCTGGATTATAATGTGCCGGTAGTACCGGTAGGGGATATCTATCAGATAGGAGTTTTAGCGGCTAACGCAGTCAGGCATTTCAGGATAAAAGCCACTTATACCTCATGTTTTCCAAGCACCATGATGCTTTATGCAGGATGGAACTGTAATGCTGGCTATCCCGTTACCATAGCGTCCTATCCTTGTACTCCCGATCAGATACAGCTTTCGCTGGAGCCCCAGGTGCCTAATCTGATTGCAACTATTACCAGTCCGCTTTCGACAATTGACCTTTGCGACACCACCGGTTATGTAGTGGAAGGCACCAATGTTCAATTGGGTACGGCTTATAATTTGAAGCTCAGGGTGGTGTTGCCGGCAGGTGTGTCAATAATACCCGGATCGTGCAGATTGAGTTACCCCGTGTCTGCTCCCTATGTTACTATTCCTGATCCTACATGGCTGTCCGGTACACAATGGCAATGGGATATATCATCTCTCAATGCTCAGATTGGGGCAGATGGATTAGCCGGCATATTAGATACTGCTCTGAATTCTATTAAAATTTCTTTTAGGGTTATCACTGACTGCTTCTATACATCGGGAAGTGTCATCGGATTTAACTTTCATGGACAAAGCCACTGCGGTAATTATACAGGACAGGAAATTTCTATATCCTCACAACTGGCTATCACCGGAGCTACAGAGCCTTATCTTACGGATATTCATGTGAATACTTCGTATGTGTCGCCTTGTGCCATAAACAGCACCCATCTAAGGATAAAAATAAAAAATAACGGGTTGTTGAGTACCGGCACCACCGATTCAGTTTCACTTACTTTTCCGGAAGGTATATTTTATATTCCCAATTCTTTTATTTCGGTACACAATGCTCCGGCGAATCCTCTACCTGTTACCGAAATGCCTAATAATCAGCAGATAGTAACCTGGAAAATTCCCCCCAACGTGCAG
>ENA-UOWE01004522-UOWE01004522.1-activated-sludge-metagenome-genome-assembly--contig:-NODE-4522-length-13343-cov-7.226520_pt1 | contig 13343 bp, 10 predicted proteins | sample MGYA00249841_ERZ761562 | MGnify/ENA primary metagenome ERZ761562 (study PRJEB28883, sample SAMN05720200) | activated sludge metagenome | isolation source: Anaerobic digester | place: Japan... | reverse complement strand
AGCAGTAAGCGCCTCCAAGCGCGTCCCGGTAACAGACTGGTGCCATGGCCAGGCGAAGCGGACTGAAGGGGTCTGGCGTTTGGGTGGGGGTTTCCTGGCTGGCATTGGCTAAAGGCGGCGTAGGCGTGATCGGGATGATCAGCACCGTTCCAACGCTCATCAAATTGGGGATCACGGTCGGGTTGGCGGCTTTGAGCGCGTCCAGCGAGATGCCGTATCTCAACGCTACACCAAACATGTCGTCTTTTTCGGTGACGGTGTAAGTGACCGGTGCAGGCGTTGGAGTGAGGGTGGGGGTGAGGGTGGGGGTTGGCGCAAGCGTATTGGTCGGACGAGGTGTGACGCTGGGGTTAAGCGCAATTACGGATGTGTTTGTCGGTAGTGGGACGATCGTAGGCAGACTGACATCCCCCGGCATGCAGCCTGCCAAAGCCAGGGCAAAAAAAGCCAACCAGATTAACAAGCCAAGTTTCCACTTCATTTTTTGCATTATACACCGCCGCCAGAAACTCCATTTTAGGTCTGGGATCAATCCGGTATAGGCAGAACAGCTGTGGCTTCCATCCAGTCCACGATGGCTTCCACCGCCTTGGGGAGGTCGTTATCGCTCACATCAACGCGCAAAACAGGCAGCCAGGTTCGGTAAATTTCAAGTGTCTTTTTTCTCCAAGCGCGAAGTTATTCAACCCGCGCTCCCAAGGGTAGTTGGTGAAAGTGCACTATTCTGCTGAAATCAGAGGAGAGTGATAGCGGTACTTTCGCGGACCAGTAGAACGGGGGTGATCATTCAGCCCAAGGGCAATTTCCGTCTTGGATGAAGGACTCGCGACGTCCAGGATAACTTTCGACGTAAGCTTGGATATGGATTTCCTTTCTGGCAGGGTAATAGTATTGGACAAGAAAGTCGAAACAAACGCGGTTCAATTCACATTCCACAAAGTACCCCAAACTACACATGATTGGGTACAATCCAAGTATGACACAACAAAAACGACCTCAAATCCTCCTGACGAATGACGATTCAATCAATTCACCCGGGCTGTGGGCAGCTGCGGAAGCGCTTTCGGACCTCGGGTTCGTCCATGTGGTTGCGCCGAGTGTGCAGCAGACATCGATGGGGCGGGCTCTTCCGCGCGACACGGACGGTCAAATCCGTCCGCAAAAGTTGTCGGTGCACGGAAAAGAGTGGGAAGTGTATGGCGTGGGCGCAACTCCAGCTCAGGCTGTGCTGCATGGCATGTTGGAAGTGATGGGGTTCCCACCGGATCTGTTGGTGTCGGGTATCAACTACGGAGAAAACCTGGCATCGGGGATCACGGTGAGCGGCACTGTTGGTGCGGCGCTTGAAGGGGCTTCGATGGGGATCCCCGCCCTGGCCGTTTCACTGCAGACTCCGATAACAGAGCATTTTGACCTCTCGGATCGGGTTGACTTCTCAGTGGCAGCCTGGTTCACCCGCTTTTTTGCTGAGAAACTCCTGTTAAAGAAAATGCCCTTCGATGTGGATGTGCTTAAGGTCGATATACCCTCTGGAGCAACTCCAGAAACACCCTGGGTGGTGACGCGTCAATCCCGTCAGCGGTATTTTTACGCGAAACCGAAAGATCCTTCCATCAATGAAGGTTCACGGAACATGGGATATGAGGTGCGCGTTGATAAGGAAAGTCTGGAAGAGGATGGAGATCTGAAGACTGTGATTGTGGACGGGAAGGTATCAGTGACACCAATTAGCCTGGACTTGACCTCGCGGGTGGATCTGCACGATTTTAGACGGTTACTGGAATCTTAATAACCCCGGTTGTTTCAACCATGAAAGAGTTCAAAACGCCTAAATATTGAAGCGTATCTCGATGATGTCGCCATCTTCGATGATGTAATTCTTGCCCTCGACGCGCAAGCGGCCTTTGTTACGGGCTTCGGCGGTGCTGCCGTAAGTGATCATGTCCTGGAAGGAGAGAATTTCCGCGCGGATGAAGCCCTTTTCCATGTCGGAATGGATGACGCCGGCAGCTTCGCGGGCGTTAGCGCCTCTGCGCAGCGTCCAGGCATGGACTTCCTTCTCCCCGGCGGTAAAAAATGAGTGTACTCCCAGGAGATCATACGAGAGCTTGATCAAGCGCGACATGCTCGGCTCGGCGATGCCGTATTCCTCCAGAAAGATGGCAGCATCGGCAGGGTCAAGCGCGATAATATCCGCCTCGAGCTTGGCGGGTAGATGTACCACTTGTGTGTGCGGGTGAGGACTGGTGTAGTCCAAAGCGGGCTGGTCCTCAGACTGATTAAACACCACAATTTGCGGTTTGCGGCTGAGGAAGCCAAAACTCGAAAGGATTTTGTCCTCTTCGGGGGTAAATTCGTAATGGCGCAGGGGTAGTTCCTGGTTGAGTACTGCCTGCAATCGCTCAAAGAGGTCGATTTCAGCCTGAATGACATCACGCGGGCGGCTCACACCGCGCCGAAATTCTTCTTTTAGCCTTTCAAGGCGGCGTTCGACCATCACCAGATCGTTGAGAATGAACTCGGTATCCATCGTCTGAATATCGCGCAGGGGATTAACGCTGCCGGCGAGATGGGGAACGCTGGCATTTTCGAACTGGCGTACCACATGCAGAAAACCATCCATTTGCGCGAGCTGATTGACCATCACTCCAGGCAAACCGGCACGACCCGCACTGCCATCGAGGCCAGCAATGTCGGCATAGGTGACCTTGGCACGCACGATCTTCTTGGGGTGATAGATCTCGCAGAGCTGATCCACCCGCGGATCAGGCACATCCACCACGGAAGTGTGAACTTCCATCTGACCGGTGGACATGTCCGTCGGGATGTCAGCGCCCGTAAGTGCTTTGTAGAGAGTAGTTTTGCCTGATTGAGGCAGGCCGATGATTCCAAGTTGCATGGTGACTCCAAAAAGATAATAAAGGATTATACCGCAGCGGTTGAACAGATCATGCCAGGACTATGTTCAAACTGCCTGGATAATGTTTGGAAAAAAGTCGTTTTTCTGCATGATACAATCAAAAAGTACCTTCTAATCTTGTTTGGAGGAAGAATGAATAAGAATCGAGTCTTGATTAGTATCGTGATGATGCTTGGCCTGAGCGCCTGCTCGCTCCCGCGGTTGGTAAAAAATGATCCAACTGCGACGCCAAAGCCGAGCCAAATAACGTCTCTGCCGACCAGGCAAGCTGAACCAACAGCAGCAGAGCCAACCGCCACTGTTCCGGCTATCCCGACAGACATCTCAACAGAAGCTTTTCTGCCTGTAATTCCTGCTGACCTGGTGGGTAGCGTGAGTGTAGGTGAAAGCTTATTAAGTGAGACTTTTGATCAAAACGGGTTGTGGAATACCAGCAATGAGGCGGAGTATAGCTCGGAATTGGTCGATGGCGTTTACCGCATGAACCTGAACACGGCAAATTGGATGGTTTGGTCGGCATCCAACAATGTGGCGAGTGACAATATCATCATGGATCTCGACACCGAATTGATTAGTGGATCGGTGGAGAATAACCACGGCATGATCTGCCGCTATCTTGACGATGAGAACTTCTACATGCTGACGATCGGTAATGATGGCTGGGTCGAGATTATGAAGATCTATCAAGGCGAACTGACATCCCTTTTTGGTAGGTTCGTGGATGCTCAGATCGATCCGGTCAGGAACCACTTGCAGGGTTTTTGCATCGGTGATCGGATCATTCTATATGTCAATGGCGAATCGGTGGCTAAGGTGCATGACGGGGACCTGGTGTCTGGCGATGTTGGATTGGCAATTGGTAGTTATGAGGAGCCGCAAGTGTCGATCGGCTTTGATAATTTCTTTGTATATGAAGCCGAAGGGGACTTCACCACAAGCCTCACTCCAGAACCGGTGGAGGAGGAAGCGCTTTTTCCCGACCTGGTGAGTGACTGGAAGGAGAGTTACTCGGACAATTTTGACACTCCCGATCAGGGAAACTGGACAGTTTTTAATGAATCCGGGTTGGTATCCGAGTGGCGGAACGGTAGATTTGCTTTTGATTTCAGCGAGTCCATGATTACAGCTACTTCACCCACAAATGACCTGGATCTGAATGATGTGATTGTGCAAGTGGAAGTCTACCGCGTAGGGGATGTGCTTGAAAACGACATGGGTTTGGTATGCCGCTACCAGGACCAGGATAACTATTACAGCCTGAGTTTTGGCACTGATAACTATGTGTCAATCAACAAATATGTAGCCGGAACATGGACTCCGTTGTTCAATGAATTTGCGGATGCCGACCTGTCTGCGGAATATCATAAGGTGGCAATCAGCTGTATTGGCACGGAACTTTCCCTTTATATTGACGAGCAGTTAATGGCGAGGGTCAATGACAGCGATTTTTCGACGGGAGATGTTGGTATCATATCAGGCACCTACGAAGAGGTACCAGTCGTGCTCGAATTTGACAACTTCTTGGTGTATACGCCAAAGTAACCCAAGATATCTACTGTCCTCCCGGAAACCCAGGAGGGCTTATTTATTTAATTGCAACTACAGTACCTGTTTCTGCCAGGTCGAGGTCTGTGTTTTTTTGCGATTACAAGCGAATGTTTGCTTGACCAGCAGAGGGAATTGCGGTTATACTACTGCAACGAGCCGGAGTGGCGGAACAGGCAGACGCGCACGACTCAAAATCGTGTACCTTCGGGTATGTGGGTTCGATTCCCACCTTCGGCAAGAAAATAGCCCTTCAATTGAGGGGCTATTCTTTTTTTATTAGTCTGCTGCGTGGAGATTGACGATAATCATGACCGAATCCTTTCTGTTAAGGTGCAGACCAATCCTATGCCAGCCTGGGGTGTAAAACACCAAGTGAATAGCACAGTTGGAATCGGTCAATGGATCAGATCATGAGGTTACCATTCCCACTTCTTGTGGAACACAAAGTATGTCAAAAAAGGCTGGATTTATGCTAAAAATGAATGATTCTGGAAATGTTAACAAAAAAAACCGTTGACAGGTAAACGAAAGATATTAGAATACTCATAAATATATTATCCTACTGGCACCGGCCTCAGGGGACCGGCGCAGAAGGATCGCCAGTAAGCCAGGGAGCAAATTAGTGGCGATCCTTTTTTATTTGTTGGGATGGAAGAAAACCACGCTGACCCCGTCCCCGCCTTCCTTTTCCCCACCGTTTTCCCAGCGATGAACATAAGCTGAATGATCTAACAGATCGCGCACTGCCTGGCGCACTGCGCCAGTACCTCGCCCGTGAATGATCCGTCCAAAGGGCATTCCGGAGGTGAAACCTTGTTCCAGGTAGCGTTCGGCACGGTCGAGCGCGTCATCCACGCGTTGACCGCGCAGGTCAAGCTCGAGTCCAGGCGAATTGACCCCTGGGATGGCAGTGCTACCGGTGGCTACAGGAGCAGGCTGAGGTGGAACGTCGTTTTCTTCAAGCGGTTGAACCCTGCGCTCGACCTCGTAGGACTTGGCGCGCACACGCAAAGCGCCAATTTGCAGCTCAAGATCCTCACCGTCCACACTGCTCACCACTCCTTCAGCGCCGAGTTTGCGTACAAGCACTCTGTCACCCACTTTGAGGGCTCCACTGAGACCTTTGGCTTTTGGCTGCCGGTGCTTTTTACGGAAATTTTGTTCCTGCTTTTGCTCAACTACCTCGAATTTCTCTTCAATTTCGGCTAACTGCGCCTGTTTTTCGGGCGATTGGCGCAAGCGGGTCAGCTCACGTCTGAGAGTGTTCAATTCTTCGCGTAAAGATGCGAGTTCACTTTCAAGTTGCGATTGATGGGCGTCAAGCAGTTTGGCTTTTTCCGCTTCCAGCTGCTCAAGGCGGGCATTGATCTGGTTTCGGCTGGCTTCGGCTTCTTTACGAGCTTTTTCGGCAGCTTCGTAGCTGGCGGCTGCCAGGTTTCGCTGACGGTGGATCTCCTCAAGCAGGTCATCCGCGTGCAGTTCAGTCGGATCAATTTCCTGGCGGGCAGCAGCAATGATGGCGGGGTCGAGTCCCAATCGGTCAGCAATGGCGAGCGCATTGGAACGCCCAGGCAGGCCGATCACGAGGCGGTAGGTAGGACGAAGCGTTTCGAGGTCAAACTCCAGGCTGGCATTGGTGACACCTTTGGTGGAGTGAGCGTAAGCCTTGAGCTCGGGGTAGTGGGTGGCAACAACGGAGGTGATGCGGCGCTGGAGCATAAAGTCCAGGACGGCGCGCGCCAGGGCGGAGCCTTCCTGGGGATCCGTGCCAGCGCCAAGTTCGTCCAGCAGAACGAGTGAACGATGGTCAGCATGTTTAAGGATGCGCACGAGTTGGGTAATATGCCCTGAAAAAGTCGAGAGAGATTGCTCAATCGACTGCTCATCGCCAATATCCGCAAACACATCCCGGAAGATGCTCAAGCGGGAACCGGATTGAGCAGGGATTTGCAGCCCGGCTTGAGCCATTAGCACCATGAGACCGACCGTCTTCAGGGTGACAGTCTTGCCGCCGGTGTTGGGACCGGTGAGCACCACCGAAAAGGTCTGCCGGTCCAGTTCAAAGTCGATTGGGACGACTTTCTGGGGGTCCAAAAGCGGGTGGCGGGCACGACGCAGTTGGATGACGCTGCCGGGATGGGCTTCGGGAGGTTGTGCAGGGAAGGGCACCAATTCGGGCTCATTGGCTTGGAGGTCATCCGCGTAATGGGCTTTCATGAGCGCAAGGTCAATGCCAGCCATGGCTTTGGTGGTCAGGTTCAGGCTTTCAGCCTGCAATGCAATCTGTTGGCTGAGCGCGCGCAAGACGCGCAGGACTTCATCGCGCTCGGCGAGTTCAAGCTCGCGGAACTTATTGTTGAGCTCAACGACCGCAATGGGTTCAATAAAAAGGGTGGCACCAGAAGCACTTTGGTCGTGGATGATCGCCTTGATCTGCCCCTTGTGTTCGGCGCGCAAGGGCAAAACGTAGCGACCGGAGCGTTGGGTAATGAGATTCTCCTGCAGCATGCGAGCGCTTGCAGGGTCAGTCAGGTAGCGGTTAAGGCGGTCCATCAGGCGGGCATGAATAACCTTTATTTCAGAGCGTATGTGAGCCAGTTCGGCAGAGGCGCTGTCGAGCACCTCACCGCGTTCGCTGATCGTGCGGTTGATGAGATCGATCAGTCCCTGGCCATCCGAGAGCCCTCCGGCGAGAGCCGCCAGGGAGGGAGCAGTTTCAGCGTTGTCGAGCAGCACGCGGCGAGCAGTGCGGGAAAGAATCAGGGTATTACGGACGGCGAGGAGGTCGCTCGCTTCAAGAGCTATGCCGTGCAGAGTCTGATCCGTGAGGGGTGCCAGGTCCACCGCGCCCTGGAAGCTGATGCTGTCATTTAATGAGATCAGAAGGCGGGCTTCTCGGGTTTCCTGCTGGCGTTGCAGGGCGGTCTCGAGACTGCTGGTGGGGCGAAGCGCTTCGGCCAGGGACTCAGACGCGCTGAAAGACGCGTAGGACTTAAGCCGCGCCAGGACTTTCGGGAATTCAAGCAGGATCAGCGATTTTGGGTTCATGCTATAAAAAAGTTTATCATGGAAGGGTCTGATCAAAAGGTTGAATCCCGGTGATTAAAACAGTTTGAGGACGCCCAAATATCACAAGATTGGGCGTGCTCATAAGAACAAAATATAAAAAGATAATGTTAGAAGAGCAGCTTACCGCCCAGTACGCAGTGGCGGACCTCAAGTGTCTCAGCATCCAGCAGGGTAAGGTCAGCCCGTTTCCCTATGGCGATGGAGCCGATTTCATCCTGCATACCCAACACCCGGGCTGGGTTTGCGGTGGTGGCGCGCAGCGCGGACTCAAGCGGAATGCCAAAGTTGATCACCGCACGGCGGAAACATTCCGAAAGCGGAGTGGCACTGCCGGCAATGGTGCCGCTGGCGAGGGTGGCGAGGCCATCCTTCATGGTCACTTTTTGACCGCCCAACTCATATTCTCCATTCGGCATCCCGCATGCCATCATGGCATCGCTGATCAGGCAGATACGATCTTCGCCAAAGATGCTGAATGCAACCCGGATGGCGGCAGGATGAACGTGATGCCCGTCACTGATCAACTCCACGCTGCTGGCATAGTCAGCTGCTGCGCCAATGAGACCAGGAGCACGATGGTTGAAGGGGTTCATGGCGTTATAGAGATGGGTGACGTGACTGGCGCCGCGGAAAAAGGCTTCTTTTGCCAGGTCGTAATCGGCACTGGTGTGATGGAGGCTGACAACACAGATTTCGCTGGTGCGCGCGATGAAGTCCAGCGCGCCAGGCTTCTCCGGGGCGACGTCGTTGAGCCGGATGCGACCGCTGCAGGCATCATTGAGCTCAAGGAAGAAATCATAATCCGGGTCAATCAGATTATTAGGATCCATGGCGCCTTTTTTCTCAACGGAGGCAAATGGACCTTCGAGATTGATGCCGCGCATGACAGCTCCATCTTCAACGGGGTTGTCCATAAACTCGCTCGCAACCCTGACCATGTTCAGTAGAACGGGTTTTTTCATTGCCATGGTGGTACCAAGGTAGCTGGTGACACCAACGGATGCCAGGTAGCGGGCAATGTTCTCATGCGCTTCGCGGGTGCTGTCGCAGAAATCAGTGCCATATGCGCCGTGGATGTGAATATCAATAAATCCAGGAGCAACGATGCAGCCAGTGGCGTCCAGCACTTCCGACTGGCTATGAGGTTCGCTGATGCGGTCGATCTCAGTATAGACGTCCCCTTCGCGCAGGGCGAAATCTTCGCAAAAAACAAGACCATTCTTAATTAGCATCTTTTACTATTCTCCATTTGTAAATTCTGTTACCAACTCAGGCTTCGATATAATAGCATAACGGAATCATAATGACATAATCAAGGATAGACAATGATAAAAGCGGTATTCTGTGATGTGGACAATACCTTAACCAGCCCCATAACACGCACCATCCCAACCAGTGCTCTTGAAGCTATTCAGAAGGCGCGCAAAAATGGGGTCAAGGTGTTCGTCGCAACCGGTCGGCAAACCCGCACGTATGAAGAAGGCAAGATATTGCAGGGCATCGCGTTGGATGGCTATGTGGCGGTCAATGGGCAGCTTTGTTACCTGCCGGATGACACCATTATTCATAAGGCTGTACTTGATCCGCGGGATGTGGCGGTTATCTTGCGGCTGGCGGAGGAACTGAACTTTGCCTGCTGCCTGGTGGAGGTAGATAAGCTCTATCTGACCGCGATAGATGAGAATGTTCGCTCTTTTCATGAAATGATCCATATTCCATATCCAGTTGTGACCTCGCCGGATGGGGCGGTTAACCGCGACGTGCTTTCCATTGCGCCTTACATTGACTATGCGACCGAAGCACTGATCACTCCCCACTTGAGCAACAGTAAAATTGTGCGTTTTAACCCCTTTAACTGTGATGTGATCCCGCGCAAAGGGGGAAAAGACGTGGGCATGCAGGCTATGCTGGATTACTTTGAGGTACCAATCGAGCAGACAATGGCTATTGGGGATGGGCAGAACGATATCAGCATGTTGAAGGCGGCGGGGGTTGGGGTGGCGATTGGGCGGTGCAGCCCGGAAGTGATGGCTGCGGCGGATTATCACGCGCCTGAAGCTGATGAAGATGGCATCTGGCATACGTTCAAGAAGTTTGGGATCATCTAATTGGAGATCGGAATGGAAAAAGTGGTCATTGAAGTTTGCTGCGGTTCGGTGGATGATGTGGTGCGGGCAGCAGAAGCTGGAGCGGACCGGGTGGAATTGAACTCGGCACTGTTTGTTGGCGGACTGACTCCTTCGATTGGAGCGGTACTGGAAGCCAAACTCAGGGTGGACATCCCGGTCATCAGCATGATACGACCACGAGCGGGAGGGTTTTGTTACACCGACCTGGAGTTCGAGACCATGCTGCGGGATACGCGCGAACTGGCGAAGGCCGGCACGGACGGTTTTGCGGTTGGTTTTCTAACTACTGAAGGATGGTTGGATGAAGAACGCTGTAAAATTTGGGCAGAAGCAGCGGGCGAAAGGGAATTGGTGTTCCACCGCGCCTTTGATATCATGAAAAATGAACCTGAAGAAGTACTGCCGCGGCTGGCTGAGCTCGGTTTTAAACGGATTCTGACCAGCGGGAGGGAACCCTCTGCCCCGGCAGGAGCAAAAATGATTAAACGCTGTGTGCAAGTGGGGGCGGTGGAAGTCCTGGCTGGGGGCGGCGTTCGGGCGGAAAATGTGCTGGAGTTGATTCAAAACACTGGCTGTCGACAAGTTCACTTCACCTGCCACATGAAGCAAAGCGATCCATCTGTGCGGGGAGCTAAATTAACATTTGGGTTGCCCAATATGCCAGAAGATGATAAGTTCGATGTAATAGATACTGAAAGGTTAGCCGGCTTGATTAGGCTAATCCGCACTTTACCCACCTCCTAAGGGTCGACAAAACAATGGGGCAGCGACTTTATTACCAAAATAAACCACTTGTATTGACACTGGTGATTTTTGTATTATTATCATTACAGAATTGCCAGTGAGACAGAGTTTTGATCAACTTGCTGGACCTATTATTGCAATCAGTCCGAACGGTTTTAACAACAAAATACTACAGAGGTGTACGGATGGACAATGAAGTGTTCGAGATGGCATATAAGCTCATCAGCAAACTCCAGGAAACTCAGGGAGAAAACATTCTCGCGGCTGCGCAGTGTATTGCAGACGCGTTGGAACACGGCGGCATTATACAAGCTTTTGGGTCCGGGCATTCTTATGCTGGGGCAACTGAGCTTTGTGGGCGTGCCGGTGGTTACGTGCCCTCGAAAGTGATCAAAGATCCAGCTGGTGGTATGTATGAATCCATCCAGGGTGTGGGTGAAATCCTGATGAAGAAAGTTGAGATCTTGAAGGAGGATGTGGTTTTCATCATTTCCAACTCAGGTCGCAATCCCCTGCCAATTGAGATTGCCTTACAGGCAAAACAAAGGGGCGCAAAAGTCGTTGCTCTGACTTCAGTCGGCGCAAGTTCCAAACTTAGTTCAAAGCATCAGTCCGGCAAACGCTTGTTTGAGGTGGCAGATGTAGTCATTGACAATCAGGTTCCTGAGGGCGATGCCAGCATCCACCTTGAAGGGCTCGATACCGCTATCTGCGGTATGTCTTCGATTGTCACCGCAGTTGCACTGCAGGCTGTCGTGCTTGAATCGGCGAAGATGCTCCTCGCAAGGGGTATCACGCCGCCGTTCTTTAAGTCACAGAATATCGATGGAGGTGAAGAATATAACGACGCATTACTTACGAAGTACTTTGACCGGATCTATCATATGTAGTTAATCAGGAGGGAAACCTCCAAAACTAATGAAAGGAGTAAGACCTAAATGAGTACGTTTCTTCTTGCTTTATTCTTAGCAATCTTTACCGGCTTAATGATTGTGTTTGCGTCATTGGCCATGGGCGGCATCTACAATCCGCTCATTTTCGGTGTCGTGACCGGTATTCTGGTTGGCGATGTACAGCTGGGTCTTGAGGTTGGTGCAATGTGCGCCCTCTATGACATTGGCTTCTATACCTACGGAGGGGCGACAACGCCTGACTATAACGTAGGGGCAATGTTTGGCGTAGTCGTCGCGAAACAGAGTGGTGACGTCAACCAGGGTATCATTATCGGTACCGTTGTTGCCCTGCTCATGTCCTGGTTCGACATTCTTGGTCGTGGTGTTACAACCGTCTTCCAGCACGGTGGCGATAGAGCCCTCGCCAACAAAGACATCAAAGCTTTCGAACGCTGGCATCTGCTCGGCACTCAGGGTTGGTTCTGGAGCCGTTTCATTCCCGTGTTCGTCGGCATGCTGTTGATTGACAATTATCAGGTGATTTCCAACTTTATCAACAATTACGCCTGGATCAAGGATGGTCTGGCTGTAATTGGGAAGGCTCTCCCAGCGGTCGGCTTTGCACTGCTGCTTTCATATATGGACATCAAGAACTTCTGGCCATTTATGTTAATCGGCTATGCACTCTATGCTTTTATGGGCGTTCCCACACTTGGTCTGGCCATTATCGGTATTGCCCTCGGCTATCTCTTCACCAACTTTATGAAAAAAGAGGAGGCAATGTAAGATGGCACGCACAAATGCTAAACTCTCTGAACAGGCTTTGAAGAAAGCTGCCAACCGTCACAACTGGGCACTGCAGTGGTGCTGGAACTACGAACGTATGCAGGCTTCCGGCTTTGCGTATGCCATGGTTCCGGTCCTGAAAGAGCTCTATGATACCAACGATGAGGTTTGCGAAAACCTCGAACGTCACATGCAGTTCTACAACTGCCATCCGGGCGGTTCAGCCGTGATTATGGGCGCCGCGGTGGCCCTTGAAGAAGGCTACGAAACTGACATGTCCAACAGCATCAAGGTTGCCTTGATGGGACCTCTGGCGAGCATTGGCGACACAATCCAGGCTGTGCTGGTGAAACCGATTGCCTACATCATCGCTGCTGGACTGGCAGCCGAAGGCAGCTTCCTCTCCCTGCCCGTGATCATCCTTCCACTCCTGGCTCTCTTCCTGGCGAGATGGCCGCTCTTCAAATGGGGTTACAAACGCTCTGTTGCCATCCTCGAAGATATCGAGGGCAACACTGACTTCAACACCATGCGCAAGGCTGCTCAAATCCTCGGGTTGACGGTTGTTGGTGGCTTTGTGCCAAGCATGATTGGCCTGACACTAAAGTACACTTACTCCCAAACTTTGACCGATCCAGCGACCGGACAGGATGTGGTAAAGACCGTCGCTCTGCAAGATACGCTTGACGGCATCCTGCCGAAACTGCTGCCAATCGCGCTGGTTGCATTCTGCTACTGGCTGATCAAGAGAAAGGTCAATCCCGTTCGGGTTATCGCAATCGTTGCGGTGATTGCTTTTGTCCTGGGCGCGCTCGGCGTTTTGGGCTAAACTTTAGTACAATTATTGGTGGCGGAGAAAATCCCTTCTCCGCCACCAAACTATACGAGGGATTTTTTGGAGAGAGCAAAATATGATTAAGCATCTTCGCATTGATAACCGTTTGATCCACGGACAGGTCGCCGTTACATGGATGCGCCGTATTAACGCGGATGCCATAGCAGTTGTTAACGATGACGTTGCCAAAGATCGCATTCAAAAGATGGCACTGCCCCTTGCCGCAAGAGACGCGAAAGTCTTGGTGCTGTCGCATCAAGAGCTGCAAGACTACGTCAAAGAGCATCCGGAAGAGTCGCTCTTTGTAATCGCCAAATACCCGATGGATGCCCTGCGCATCCTGGAGAGTGGCCTTGAAGTTGGCGAAGTCAATGTGGGGAATGCTGCGCCGATCGCCGGAACCAAGTATGTCATGGTGG
>ENA-UOWE01004519-UOWE01004519.1-activated-sludge-metagenome-genome-assembly--contig:-NODE-4519-length-13347-cov-4.854424_pt1 | contig 13347 bp, 9 predicted proteins | sample MGYA00249841_ERZ761562 | MGnify/ENA primary metagenome ERZ761562 (study PRJEB28883, sample SAMN05720200) | activated sludge metagenome | isolation source: Anaerobic digester | place: Japan... | reverse complement strand
TTCATCAACAACGCCGTCTATGGCATGACCGGCGGGCAGATGGCCCCCACGTCGCTGCTGGGCCAGACGACCACGTCCTCCCCCTTCGGCCGCGACCTGCGACTGACCGGCGCGCCGATCCACATGGCCGAGTTACTGGCCCAGATGGCCGGCACGGCTTACGCCGTTCGTCGCAGCCTTCACGACGCCCGCCACATCATCCAGGCCAAGAAGGCCATTCGCACCGCCTTCGAGGCCCAGCAGAAGGGGCTGGGCTTTAGCGTTGTGGAGTTGCTTTCGACCTGCCCGACGAACTGGGGCATGACACCGGCCGACTCGCTGGCCTGGGTACGCGACAGCATGATCCCCGTCTATCCGCTGGGCGACTACAAAGTTGCCCCGGAGTTGGCGCTCGCGCGCCGATAGGCGTTCCGTTCCCACCGGAACGCCGCCACAGGAGCAAGCCTGACATGACAACCCCTTGGAACCAGCGCTGCGCCCAACGCATGCAATGGATGAGCGCCTCGACCATTCGCGAGCTGCTCAAGCTAATCGAGAACCCCGAAATCATCTCCTTCGCCGGCGGCATGCCCGCGCCGGAGGTGTTCCCGGTGGAGTCCTTTCGCGCCGCCGCCGATCGCGTCCTGGCGCGGGAGGGCCGCCGGGCATTGCAGTATGGCCCCACGGAAGGCTACCGGCCGCTACGCGAGTGGATCGTCCAGCAAATGGCCCGCTATGGCATCGAGTCTGCCCCGGAGAACGTACTGATCACCAGCGGCTCGCAACAGGCGCTCGATCTGATCGGCAAGATCATGATCAATCCGGGCGACCTGATCCTGACCGAGCGCCCCAGCTACATGGGCGCGCTGCAAGCCTGGCGCGCCTATCAAGCTGAGTTCGTCTCCGTGCCCACCGACGCCGACGGCCTGCGCGTTGACTTACTGGAAGAGGCCCTCTGCGCCGGGCCGAAGTTCATGTATATCCTGCCGAACTTCCAGAACCCGGGCGGCATCACCCTGTCGCGTGAGAGGCGCGAGCAACTCATCGCCATTGCCGACCACTATGGCGTGCCCATTATCGAGGACGACCCCTATGGCGAACTGCGCTACGAAGGCGATCATCTGCCGCCCCTGGTCGTCATCGACGCCGAGCGGCTGAAGGGGCGCGCCCCGCAAGGCGAAGTCTACTATGGCGACGACGCCCACAACGGCAATGGCCGGGCCTACATGCGCGGCAACGTCATCTATTTGAGCACCTTCTCCAAGACGCTGGCCCCTGGCTTGCGCCTGGCCTGGCTCGTGGCTCCGGTCGAGGTGGTGCAGCGCTGTGTCGTGGCCAAGCAGGGCGTGGACTTGCACACGGCCACGCTAAACCAGATGCTCGCTTACGAGGTTCTGACCGGCGAGGACGACTTCCTGGATAAGCACGTCCGCCGCATTCGCGCCGTCTACCGCGAGCGACGGGACGTCATGCTGGCGGCGCTAGAGACCTACTTCCCGGACGAGGTGCACTGGACCTACCCGCAGGGCGGGCTGTTCCTGTGGGTCACGCTGCCGGAGGGACTAGACGCGGCCAAACTGCTGAAGGATGCCCTGGCCCACCAGGTCGCCTACGTCCCTGGCGGAGCCTTCCACCCGGAGGGTGGCGGCGACAACACCCTGCGGCTCAACTTCTCCCTCTGCGACCCGCAGCGCATCGAGACGGGTATTCAGCGCCTGGGCGAGGTCTTTGCTCAGGCGATCACGGCGCAGGCGCACGCGGGCGAGTTGGTTCCGGCGCTGCAGCCAGCTTTCTGAGGAAATGAGACTATGGAAACCTCTGTCATTATTTCGGGATTCGGCGGCCAGGGCGCGCTCTTTGCCGGGCAACTGCTGGCCTACGCAGGCATGGACGCCGGCCGCTTCGTCTCGTGGATTCCGTCCTATGGCCCGGAAATGCGCGGCGGCACGGCGCATTGCACGGTCATCATCAGCGACGACGAGATTGGCGCGCCCGTTATCGCCCAGCCAGACATCGCCATCGCGCTAAACCTGCCCTCGTTTGATAAGTACGAACCGCTGGTGAAGCCGGGTGGGCTGCTGGTAGTCAATAGCTCGCTCGTCGCTTCCGAATCGCGCCGTACCGACATCGACATCGTCTATGTGCCCGCCAACGGCATCGCCGAGGAGTGGGGCACGCCCAAGATGCTGAATATGGCCGCCGTGGGGGCGATGCTGGCCGCGCGGGCGGTGTTGCCGTTGGCGGTCATCGAGGCCGCTCTGGCCGCCCATTTGCCGGCCGGAAAGCAGCATCTCATCGAGGCCAACCGGCAAGTGCTGCGCCGCGGCTTTGCCGTTGGCCAGCCTGCGCAGGTCTAATCTCCCGGCGTGGACAATGGTTGCCCGGCGGCCCCGCGCGTTGGCGCGGGGCCGCCTCTTCTATGACCGCGAACCGACGGCCGCTGTTGGCTGGCCACGGGCCGTGGCCGTTTGCCGGTCATCCCGTAAATACGGTACAATGACCTGCGTCGATAACCCCCGGCCACTCACCCCACCGTCATGGCCGGCGCCTTCTTGAGGAGATATATGAACCACGCATCGAAGCGTCTGAATCCCGTTCCCTCCGACCTGGATATTGCTCAAGCCGCCACGCCCCTGCCCATCAAAGAGGTCGCCGCGCAGCTAGGCCTGACCGAGGACGACCTGATCTACTACGGCAAGACCAAAGCCAAAGTCCATCTGGATACCCTGCCCAAGCTGGCCAACAACCCGATGGGCAAGTACATCGACGTGACGGCCATCACTCCCACGCCGCTGGGCGAAGGCAAGACGACGACAAGCGTCGGCCTGGTGCAAGGCCTCGGTCGTCTTGGCCACCGGGCCATTGCCTGCATTCGCCAGCCCAGCATGGGGCCAACCTTCGGCATCAAGGGCGGCGCGGCCGGCGGCGGCTATAGCCAGGTCATCCCCATGGAGGACTTCAACCTGCACCTGACCGGCGACATCCATGCCATCACCGCGGCCCACAACCTTGTCGCCGCGGCCATCGACGCCCGCTGGTACCACGAAGACCGCATGAACGATGAGCGCCTGGCCAAGGTGGGCCTGTCGCGGCTGAACATCGACCCCTACCGCGTCACCTGGAACCGGGTCTTGGACGTCAACGACCGCGCCCTGCGCAACATCATCGTCGGCCTCGGGCCAGAGGAGGACGGCCGCCCGCGCCAGACCGGCTTCGACATCACCGTCGCCAGCGAGATCATGGCCATTCTGGCTCTGGTCAACGGCGACGACTACAAAAGCGCCCTGCGCGACCTGCGCCAGCGCGCCGGCCGGACAGTCATCGGCACGAACAAGGACGGCAAGCCTATCACCCTGGACGATCTGGGCGTCGGCGGCGCGGTCACCGTGCTCATGAAGGACGCGCTGCATCCCAACCTCTTGCAGACGTTGGAAGGGCAGCCCGCCTTTGTCCATGCCGGCCCCTTCGCCAACATCGCCCATGGCAACTCGTCCATCCTGGCCGACCGGCTGGCGCTGCGGCTGGGCGACTACGTTGTCACCGAGTCCGGCTTTGGCGCGGATATCGGCATGGAGAAGTTCTTTGACATCAAGTGTCGCACCTCCGGCCTGGTACCCAACTGCGTTGTCCTGGTGGCCACCATTCGCGCCCTGAAGATGCACGGCGGCGGCCCGCGGGTGATCCCCGGCCGGCCGCTGGATAAGGCCTACACCGACGAGAACGTCGCGCTGCTGGAGAAGGGCATGGCCAACATGGTCGCCCACATCCGCAACGCCAAGCGCTTTGGCGTGCCCGTTGTCGTGGCCGTCAATAAGTTCCACACCGATACACCGGCAGAGATCGCCGCCGTGGAGCGCGCCGCCATGGCCGCGGGCGCGGAGACGGCGGTCATGACCGACCATTGGGCCAACGGCGGCGACGGCGCGATGGCGCTGGCCGAGGCCGTCGTGGCCGCCTGCGAGAAGCCGTCTAACTTCCAGTTCCTCTACCCCCTCGATCTGCCTATCAAGGCCAAGATCGAGACCATCGCCACCGAGATCTACAGCGCCGGCGAAGTTATCTATGAACCGCAGGCGGAGAAGCAGATCAAGTCCTATGAGGACAACGGCTTCGGCAATTTGCCCATCTGCATGGCCAAGACGCACCTGAGCATCAGCCACGACCCGCTGCTCAAGAACGCGCCGTCGGGCTACACGCTGACTGTCCGCGAAGTGCGCGCCTCCGTCGGCGCGGGCTTCATCTACCCGCTCCTGGGCGAGATGCGGACGATGCCCGGCCTGGGCACGCGCCCGGCCTACATGAACGTTGATGTCGATGAGGATGGCCGCGTGATGGGCCTGTTCTAAGAGCGAATCGCACCCGCCCCAGTAGGCCAGGAGCACAAAGACAAGAGCACCTCTTCTCTTTGTGCTCCTGGCATTTCAGGCTTAACCGGGCCAGGACAGCGCAGGCCCGGCGACGGGCGACAGACCAGGGAGAACACGATGACGGCCTATAGCAAGCACTACCATGCCATTGTCGTCGGCGTCGGCGGGATGGGCAGCGCCACCTGCTACCAACTGGCCCGGCGCAACAAGCGCGTCCTGGGCATTGAGCGCTTCGATATTCCCCACGGCCTCGGCTCCTCCCATGGCTACACCCGCATCATCCGCCTGGCCTATTACGAGCACATTGCCTACGTCGCCCTGCTGCGGCGCGCCTATGAGCTGTGGGCGGACATCGAGCGCATTGGTGGGGAGCAGTTGCTCTATCGCACCGGCTCGCTCGACTGCGGCCCGGCCGACAGCGACGTCTTCACCGGCTCGCTGCGATCGTGCATCGAGTACGACCTGCCGCACGAGATCTTGACCAGCGCGCAGGTCAGCGAGCGCTACCCCGCCTACCGGCTGCCGCGGGAGAACCTGGCCGTCTTCCAGCCCGACGGCGGCTTTCTGCTGCCGGAGCGGAGCACGGTGGCCTTTGTCGAGGCCGCCCACGCGCTGGGCGCGGAAATCCACGGCCGCGAGGCGCTGCTCGGCTGGGAGCCGTGGGGCGACGCCGTGCGTGTTGTCACCGACCGCGATCGCTACACGGCCGACACTCTTGTCTTCACCGCCGGTGCCTGGGCGCAGAACTTGCTGCCATTCCTGGACGGGCTGGCTGTGCCGGAGCGGCAGGTGTTGGCCTGGTTGCAGCCGGCGCGGCCGGAGTGGTTCCGGCCAGAGCGCTTCCCGGTGTTCAACTGTCTTGTGCCGGAGGGGCGCTACTATGGCTTCCCCGTCTTTGCCGTGCCCGGCTTCAAATTCGGCCGTTACCACCACTTCGGCGAAACGGGCGAGGCCGAGTATCTGTCACGGGAGGCTTACCGCGAGGACGAGGACGTGCTGCGCGACTTCGCTGCCCGCTACTTCCCCGACGGGGCCGGGCCGACGATGATGCTCAAGGCATGCCTGTTCACCAACACGCCCGACCGCCACTTTCTCATCGACCTGCACCCGGAGTACCCGCAGGTGTCCTTTGCCGCCGGCTTCTCCGGCCATGGCTACAAGTTCGCCAGCGTCATTGGCGAGATTATGGCCGACCTGGCCGAGCGCCGGGCCACACGCCACGACATCAGCCTGTTCAATCTGGCCCGCTTCACCGGCCAAGTCACGGCCCTGCACCAACCGAAGATCGACATGCTGGCCCGCGGAGCCTGGTCGCCGGCCGACGACGGCCCGACCCACCCTCTCTATCGCGGCGGCGGGCGAGAGGTGCCGGGCGGGGCACTTGGCCAACCCCTCAGCCCGCGCCAACCGGGCGCCGACAGCCCGCCGGCAGCCGGCGACACGACCGACCCGCGCCAGTAGGCGGCCGGCAACAGCAAGTCCCTTTGGTGGCTGCCCATGACGACTTACCAGATTCTTTACTGGCACGACATTCCGGTTCAGGTGCGCGCCGGCGGACGACGCGACCGCGTCAGCGTCGAGCTGCCGGCGCGCTTCGCGGCCGCGGTGGATAGCGCCGCCATGGCCGCCGGGCTGACCGGCACGGATGGCTACCTGTCTGGCTTCGCCTGGAGCGCGGCCGAGGAGCGTGACGGCTCGCCAGTCGAGGTCGCCGCCGCGGTGACCGCCGAACTGGACGCCCACCACACGACCATCGATTGGCAGGCGACGGTCGCGGCGATACGGAAGGGCAGCTAGTGGTCGATGGCCCGCGAGCAGGCCGAACAGGTAGGCGGCTGCTGGTATTGTGATAGCGACGGGGTTGGAGTCGCGCACCGGTCAGGTCTACGGCTGCTTTTGAACCCCCGCCCTCTCATGCTAGAATCCATCCCAGACCGGCCGCCCCAGCAGGCGGATCCGCAGCGCCCCGGCAACCCAGACCTAGCGATATGACCACGGCCAACGGCGAATTCCAGGTGATCTTCATGCCCTCCGGCCGCCGCGGCCGGGTGCCGGCGGGCCAGTCGCTGCTCGACGCGGCCCGCCAGATGGGCGTAGACATCGAGAGCATCTGCGGCGGCCGGCTAACCTGCGCCAAGTGCCGTGTCCGCGTCGAGGAGGGCGACTTTGCCAAGCACGGCATCCGCTCCAGCGCCGCCCACCTAAGCCCGGCCGCGGCCAGGGAGCGCGACCTGCTGGCCAGCGCGGGCGACGCCGCCAGCCTGGCTTCCGCAGATGGCGCGGCCGGCCGCCTGGCCTGCGCCGCCCACGTGGCCGGCGACCTGCTTATCACCGTGCCGGAGGAGAGCCGTGCCCACAAGCAGATCATCCGCAAGTCGGCCACCGCCCGCCGCATCGACATCGACCCGGCCATACGCCAGGTCTATGTCGAGGTAGACCGCGCCGAACTGGGCGAGCACCGCGGCGACTGGGGGCGCGTGCAGGCCGCGCTGGCGGCGCAGTGGGGCCTGAGCGACCTGCGCATCGACCTGCCCGCTCTGCGTCGCCTTCAGCCGGCGTTGCGGGCGGGCAACTGGGCCGTCACCGTCCTCGTCTGGAACGAGCGCGAAGTGATTGACGTGCAGCCCGGCTACAAGGAGGGCATCTACGGCCTGGCCGTAGATATTGGCAGCACGACCATCGCCGGTCATCTATGCGACCTGCGTACCGGAGCCGTTTTGGCCACCGAAGCACTGATGAACCCGCAGGTAGCCTACGGGGAAGACCTGATGAGCCGCGTCGCCTATGCCATGACCCACGCCGGCGGGCTGGACAAGATGCACGCAGCCATCATCGAGGCGCTGAATGCTCTGGCCGTGCGTGCCGTCCGCAGCGCCGGGCTACACACGCGTGACATTCACGACGCCGTTTTCGTCGGCAACACGACCATGATCCACATCCTGCTGGGCATCAACCCGCAAGAGCTGGGCGGCGCGCCGTTCGCGTTGGCCACACGCGACGCGGTGGACGTGAAAGCCCGCGAGCTGGGGCTACGCTTCCACCCCGGCGCGGCCATCCACGTTCTGCCGGCCGAAGCGGGCCACGTCGGCGCGGACAATGTTGGCGTGCTGCTGGCCGAGGAGCCGCACCGGCAGGACGAACTGACCCTGTTGGTAGACGTGGGCACAAATGCCGAGATCGTCCTCGGCAATCGCGGCCGGCTGCTGAGCGCTTCCAGCCCCACCGGCCCGGCCTTTGAAGGAGCGCAAATCCGCTTCGGCATGCGCGCCGCGCCGGGAGCCATCGAGCGGGTGCGTATCGATCCAGCCGATTGGACGGCCCGCTTCCGCGTTATTGGCGAAGAGCGTTGGTCGGACGCCTGGCCCACGGGCGTGGATGCACTCCCGGACAGCCAACCGCGCCACCTGGCCACCGGCATCTGCGGCTCCGGCATCATCGAGGCAGTGGCCGAGATGTACCTGGCCGGCGTGCTGCGCGGCGACGGCCGCTTTAGCGACGATCGGCCGCACCCGCGCCTGTTGTGGCAGGACAAGAAGGCGGCCTACGTGTTGGCCACGGGCGACCAAACGGCCAACGGCCAGCCCATCCTGGTGACGCAGGACGACGTGCGCGCCATCCAGTTGGCCAAGGCGGCCCTCTACGCCGGAGCCAAGCTGCTGATGAACCGGATGGGCGTCGAGCGCGTGGAACGGATTGTGCTGGCCGGGGCGTTTGGCAGCGTCATCGACCCACTGTACGCCATGCTGCTGGGTCTGATCCCCGACTGCCCACTGGAGCGCGTGGTGGCCGTGGGCAACGCCGCCGGCGATGGGGCGCGCATCGCCCTCCTGAACCGCCACAAGCGTGACGAGGCGGCGGCGCTGGCCCGCGCGGTGGTTTACGTCGAGACGGCCATCGACCCGCGCTTCCAGGACGAGTTTGTCAGCGCCATCCACATTCCCCACGCCGCCGACCGCTTCCCCCATCTGGAAAGCCGCCTCGGCGCGCCCCTGCCGCGGGCCGCGGCGGGCCAGGGGGACACTGGGCGAGCGCGGCGCGCGGAACGGATTCGCCGCCGGGCGGGCGGCGCGCGCTTGTAGCCGCGCCCGTAGGCGGCCCTACGCCGAGCGGGCCGCCCTGAGCCGAGTAGGCAGGACAGAAGAGCAACGGCGCCGGCAACCCGGCCCGGACAATGAGGATGTGGAACTTGTGTCATGAACGACGAAGAGATCGATCTGCAAGCGATGTCGGACGACGAAATCTATGAGCTGATGAAGGAAGACCTCTACGACGGCTACGCCGACGAGATCAAGGATGAGGTCCAGGTAATGTTGGCCCGCGGTCACGAGCCTTACGCCATCCTGACCAATGGTCTCGTCGCCGGCATGGACATCGTTGGGGCCGACTTTCGCGACGGCATCCTCTTTGTGCCGGAGGTGCTCATGGCCGCCAAGGCGATGAAGGCGGGCATGGCCATCCTGCGACCGCTGCTGGCCGAGACCGGCGCGGAGCGCATCGGCACGATGGTTGTCGGCACGGTCAAGGGCGACATCCACGACATCGGCAAGAACTTGACGGCCATGATGCTGGAGGGCGCGGGCTTCGAGATCATCGATCTCGGCGTCAATAACTCGGTCGACAACTTCCTGGCAGCCATTGAAAAGCACAAGCCCGACATCCTGGGCATGAGCGCCCTGCTGACGACGACGATGCCCTACATGCGCGTCGTCATCGAGGCGCTCAAGGACGCCGGAATTCGCCAGGACATCATCGTCCTGGTCGGCGGCGCGCCACTAAACCAGGCCTTCGCCGAAGAGATCGAGGCCGACGCCTATTGCCGCGACGCGGCCGTCGGCGTGGAGACAGCCAAGAGATTCATGGCCATTCGCCGGCAGAAAGCCCAGGCATAGGCAGCTATGGACAAGCTACAGCAACTCCTCGACACCCATGAGACCATCGTTCTCGATGGCGCGATGGGCACGGTGCTCTTCGCCGCCGGTCTGCAAGCGGGCGCGCCGCCGGAGGCATGGAACGTACTCCACCCGGAGCGCATTCGCGCCGTCCACCGCGGCTACATCCGGGCCGGGTCAGACGTCATCCTGACCAACTCCTTCGGCGGCACGCGCTACCGGCTGAAGCTGCACAACTTGCAAGACCGCGTCTACGAGTTGAACCGCGCCGCGGCGCAGCACGCGCAGGCCGAGGCGGGCGCGGCCGGTCGTCCCGTTCTCGTGGCCGGGTCGATGGGGCCGACGGGCGAACTGCTGGCGCCAATGGGCAGCATGACCTTCGACGACGCGCGGGCCGCCTTCGCCGAACAGGCTCGCGGCCTAGTGGCCGGCGGCGTAGACCTGCTGTGGGTGGAGACGATGAGCGACCTGGAGGAAGCCCGCGCCGCCGTGGAGGGGGCGCGCGCCGTCAGCGACCTACCCATCGCTGCGACGATGAGCTTCGACACCAACGGCCGGACGATGATGGGCGTTACTCCGGCCCAGGCGGTGCAGACGATGAAAGAGTGGGGTCTGGTGGCCATCGGCGGCAATTGCGGCAACGGCATCGAAGAGATCGAGGGCGTCATCCACGCCATGCACCGCCAAGCGCCGGAGGTGCGCCTGATCGCCAAGGCCAACGCGGGCATCCCCCAGTGGCGGCACAACGAACTGAGCTACGACGCAACACCACCCACAATGGGCCGCTATGCCCGGCGTGTCCGCGCGCTGGGGGCATGCTTCATCGGTGGCTGTTGCGGCAACGGCCCCGACCACATCCTGGCCATCGCCGAGGCGCTGCGGACGCCGCTGACCGACGTCGAGCGGGCCGCGTTGGACGCCGAGCTAGGGGCCGAACTGGAGGCCAAACTAAAGGCCGCGACCAACGACCGCTCGGCCGCCGCCCGCGCGCGTACCCGCCGCCGTCCGCGCGCCTAGCCCAGCGCCGCGGCAACATGGTGGATGAGGCGCTCGGCGATGGCCGTTTTGCTCTGTAACGGCATCGTTTCAACTACGCCGGCCGAGCTAAGCAGCACCACCTGGTTGGTGTCCACGGCAAAGCCGGCCCCAGCGGCGGTCACGTCGTTGACGGCAATGAAGTTCAGCCCCTTGCGCAGGAGCTTATCGCGACCATACTCGAAAGCGTTGTGGGTTTCCGCGGCGAAGCCGAGGACGACGCGCGGATAGCCTGTCCGGTCGCGCTGCTCTTTGACCGCGCTGAGGATGTCTAGCGTCTTCTCCAGGCCGATGGCCAGGCCCCAGTCCGGCCGCTCGGTCTTCTTGATCTTGCGGTCGGAGATGGTCTCCGGCCGGAAGTCGGCCACAGCGGCGACCATAAACAGCGCGTCGGCGTCGGCCACGCAGCCCAACACCGCGTCGCCCATTTGCTGCGTCGTCTCCACGGGAATGACGCGCGCGCCAGTGGGCGGGCTGGCGGCAATTGGCCCGGCGATGAGCGTCACCTCTGCGCCGGCGTCCAGCGCCGCCTGAGCCACAGCGACGCCCTGCTTGCCGGTGGAGCGGTTGCTGATGTAGCGCACCGGGTCGAGCGCCTCGCGGGTCGGGCCAGTGGTGACGACGATGCGCCGGCCGCTCAAAACGCCATCGCGCGCCAGAATGCGTCGCGCCTCCCCCAGCAGCGTCTCCGGCTCCAGCATCCGGCCGAGTCCGGTCAGCCCGGAAGCCATGCGCCCCTCGGCCGGGCCGGCCGGCACGACGCCGCGGGCCGCCAGGGCAGCCAGGTTGGCCTGTGTGGCGGCGTGCTCGTACATGCCGCCGTCCATCGCCGGGGCGACGACGACGGGACAGCGCGCAGCCAGCGCCGTCACCGTCAGCAGGTTGTCGGCCAACCCATGGGCCAGCTTGGCCAGCGTGTTGGCCGTGGCCGGGGCAATGAGGAACAGATCGGCTGCCTCGCCCAGACCAACGTGGCGGACGTGGTCGTCCAGGCTCCACATGTCGGTGTAGACGGGCCGGCCGGTGACGGAGCGAAAGGCCAGAGGCGTGACAAAGCGAGCGGCCGATTCAGTCATGACGACATCGACCAGCGCCCCGGCCTGCGTCAACTTGGAGGCGAGATCGACGGACTTATAGGCGGCAATGGAACCGGTGACCCCCAGCAGGATACGCCGGCCCTGGAAGACAGTGATAGCTTGCATGGGGCAGAGTGTAGCAGATTGGACAGTAGATGAGCACACCGATCAGGGCTTTGCCAAAGCCGTGGCGCGATTCTCCTGAATCGCAGGCTGGGGCTTCGCGATGATGACGTCGATTGCACGGCTTCTCACGCCGATAAGCACGGCAAGGCTTCTTATCCACGCAAACCGGCGTCCTCAGCGCCCGCCGCGGTCAATTCTTCCTGATCGTGCGTCCTCGGCAAGGGTGCTATAATTTGGCCCGTGAGACCAACATTCACCGCGCGAAGACTCCTCCTCTTCCTGCTCATCAACGCCGCCTTCATCGCCTTCCTCAGCCTCTGGAACCGCCAACTGCACCGCGAGAGCGTTCAGTTAGCCGTGGCCAAGAGCAAGCAGATGCTCGACATGCCCGCTGAGGTGGCCGGCTACCCGGCCGGCTACGCCCTGGACACGGCCGCCGTCCGCGCCGTCGCCCAGGCGGACATGACCCTGGCGGCGCTGCTGGCCGATCGCTCGACCGAGTTCGTCGGCGCGGTTCGCCTCAGCGCCGGCGAGGCCCGCTACTGGCAAGACCAGGGCTGCGACCAACTCAACTGCGCCATCGTCACCTACTACAACTACACCGACGGCGGCACCATCGAAGCCATTGTCGATCTCGACCGCGACCGCGTCATCGCCCAATGGCAGGACGCTGATGCCCGCCCCGGCGGCTCCAGCGAAGTGCTGCCCAAAGCCATGCGCATCGCCGCGGCCGACGCCCAGGTACGGGCCATCCTCGGCGACGACATCGGCGCGATGGACCCGGCCATGATCCCCATGTCCGGCTGGCTGGCCGACAATGCCTGCCGCGAGGAGTGGTGCGTCGACCTGACCTTCCACGACCCGGCGGGCACCGGCCGCGTCTATCACGTCTTCGTCAATCTGGAGCGCGAGGTCGTGGCGCGGACGTTCTATACCCGCGCCCGCGCCGACCGCAGCGCGGGCAAGCCCGTGGCCCAGCGCAACGCCTTTACCGACGGCTGCCACGAGCAGTATGGCTGGAACGTCTGCTGGGAAATGACCGCCAACGACGGCATCAACTTCCGCGACGCAACCTACAGCGGGAACAACATCTTCTCCAGCGCCAAGATCGGCCAGATCGAAGCGTGGTATCCCAGCTGGCCGGGCGGCTACCGCGACGAGATCGGCTTCGCCGCCACAGTGCCCCCTTTTGGCGACACGCTGGTCAACGACCTGGGCGATGGCTTCGAGGTGCGCCAACTCTTCACCGAGTTCACCCGCTGGCCCAATTGCATCTGCTGCTACCGCTACGAGGAGATCATGCGCTTCTACAGCGACGGCCGCTTCCAGCCGCGCTTCATCTCCCACGGCCCCGGCTGCGATGACCTGTCGGTCTATCGCCCCTTCTGGCGCATCGACGTCGATCTCGACGGCGGGCCGGGCGACCAGGTCTGGCTATTCGAGGACACGCAGTGGGTTGAACAGAAGGTCGAGTTCGAAACGCACCCCGTCGTCGAGGGTCTATCGCCGGAAGGGCACAAGCTGGCCATCTTCGACGGCGACGTGCATTACCGCTGGTTCATGGAGCGCACCGACCCGCTGGGGCTAGACGAGGCCTACTTCTTCCTGCTGCAAGACAAGCCGCTGGAAGGCGAGGAGCCAATTGTCACCGGCCCCGGCGATACGTTCATCCCGCCGCGACAGTGGATCGACGGCGACGCTCTGTCCGGTCAGGACGTGGTGCTCTGGTGGGTGCCGTTGCTGCACACGAAGAAGGGCGGGCCGTGGTGGTGCATGCCCGACCCCGAGCCGGACTTCTCCCCCTGTGAGGCCATCCTCCATGCCGAGCCGGCCGGCGAACTGCGCCAGCCGACGGCTGAGGAACTAGCCGCGCTG
>ENA-UOWE01004515-UOWE01004515.1-activated-sludge-metagenome-genome-assembly--contig:-NODE-4515-length-13350-cov-45.588341_pt1 | contig 13350 bp, 7 predicted proteins | sample MGYA00249841_ERZ761562 | MGnify/ENA primary metagenome ERZ761562 (study PRJEB28883, sample SAMN05720200) | activated sludge metagenome | isolation source: Anaerobic digester | place: Japan... | reverse complement strand
GCAGCGTGGCGCTTCCCCACGGCCTGGGCAAGACCGTGCGGGTCCTCGTGTTCGCGAAGGGGGAAAAGGAAAAGGAAGCCACCGACGCTGGAGCCGATTTCGCGGGCTCCGACGACCTGGTGGAGAAGATCAAGGGCGGCTGGCTCGAGTTCGACCGCGTCGTGGCCACGCCGGACATGATGGGCACCGTGGGCAAGCTGGGCAAGGTCCTGGGACCCCGCGGCCTCATGCCCAATCCGAAGGTCGGCACGGTGACCTTCGACGTGGGCAAGGTGGTGAGGGAGCTCAAGGCGGGCAAGGTCGAGTTCCGCGTCGAGAAGGCCGGGATCGTCCACACCCCCGTCGGGAAGGCCTCCTTCGGCCCCGAGAAACTTCTGGATAACGTGACGGCCCTGCTGGAAACGATCATCAAGCTGAAACCGGCATCGAGCAAAGGAACCTATCTCAAGAGCATATCCCTATCCACCACCATGGGTCCGGGCGTCAGGGTCGACCCCCTTGATATCCGGAACATGATGAAGTAGCGCCGGCCGTCATGCCATAACGCGCAAACGAAGAGTCGGAGACAGCAGGTACAGGGAGTTTAATCGGCCCTCGGGCCGGCCTGCCGAGACGGGATCCCCGAGCCGCCCCCGGCGACGACGGGATGAAAAGGAAGCGGCGGACCCCCCGCCGGATGAATCCTCGTTCAGGCAGTCATGTTTCTCCCTGCAGATCGCTCCGACTTTCGAAGCCTTCCGGCCCCTGAAACCGTGAAGGGCAATTGACCGTGGGAAAGGAGGTTCTAGGTTGGACAGAAAGGAAAAGGAGCAGGCAGTCGCGGAGCTTCACGAGAGGCTCAAGGACGTCAAGCTCGCCGTTCTTGCCGGGTACAGCGGCATGAACGTGGAGAAGATCACTGCCTTGAGGAATGAACTGCGCAAGACGGGAACCGAGTTCCGGGTCGTGAAGAACACTCTCCTGGGCATCGCGGCCCAGGGGACGGACTTCGCGGGACTGAAGGACAACCTCAAGGGTCCCCTGTCGCTGTCCATGATCGGTGGCGACGTGGCGCCCCCCACCAAGGTCCTCATCGACTTTGCCAGGAAAAACCCCGAGCTGGATATCCAGTTCGCCTGGATGGACGGCAGGATGGTCAGCCGGCAGCAGCTGGACCTCATCTCCGAGCTGCCCAGCCGGGAGGTGCTTCTGGCCAAGCTTTTGGGGACCCTCATGGCGGTCCCGACCCAGCTCGTCACGGTGCTGAGCGCCGTGCCGCGCGGCCTTGTGCAGGTCCTCGAGGCAACCAGGCAGAAAAAAGAAAAAGAAAACCATTAAGGAAGGACGGAGAAACATGGCGATTACGAAGGAAGACGTTGTCAAGTATATCGAAGGAATGACGGTGCTCGAGCTCTCGGAGCTCGTCAAGGAGCTGGAGGCGAAGTTCGGCGTGTCGGCGGCGGCCCCGGTGGCCGTGGCGGCTGTGGCTGGCGGTGCCGCGCCCGTGGCGGCCGCGGCGGCCGAGGAGAAGACGGAGTTTGACGTCGTTCTCACGAGCTTCGGCGCCGAGAAGATCCAGGTCATCAAGGAAATCCGCGCCATCACGGGCCTCGGCCTGAAGGAAGCGAAGGACCTCGTCGAAGGCGTGCCCAAGCCCGTCAAGGAAGGCATCGCCAAGGCGGAAGCCGACGAGATCAAGAAGAAGCTGGAGGCCGTGGGCGCCACTGTCGAGATCAAGTAAGGCACGTTGATCTTGGGGCAACCAATCATGACTCCCCGTAGCGGCGTTACGGGTTTCCACGAGTCCAGGGAGGGGAGGACTCTTCCGGCCCGGTCGGAAGACCTCCGCTTCCCGGTGCGGCCTGCGGAGCAGGCCGGGGGAAGCCCGGAGACGCATACGGGGTGGTCCATCTTTTTGAGGAAGCGAAGAACATGATGCGTGAATTCAGGAAAAATTTCGGTCGGATTCAGAAGATCATCGACGTCCCGAACCTGATCGACATCCAGATGAAGTCCTACGAGAAGTTCCTGCAGAAGGACGTGCAGCCCGAGAAGCGCGCCGGCGTCGGGCTCCAGGGGGCCTTCAAGAGCATCTTCCCGATCAGCGACTTCAGCGGGAAGTGCTCCCTCGAGTTCGTGAGCTACAAGATCGGCGAGAGCCGCTACGACGTCAAGGAGTGCATCGCCAAGGGCCTGACCTACGCGGCGCCCCTGAAGATCGTGGTGCGGCTCGTCGTCTTCGACGCCGACCGGACGAGCGAGCAGAAGATCATCCGGGACATCAAGGAGCAGGAGATCTACTTCGGCGAGATCCCGCTCATGACCGAAAACGGCACCTTCATCGTCAACGGCACCGAGCGGGTCATCGTGAGCCAGCTGCACCGCTCGCCGGGCATCTTCTTCGATCACGACAAGGGGAAGACCCACGCCAGCGGCAAGCTGATCTACTCGGCCCGCATCATCCCCATCCGGGGCTCCTGGCTCGATTTCGAGTTCGATGTGAAGGACCTCCTGTACGTGCGCATCGACCGGCGCCGCAAGATGCCCGTCACGATCCTGCTGAAGGCCATGGGGTACTCGACGGAGGACATCCTCAACGCTTTCTACGCGATCGAGAAGGTCACCTTCGAGGACGGAAAGCTCTGGCTCGACGTGGGGCCCTTCCTGGCCAACGAGAAGGCCCCCGAGGACATCGAGACGAAGCCCCGGGGCGAGGTCGTCGTGAAAAAGGGCCGCAAGATCACGAAGCTCGTCCTCAAGCGCCTCGACGAGCTCAAGATCAGGCGCATCCCGGTGGGCGAGGACTTTCTGCTGGGCAAGGTGCTCTCCCGCAACGTCGTCGATCCCGACACGGGCGAGGTCCTCCTGCGCTGCAACCAGGAGATCACGGAGGAGCGCCTCGAAATCGTCAAGGCCAGGGGCATCCAGGAGCTCTCCATGATCCACCTCGACGAGGACCGCATGAACGCCTCCGTCATGGAGACTCTGCTGATCGACAAGATCGAGTCGGGCGAGGAGGCCATCATCGAGATCTACCGCCGGCTCCGGCCCTCGAACCCGCCCACGCCGGAGACGGCCAGGCGGTTCTTCAGGAGCCTCTTCTTCGACCCCGAGACCTACGACATCTCGGACGTGGGCCGCGTGAAGATGAACTACAAGCTGCGGCTCGACGTGCCCGCCGACGTGACGACCCTGCGCAGCGAGGACATCCTCGAGGCCGTCCGGTACCTCATCCACCTCAAGCTCGGCGAGGGCGACTGCAGCGTCGACGACATCGACCACCTGGGCAACCGCCGCATCCGCTCCGTGGGCGAGCTCATCGAGAACCAGTACCGCATCGGCCTGATCCGCATGGAGCGCGCCATCAAGGAGAAGATGAGCCTTCAGGACGTGGAGACCATGATGCCCCACGACCTCGTAAACGCCAAGCCCGTCTCGGCCGTGGTCAACGAGTTCTTCGGCTCGAGCCAGCTCTCCCAGTTCATGGACCAGACCAACCCGCTCTCCGAGATCACGCACAAGCGCCGGCTCTCGGCCCTGGGCCCCGGCGGCCTCACGCGCGAACGGGCGGGCTTCGAGGTCCGCGACGTCCATAACAGCCACTACGGGCGGATCTGCCCCGTCGAGACGCCGGAAGGGCCGAACATCGGGCTCATCGTGTCGCTGTCGACCTATGCCCGGGTCAACGAATTCGGCTTCATCGAGACGCCCTACCGCCTCGTGGAGAACGGCCGCGTCCTCAACGACATCCGGTATCTCACCGCCATCGAGGAGGAGAAGTTCATCATCGCCCAGGCCGACGCCGCCCTGGATGCCAAGGGCCGCTTCACGGAGCCCCTGATCTACGCCCGCCGCGGCGGCGAGTTCGTCACCGTCGTGCCCGAGGAGGTGGATCTCATGGACGTCTCCCCGAACCAGCTCGTCTCCGTGGCCGCGGCGCTCATCCCCTTCCTGGAGCACGACGACGCCAACCGCGCGCTGATGGGCTCCAACATGCAGCGCCAGGCCGTCCCGCTTCTCCAGCCCGAGGTGCCGCTCATCGGTACGGGAATGGAGCCGGTCGTGGCCAAGGACTCCGGCGCCGTCGTGACGGCCAGGCGCGCCGGCGTGGTGGAGGGCGTCGACGCCGCCCGCATCGTCATCAAGTGCGACGAGGCCGAGCGGCACGGCTTCGACACGGGCGTGGACATTTACAACCTGACCAAGTACCAGCGGACCAACCAGGACACCTGCTTCAACCAGAGGCCCGTCGTCGTGACGGGCGACCGGGTGGAGGCGGGCGACATCATCGCCGACGGCCCGGCGACCCAGGATGGCGAGCTCGCCCTGGGACGCAACGTCATGGTCGCCTTCATGTCCTGGGGCGGCTACAACTACGAGGACTCCATCCTGGTGAGCGAGCGGATCGTGAAGGAGGACGTCTACACCTCGGTGCACATCGAGGAGTTCGAGACGATGGCCCGCGACACGAAACTCGGCAAGGAGGAGATCACCCGCGACATCCCCAACGTCGGCGAGGAGGCCCTGCGCAATCTCGACGACAGCGGCATCGTCCGGATGGGCGTCTACGTCAAGCCCGGCGACATCCTCGTCGGCAAGATCACGCCCAAGGGGGAGACGACGCTGTCCCCCGAGGAGAAGCTCCTGCGGGCCATCTTCGGCGAGAAGGCGGGCGACGTGCGCGACACCTCCCTGCGGGTTCCCCCCGGGGTCGAGGGCATCGTCATCGACGCGAAGATCTTCACCCGCAAGGGCGCCGAGAAGGACCGCCGGTCGGTCCAGATCGAGGAGGACGAGATCAACCGGATCTACCAGGACCGCGACGACGAGATCCGGATCATCTCCGAGGCGGTGAAGAGCAAGCTCGCCGACCTGCTCGTCGGGAAGATCTCCGCCGGGAAGCTCATCGATCCGAAGAAGAAGAAAACGGTCCTCAAGAAGGGCGAGGAGATCACCGCCGAGGCGCTCGAGAAGATCCCCTTCAGCCTCTGGAAGGGCATTTCGCTCGAGGACGAGACTCTCGAGGAGAACCTCCGGGGTATGCTCGAGAATCTCGCGCGGAAGGTGGACCTTATCGAGGCCTACTTCGAGGAAAAGGTGGAGAAGCAGAAGGCCGGCGACGAACTGCCCCCGGGCGTCATCAAGCTTGTCAAGGTCTACGTCGCCATCAAGCGCAAGCTCTCCGTGGGCGACAAGATGGCCGGCCGCCACGGCAACAAGGGCGTGCTCTCGCGCATCCTGCCCGACGAGGACATGCCCTTCTTCGAGGACGGCACGCCCGTGGACATCATCCTCAACCCCCTGGGCGTCCCCTCCCGCATGAACGTGGGCCAGATCTTGGAAACCCACCTCGGCTGGGCCGCCAGGGAGATCGGCGAGAAGATCAACGTGCTCGCGGAGAAGAACGCGGCTCTCGATGCCCTCAAGAGGGAGATGAAGCGCATCTACGGCTCCGACGAGTTCGGCCGGTTCATCGACGGGGCCTCGGAGGACGAGATCCGCGGCTTCGTGAGGCGCCTCAAGAAGGGCATCTCCGTGGCGACGCCCGTCTTCGACGGGGCCACGGAGGAGGAGATCCGCGACATGCTCGTCAAGGCCAACCTGCCCGCGAAGGGTCAGACCGTCCTCTTCGACGGCCGCTCCGGCGAGCCCTTCGAGCAGCAGGTGACCGTGGGCATGATCTACATGCTCAAGCTCCACCACCTGGTCGACAACAAGATCCACGCCCGCTCCATCGGTCCCTACTCGCTCGTCACGCAGCAGCCTCTGGGCGGCAAGGCCCAGTTCGGCGGCCAGCGGCTGGGCGAGATGGAAGTCTGGGCCATGGAGGCGTACGGCGCCGCACACACCCTGCAGGAGTTCCTCACGGTGAAGTCCGACGACGTGTCGGGCCGCACGAGGATCTACGAGGCCATCGTCAAGGGCGAGCACACGCTCGAGCCCGGCCTGCCCGAGTCCTTCAGCGTGCTCGTCAAGGAGCTCCAGAGCCTCTGCCTGGACGTGGAATTGGTGGAGAAAGAATAAGACGGCAAATGGCAAAAGGCGAACGGCGAAAGGCAGGGGAGACCGCTCTTTCCCCTCCGACCGGTAGCCGTTAGCCCTTAGCCCCTAGCCGCGAATACAAGGAGTACCCTCGTGGAAGACATTTTCAGCTTTTTCGAAAAGCCGAAGGATCCCATCCGGTTCAACGCCATCAAGATGTCCATCGCCTCCCCGGAGAAGATCGCCTCCTGGTCGCACGGCGAGGTGAAGAAGCCCGAGACGATCAACTACCGCACCTTCAAGCCCGAGCGCGACGGCCTGTTCTGCGCCAAGATCTTCGGGCCCGTGAAGGACTACGAGTGTCTCTGCGGCCGCTACAAGCGCATGAAGCACCGCGGTGTGGTCTGCGAGAAGTGCGGCGTCGAGGTCATCCAGTCCAAGGTCCGCCGCGAGCGGATGGGCCACATCACGCTGGCGGCCCCCGTGGCGCACATCTGGTTCCTCAAGAGCCTTCCGAGCCGCATCGGAAACGTCATCGACCTCTCCCTGAAGGAGCTCGAAAAGGTCCTCTACTTCGAGTCCTGGATCGTGCTGGACCCGAAGGATACGCCCCTCAAGAAGAAGGAGCTCCTCACGGAGGAGCGCTACGTCGAGTGCCGCGAGAAGTACGGGGCCGACGGCTTCGTGGCGGGCATCGGCGCCGAGGCGGCCCGCGCGCTTCTCGAGGAGATGAACCTCGACGAGCTCGACACGGAGCTGCGCCTCGAACTCAAGGAGGCCACCTCCGACACGAAGCGCAAGAAGCTCACGAAGCGGCTGCGCGTCGTCGAGGCCCTGCGCAAGTCGGGCAACCGCCCCGAGTGGATGATCCTCACGACGATCCCCGTGATCCCGCCGGACCTGCGCCCCCTGGTGCCCCTGGAGGGCGGGCGCTTCGCCACCTCGGACCTCAACGATCTCTACCGGCGCGTCATCAACCGCAACAACCGCCTCAAGCGGCTCATGGAGCTGAACGCCCCGGAAATCATCATCCGCAACGAGAAGCGGATGCTCCAGGAGGCCGTGGACGTGCTCTTCGACAACGGCCGCCGCGGCCGGGCCATCACGGGCTCCAACAAGCGCCCCCTGCGCTCGCTCTCGGACATGCTCAAGGGCAAACAGGGCCGCTTCCGCCAGAACCTGCTGGGCAAGCGCGTGGACTACTCGGGCCGCTCCGTCATCACCGTCGGCCCCGACCTGCGCCTTCACCAGTGCGGCCTGCCCAAGAAGATGGCCCTGGAGCTCTTCAAGCCCTTCATCTACAACCGCCTCATGGAGAAGGGCTTCGTCACGACGGTCAAGAGCGCCAAGAAGATGGTCGAGCGCGAGACCCCCGAGGTCTGGGACGCCCTGGACGAGGTGGTGCGCGAGTACCCCGTCATCCTGAACCGCGCCCCCACCCTGCACCGCCTGGGCATGCAGGCCTTCGAGCCCGTGCTCATCGAAGGCAAGGCGGTCCAGCTGCACCCCCTGGTCTGCACGGCGTTCAACGCCGACTTCGACGGCGACCAGATGGCAGTCCACGTGCCCCTGTCCATCGAGGCGCAGGTCGAGAGCCGCGTGCTCATGATGTCGACGAACAACATCCTCTCCCCGGCCCACGGCAAGCCGATCATCGTGCCCTCCCAGGACATCGTCCTCGGGCTCTACTACTTGACCCGAGCCCGTTTGGGCAGCCGGGGCACGGGCATGGTTTTCTCGGGCCCCGAGGAGGTGCGCCAGGCCTTCGACTCGGGCGAGGTGGACCTGCAGGCCAAGGTGAAGGTGCGCATGAACGGTCACCTCGAGGAGACGACGGTGGGCCGCGTGCTGCTCTACGAGATCGTGCCGTCGGAGATCCCCTTCGAGGTCGTCAATAGGGTCATGAACAAGAAGGAGGTCGCCAACCTCATCGACTACTGCTACCGCTCCTGCGGCGACAAGGCCACCGTCATCCTGGCCGACCGCCTCAAGGACACGGGATTCCGCTACGCGACCATCTCCGGGGCCTCCATCGCGATCAACAACATGGTGGTCCCCGCGGGAAAGAAGGACATCGTGTCCAAGGCCGACAAGGACGTCCTGGAAGTCCAGAAGCAGTACATGGACGGCCTCATCACCGACGGCGAGCGCTACAACAAGGTCATCGACATCTGGGCCCAGGCGACGGAAAAGGTCGCCGCCGAGATGCTCTCCTCCATCGGAAGCGAGGAGATCGAGCTCGCGGACGGCAAGAAGCGCAGCCTCGAGAGTTTCAACCCCATCTACATGATGGCCGACTCGGGCGCCCGCGGCAGCGCCGCCCAGATCCGCCAGCTGGCCGGCATGCGCGGCCTCATGGCCAAGCCCTCGGGCGAGATCATCGAAACGCCCATCACGGCCAACTTCCGCGAGGGCCTCACGGTGCTGCAGTACTTCATTTCGACACACGGCGCCCGCAAGGGCCTGGCCGACACGGCCCTCAAGACGGCCAACTCGGGCTACCTGACGCGCCGCCTGGTCGACGTGGCCCAGGACTGCACGATTAGCGAGGATGACTGCCGGACCCTCGACGGGATCTTCGTCCAGGCCCTGGTGGAGGGCGGCGAGATCATCGAGACGGCCGGCGAGCGTGTCCTGGGACGCGTGGCCCTCGACGACATCGTGGACCCCTTCACGGGGGAGGTGCTCGTCCGGGCCAACGAGGAGATCGACGAGACGCTGGCCAAGCGCCTCGACGACGCCGGCATCGAGCGCGTCCAGATCCGCTCCGTGCTCACCTGCAAGTCCAAGTTCGGCGTGTGCGCCAAGTGCTACGGCCGCGACCTCGCGCACGGGCACCTGGTCAACATCGGCGAGGCCGTGGGGATCATCGCGGCCCAGTCCATCGGCGAGCCCGGCACCCAGCTCACGATGCGGACCTTCCACATCGGCGGCACGGCCAAGTTCGAGGAACACTCGACCCTGGAGGCCCGTCACGACGGGACACTGCGCTTCGTCAACCTCAGCTGGGTCAAACGCGGCAAGGATCTCGTCGTCATGAACCGCAACGGAGAGATCCACGTCCTCGACGAGGAGGGACGCAACCGCGGCAAGTACCCCGTTCCCTACGGGGCGCGCATCAAGGTCGGCGAAAACGCGAAGGTCGGACGCGGAGACCTGATCGCCGAGTGGGACCCCTTCTCCATCCCGATCCTCGCCGAGGTGTCCGGGACGGTGAAGTACGGCGACGTCATCGAGGGCAGGACCGTGCAGGAGCAGGTTGACGAGGTGACGGGCCTGTCGCGCAAGGTCATCATCGAATTTGCCGACGCCGAACTCCGGCCCCGCATCTCCATCAAGGACAAGGAGGGCAAGACGGCCAGGGTGCCGTCGACGGGCAGCACGGCCCGCTATCTTCTGTCGGTGGGCGTCAACATCGGTGTCAACGAGGGCGACCGGGTCGAGGCGGGCGACATCATCGCCAAGATTCCCCGCGAGACGACGAAGACCAAGGACATCACGGGCGGCCTGCCCCGCGTGGCCGAGCTCTTCGAGGCGAGAAAGCCCAAGGAATTCGCGGTGATCTCCGAGATCGACGGGGTGGTGTCCTTCGGCAAGGACGTCAAGGGCCGCCGCCGCGTGATCGTGACCCCCGAGGTGGGCGACAAGAAGGAGTACCTCATCAACAAGGGCAAGCACATCACGGTCCAGGAGGGCGACCGGGTCAGCGCCGGCGAGGCCCTCATGGACGGGGCCTCGAACCCCCACGACCTGCTGATGATCAAGGGCGAGAAGGAGCTGGCGCGCTACCTCGTGGACGAGGTCCAGGAGGTCTACCGCCTGCAGGGCGTCAAGATCAACGACAAGCACATCGAGATCATCGTCCGTCAGATGCTCCGCCGGGTAAGGATCGCCGACCCCGGGGACACGAACTTCCTGGCCGACGAGCAGGTCGAGAAGGGCCGCTTCCAGGAGGAGAACGACCGGGTCATCGAGCGCGGCGGCCGTCCCGCCGTCGGCGAGCCGATCCTGCTGGGCATTACGAAGGCCTCCCTGTCGACGCAGAGCTTCATCTCGGCGGCCTCCTTCCAGGAAACGACGCGGGTGCTCACCGAGGCGGCCCTGGCCGGGAAGACCGACTATCTCCGCGGAATCAAAGAGAATGTCATCATGGGCCGCCTCATCCCGGCCGGCTCGGGGCTCCCCCTCTACAAGAAGCTCGGCATGGTGGTCGAGAGTGCCGGAGAGGAGAGTGAGAAAACGGCACAGAAAACGCTTGACATAGAGGTGATGAATTGATAGAAATTCAAGCTTTCGCGAGCCCCTTCATTGTGGACAGAAAGGGATAGAAGGAATTTCATGCCGACGATCAACCAGTTAGTGCGGAAAGGAAGGCAGCAGATCCGGAAGAAGACGCAGGCCCCCGCCCTGGTGTCCTGCCCGCAGCGCCGCGGCGTATGCGTCCGCGTCTACACGACGACGCCCAAGAAGCCCAACTCGGCGCTTCGGAAGGTGGCCCGGGTACGCTTGACGAGCGGCTACGAAGTGTCCGCCTACATCCCGGGCATCGGCCACAACCTCCAGGAGCACTCGGTCGTGCTCGTCCGGGGCGGCCGCGTGAAGGACCTTCCCGGCGTGCGCTACCACATCGTCCGGGGCACCCTGGATGCCGTCGGCGTCCAGGACCGCAAGCAGGGGCGGTCGAAGTACGGCGCCAAGAAGCCGAGCTGATCGGGGTTGACAGCATGCCAAGACGACGAGAAATCCAGAAGCGACAGATCACGCCCGACGCGAAGCACGGCAGCGTGCTCGTGGCGAAGTTCGTCAACAGCCTCATGAAGAAGGGCAAGAAGAGCACCGCCGAGAGCATTCTCTACGGCGCCTTCGACATCATCGAAAAGCGGGCCAAGGATCAGCCCCTGGCCGTCTTCGAGAAGGCCATCGACAACGTCAAGCCGATCATCGAGGTGCGCTCCCGCCGCGTCGGCGGCGCCACCTACCAGGTCCCCACGGAGGTGGCCCCCGGCCGCAGGCAGGCCCTGGCCTTCCGGTGGATCATCGGCAACTCCATGTCCCGCGCGGAAAAGACGATGCGGGAAAAGCTCGCCGGCGAGCTCATGGACGCAGCCCAAAACCGCGGCGCCTCCGTGAAGAAGCGCGAGGACGTCCACAAGATGGCCGAGGCCAACAAGGCCTTCGCCCATTACCGGTTCTAGAGCTCTTTTACAAAACCAGGGTGTTTCTTCGTGGCACGGCAGACCGCACTGGAGAATGTCCGCAACATCGGCATTATGGCTCACATCGATGCGGGCAAGACGACCGTGACCGAACGCATCCTCTTCTACACGGGCATCTCCTACAGGATGGGAGAGGTCCACGACGGCACGGCCGTCATGGACTTCATGGAGCAGGAACAGGAGCGGGGGATCACGATCGCCTCCGCCGCCACGACATGCTCCTGGCGCAACTGCCGCGTCAACCTCATCGACACGCCGGGCCACGTGGACTTCACGATCGAGGTGGAGCGATCGCTCCGGATCCTCGACGGGGCCGTGGCGCTGTTCACGGCCGTCGAAGGGGTCGAACCCCAGTCCGAGGCGGTCTGGCGGCAGGCCGACCGCTACCGTGTGCCCCGCATCGCCTTCGTCAACAAGATGGACCGTGTGGGGGCCGACTTCGCGAGGACCGTCGAGATGATCCGCGGGCGGCTGGGCGCGAACGCCTTGCCCGTCCAGATTCCCGTCGGCGCCGAGGACGCATTCCGGGGGGTCGTCGACCTGATCGGCATGCAGGCGATGCTGTACGACGCCGACACCCCCGGGGCGGCGGTTCGCGCCGGGGACATCCCGGCCGCCATCCGGGACGAGGCCCGTGCGGCACGGGAGAGGCTCATCGAGTCTCTCGCGGACGTCGATGATGCGATCATGAAGAAATACCTGGAAGGCGCCGCGTTCTCCCGCGGGGAGATCACGGCCGCGCTCCGGAGGCAGACCCTCGCCATGAAGGTTATCCCGGTCTGCTGTGGGGCCGCCTTCAAGAACAAAGGGATCCAGCCGCTCCTGGATGCGGTCGTCGATTTCCTTCCCTCGCCTGCGGATATGCCGCCGGTGACCGGGAAGGGGAAGAAGGACACCGAGACCCGGCGGGCGGCAAGCGACGACGAGCCTTTCGCTGCGCTCGCTTTCAAAATAGTCACGGACCCCTACGTCGGACAGCTAACCTACTTTCGGGTCTACTCGGGGGTGCTCGACGCGGGTTCAACCGTCTTCAACGCGACAAAGAAAAAACGAGAGCGCATCGGCCGCATCCTCAAGATGCACGCCAACAAGCGCGAGGACATCCGGAAAGCCCGGACGGGCGACATCGTGGCCGCCGTGGGCCTCTCGTCGACGGCGACGGGCGATACACTCTGCGACCCGGATCACCCGATCGTCCTGGAGACCCTGAGCTTTCCCGAGCCGGTCATCGCGATCGCCATCGAGCCGAGGACGAGGGCCGACGAGGAGAAGATGGGCCTCGCCCTGGATAAGATCCAGAAGGAGGACCCCTCCTTCCGGGTCCGGGTGGACCGGGAGACGGGGCAGACGCTGATTTCGGGAATGGGCGAGCTCCACCTGGAGATCATCGTGGACCGCCTCTCTCGGGAATTCGGGCTGGGGGCGACCATCGGGAAGCCCCGGGTGGCCTACAGGGAAACGATCCGCAAGGCCGTCCGCGCGGAAGGACGGTTCGTCCGCCAGTCCGGCGGCCGCGGGCACTTCGGCCACGTATGGCTCGAGATGGCGCCCAACGAGCCGGGCAAAGGCCTGGCCTTCGAGAGCCGGGTGGTCGGCGGCGCGGTGCCGCGGGAGTATATCCCGGCCGTCGAAAAGGGAATCGTCGAGGCGATGGAGGAGGGGGTGCTGGCCGGCTACCCCGTCGTGGATGTCAAGGTGGCCGTCGTGGACGGCTCCAGCCACGAGGTGGACTCGTCGGAGCTGGCATTCAAGATCGCCGCCTCCATGGGATTCAAGAGCGGGGCCAGGCGGGCCCACCCGGTTCTGCTGGAGCCCGTCATGTCCGTCGAGGTCGTCGTCCCGAAGGAGTACCTGGGGGACGTGATCGGGAACCTGACCACGCGGCGCGGCAAGATCGTCTCCATCGAGAGCCGGCCGGGCTCCGAGGCGATCCAGGCCGAGGTCCCGCTGGCCGAGATGTTCGGCTACGCCACGGACCTGCGCTCCAAGACCCAGGGGCGGGCCACGCACACGATGCAGTTTTTGACCTACGCCGCCGTGTCGGAGGACCGGGCCCGGGAGATCATCGGGAAGAAAATGAACTGAGGCACAGGGCCAAGTCAATCAACATCGATCATCATACGGAAGGTAAGGAGGTAACTGGAGATGGCGAAGAAAAAATTCGAAAGGACGA
>ENA-UOWE01004512-UOWE01004512.1-activated-sludge-metagenome-genome-assembly--contig:-NODE-4512-length-13363-cov-5.012549_pt1 | contig 13363 bp, 10 predicted proteins | sample MGYA00249841_ERZ761562 | MGnify/ENA primary metagenome ERZ761562 (study PRJEB28883, sample SAMN05720200) | activated sludge metagenome | isolation source: Anaerobic digester | place: Japan... | reverse complement strand
CGGGTGGGACACGTCTCGCAGCCGCCCATAGCCATACCTGTGGTTGCGGGCGAGATCTGTTCCGGCGTGTGCTGTTGCCCCGTGGACGTGATCCGGGCGATGGGGCGGGTGTGGTTGGGGAGACTGTTGGGGTGAACTGGTGAGCAATAGCGCGAGATTTCTCGGATCGGTTGGCGACACGCCGTAGCCCTCGTTGCTTGCCCTGTGCTCGCCGCCTAGCGTCATCCCGACGGAGCCGTGACCGAACTGTTACCGTCAAGTGAAGATCGAGACTTTGGATATCCAACGAGAGGCCCCGACCGTGGCAACACCCCAGAACTATTTGGCCGTCATCAAGGTCGTCGGCGTCGGCGGCGGCGGTGTGAACGCCATCAACCGCATGATCGAGGTCGGTCTCAAGGGCGTCGAGTTCATCGCGATCAACACCGACGCCCAGGCTCTGTTGATGAGCGACGCCGACGTCAAGCTCGACGTGGGCCGCGAGCTCACCCGCGGGCTCGGAGCCGGGGCTGACCCCGAGGTGGGGAAGAAGGCCGCCGAGGACCACGCCGAGGAGATCGAGGAGGTCCTCAAGGGGGCCGACATGGTCTTCGTCACCGCCGGCGAGGGTGGCGGCACCGGGACCGGTGGCGCGCCTGTTGTCGCCAAGATCGCCAAGAATCTCGGCGCCCTGACGATCGGCGTGGTCACCCGCCCCTTCACCTTCGAGGGTCGTCGCCGGGCCAACCAGGCCGAGACCGGCATCGGAGCGTTGCGCGAAGAGGTGGACACCCTCATCGTCATCCCCAACGACCGACTGCTCTCCATCAGCGACCGCAGCGTCTCGATGATGGATGCCTTCCGGAGCGCTGACCAGGTGCTGCTCTCAGGTGTCCAGGGCATCACCGACCTGATCACGACGCCCGGACTGATCAACCTCGACTTCGCCGACGTCAAGTCGGTCATGCAGGGTGCGGGCTCGGCGCTCATGGGCATCGGCTCGGCCCGCGGCGAGGACCGCGCCATCCAGGCGGCCGAATTGGCCATCTCCAGCCCCCTGCTCGAGGCGAGCATCGACGGCGCTCACGGTGTGCTGCTCTCGGTCCAGGGCGGCAGCGACCTCGGTCTCTACGAGATCAACGAGGCCGCCAAGCTGGTCCAGGAAGCGGCGCACCCGGAGGCCAACATCATCTTCGGTGCGGTCATCGACGACGCCCTCGGCGACGAGGTGCGCGTGACGGTGATTGCCGCCGGCTTCGATGGGGGCACACCCAATCGCCGCGAGGACGGTCGGGCACTCGGCTCGATCCAGTCGCGCACGACCTCCCCGGCCCCGACCTCGGCGACACAGGGCGGGTCTTCGCTGAACACGGCGCCCGCGACTCGACCCGACGCAGCCGACAACGCCACGTCCTCGCCGTCCACGGCTGCCCCGACGGCCGGGAGCGCCGAGACCCAGCCTCCTCATGCAGGGGAGCCGGGCGCACCCGCGCAACCGCGGCAGGTCCCACCGCGCACCGTGACCTTCGAGGACGGCGACGACCTGGACGTCCCCGACTTCCTCAAGTGAAACCAGGTACCTGATCGCAAGATCGGACACATCCATCCGAGGCGGGGTGGGCGCGTGATCGCCCACCCCGCCTCGCGTCTACGGTGGAGGTGTGTTCCATTGGCGCGACGACAGTGAGGGGCTGACCCGTGCCTTCACCAGCAGGCGCGGGGGAGTCAGCGCTGCCCCCTATGACTCGCTCAATCTGGGGTCGCGCGTTGGTGACGACCCGGCCGATGTGACGGAGAACCGGAACCGGGTCGCGTCCGCCTTGGGAGTACCGGCCGTGGCCTTCATGAACCAGTGCCATGGAGCGGACGTGGCCGTCATCGAGGCGGTGCCGGATTGCACCCCCGATGCCGATGCACTTGTCACGCTCACCCCCGGGCTGGCGCTGGCGGCCCTCGTCGCCGACTGCACGCCCGTCCTGCTCTGGGATGTGGCGGGGCCGGCTGTGGCCGCCGTCCATGCGGGCCGCCCCGGGATGATGAAAGGTGTTGTCGGACAGGTGGTTTCGACGATGCGCGACCTCGGTGCCCAGAGCATCAGTGCGGTCGTCGGGCCGTCGGTGTGCAGTCGCTGCTACGAAGTACCGCTCGAGCTGCGCGAGGAGGCCGCCTCTGTCACTCCCGAGTCCAGGGCCGTGAGCTGGACGGGGACCCCCGCCATCGACGTGGCTGGCGGTGTTGTCGCCCAGTTGCACGACCTCCATGTCGACATCTCATGGGTTGCAGGTTGTGCGCGCGAGGATCTCCGCCTGTTCTCGCATCGTCGCGACGGTGTCACCGGCAGATTCGGTGGCTTCATCGTGCGGAAGGCACCGTGATGTCGCGCGCGCAGGAATTGCGCGACAACCTTGCCCGAGTGCTCCAGCGGATCGACGAGGCACGCTCGGCCGCTGAGCGGGCCGATCCGGTCTCGTTGATCGTCGTGACCAAGCGGTTCCCGGTGAGCGACATCACGATCCTGCGTGAGTTAGGGGTCACCGACATCGGGGAGAACAAGGAGCAGGAACTGCGCGCCAAGGCGGCCGAGTGGGACGGCGAAGCGCACCCTCGCGTCCACTTCATCGGACAACTCCAGAGCAACAAGGCGGCGGCCGTGGCGCGCGTGGCCGATGTGGTCCATTCCCTCGACCGGTCCAAACTGGTCCGTGCGTTGGCGCGGGTTGATCGCGTCGACCCCCTCGAGGTCCTCGTCCAGGTCTGCCTCGACGCTGAGCCCGGCAGGGGTGGTGTGGCCCCCGCCGCCCTCGACGATCTGGTCGACGAGGTGGCGGCCGAGCCTGCCCTGCGCCTTCGGGGACTGATGGCGGTGGCCCCGCTCGGTGGCGACCCCGAGGTCGCGTTCGCCCGCCTGGCCGACCTCCACGCCGGCGTGCTCGAGCGGCATACCGAGGCGACATGGTTGTCCGCAGGGATGAGTGGGGATCTCGAGGCGGCGGTGCGGCACGGCGCGACACACCTGCGTGTCGGGACCGCAATCCTCGGTTCTCGTCCGTCACTTGGGTAACTTCGAACGCGACAGGACGGCCAGCTGACTCAAGGGCCACCGCAAGCGAAGGAGTTCCAATGAGCGGCGCGCTCCGCAAGACGATGGTCTACCTCGGGTTGGCCGAGGACCAGGGTCGGCATGACTACGACTATGACGGCCACTACGAAGAGCACTATGACGATGCGCCAGCTGCTCCCGTGACCTCGATCGACTCACACCGTCCCGTCGCGTCGGTCGTTCGTCAGCACGCCGGGCTGGGGGTCTCGCGGATCACGACCATTCACCCGCGCACCTACAACGAGGCCAAGACGATCGGTGAGAACTTCCGGGAGGGCGTGCCGGTCATCATGAACCTCACCGACATGGACGACGCCGACGCCAAGCGTCTCGTGGACTTCGCCGCCGGTTTGGTCTTCGGTCTGCATGGCTCGATCGAGCGGGTCACGAGCAAGGTCTTCCTTCTCTCGCCGGAGACCCTCGAGGTCAACGCGGAGGAGTATGCCGCACCCAACCGTCCGCTCTTCAACCAGAGCTGAGGCCTCCCGCTCAGGGAATCCCCAGTTCCACTGGTGAGACTGTCGACATGTATGCCGTCCGCCAACTCCTCCACCTGATCGTCTGGGTCTACCTTCTGGTTGTCTTCGGGCGGCTGATCCTGGACTGGATCCGGGTCTTCGCCCGCGACTGGCGACCCAAGGGCGTGATGCTGGTGGTCGCCGAGACCGTCTACACCCTGACGGATCCGCCGCTGCGGGCCCTGCGCAAGGTGGTGCCGCCCTTGCGGATCGGGGGGGTGGCCCTCGACCTGGCATTCCTGCTGTTGGTGGTCGTGCTCTACGTTCTGCTCGCGATCCTCTAGGCTTGCTCTCCGGGCCCCACCTGTCACATGGTGGCCCACCCACATCAACAGGCCTGAATGAGGAGTTGAGATGGCCCTCTCACCCGAGGACGTCCTGAACAAGACGTTCACCACCACGCAGTTCCGTCGTGGCTACGACGAGCGCGAGGTCGACGACTTCCTCGACGACATCGTGGTCGAGATGCGTCGCGCCGCCAAGGAGGGTGACGAACTCCGAAACCAGCTCAACGACTGCCGCGAAGGACACGGTCTCGAGCCGGTTGCCGCCGGAGGCGCCGTCGTCGACAGTGGCGAAGCCGACGAGTTGCGTTCTCGCAACGGCGAGCTCGAGGCCAGGATTGCCGAGCTCGAGGGCCAGGTGCGCGAGTCCGGCGAGGCCTACGCCGCCCTCACTCAGGCGCATGACAACGACCGCTCTGCCTGGGAGCAGGAGCGGGCGTCCTTCGCCGACGAGCGGTCCGCCTGGGACCAGCAGCAGGCAGAGCGCGCGCAGGCTGGCGAGGAGCAGGCAGCCCACGACGAGCACGTGGCCATGTTGCGCGAGCGCGCCCAGGAGGCGCAGCAGGAGGCGGAGCAGCGCATTCAAGAGGCGCACGCTCGGGCCGAGCAGGCCGAGCGTGAGGCCGAAGAGCGAGTCGCTGCTGCTGCCCAGCGGACGGCAGAGCCGGCTGCTGCCCAAGCCTCGGGTGATGGGGGTATGGGCGCCGCTGCCCAGGTCGTTGCTGGCGCTGCGGGTGCTGCCGCCGGAGTCCTGGCCCTGGCGCAGCGCCTTCACGACGAGCACGTTGCCGCGGGCGAAAGCCGCCGTGACGAACTCATCAACGCCGCGCAGACGCGCCACGACTCGCTGATCTCCGAAGGTCAGAGCCGGCACGACGAGCTCATCTCCACCGGTCAGCGGCAGTACGACGAGTTCCTGTCGACCGGCCAGACCAAGCACGATGAGTTGCTCGCCGCGGCCCAGTCGCGTCATGACGAGCTCATCACCGAAGCGCGCGAGCGATCGACGGGGATGGTCCACGAGGCCCAGCAGCGCAAGGCCTCCATCCTCGACGAGCTGACCAGTGCCAAGAACCTCCTCGAGCGCAAGATCGAGGAGTTGCGCAGCTTCGAGAAGGACTACCGCGGACGCCTGAAGGGCTTCATCTCCGAGCAACTCGAAAAGCTCGAGCACACGGCCGTCGACCCGGCCGCGGACCAGGCCGAGGGTGACGCGGAGGACGACGCACAGCAATCCTGACGTCAGCCACTTTCGCAGGGGTGGGGCATTTGCCCCACCCCTGCGGGTGTCTGCGGGGTGGGCTTTGTCCCACTTTGGTGTGTTCGCGTTGTGGCTGCGTTGGCGGACCCGTATCTTGTGCCGGACTGCACTTGCCCGCCACCACGTCATCGACGACGAAATGAGGATCCAGGGATGGTTGCCACGCGAGTCATGGCCGCGGCCAAGTCGGCTGTCTCGTCGGCCCGCAGGGCCGTGAGCAAAGCATCCGCTCCGGCCAAGCAGGCGGCTCCGGCCAAGAAGGCTGCCACCGCGGCGAAGAAGGCCGCGCCGGCCAAGAAGGCTGCTACCGCGAAGAAGGCGGCGCCCGCGGCTCCGGCCAAGAAGGCGGCGCCGGCGGCGAAGGAGGCTGATACGGCGAAGAAGGCGGCTCCCGCGGCGAAGAAGGCCGCGCCGGCCAAGAAGGCTGCTACCGCGAAGAAGGCGGCGCCCGCGGCTCCGGCCAAGAAGGCAGCTCCAGCGGCCAAGAAGGTCGCCCCGGCGAAGAAGGTCGCCCCGGCGAAGAAGGTCGCCCCGGCGAAGAAGGCGGAACCCAGATCTCTGGTCGTCCTCGAGGACGAGACACCGTGGACCGCCGCCGAACTGAAGGCCATCCGGGCCGAGATCGAGGCGCACATCGCCGAGCTGCAGTCCGAGATCGACCAAGCGGAGTCCGAGATCGTCGACCTCATGCGTGACTCCGGCGACGGTGCCGGTGACGACCAGGCGGACGCGGGCGCCAAGACCTACGAGCGTGAGCAGGAGCTCGCGCTGGCCGACAACGCCCGAGAGGTGTTGCGTCAGAACGAACATGCGCTGGAGCGGATCGCCGACGGCACCTATGGTGTCTGCGAGTCGTGCGGCAAGCCGGTGGGCAAACTTCGACTCCAAGCCTTCCCTCGTGCGACGCTGTGCATGCCATGCAAGACGAAGCAGGAACGACGCTGACCCCTTCCGATCCCATCGACTCGCGACCGGCCTCGGCAACCGCCAGGGGCCGGTCCGGTCTGTATGCCGTGCTCGGGCTCTTCGCGCTCGTCACGCTGGTCGCCGATCAGGCGAGCAAGATCTGGGCGCTGAACACCCTTGAGCCGGGCGTCGCCAAGCCCTTCATCGGCCAGTGGATCCAACTCCACCTGATCCGCAACAGTGGTGCCGCCTTCTCCCTCGGCAACAGCATGACCTGGGTTCTCACCATCTTGTCGGTGGTCATCGTCGCCGCGATCCTCGCGTCGTTGAGGCGCATCACGACGGGCGCCTGGGCCGCGACGATCGGCCTGTTGCTCGGCGGGGCGGTCGGCAACCTCGTCGATCGTGTCTTCCGCGCTCCGGGTCTGTTCCGCGGCCACGTCGTGGACTTCCTCGACTACTTCGATCTGTTCATCGGCAATGTCGCCGACATCGCGATCGTCGTGGCTGCTGGCCTGGTCGTCATCCTCTCCGTCCGCAGCCCCCACCCGGAGGACAAGGGTGAGCCAACGGCATACCGGAGTGACGATGACTGACCGACGCACCATGCTCGTCCCGGACGGTCTGGCCGGCGAGCGAGTCGATGCGGCGATCTCCCGCCTCTTCGGGCTCTCCCGATCACGAGCGGCCGACCTCGCCACCGACGGCGAGGTGAGCGTCAACGGCTCCACCGTCTCGAAGTCACACCGGGTCCACGCCGAGGACCTGCTCGAGGTCGTCCTCCCGGGGACCGAGCCCAGTGTGACCCTCGAGATCGTCGCCGAACCGGTCCCCGGCATGCGGATCGTCCACGACGACGACGAGATCGTCGTCGTCGACAAGCCGGTGGGCGTGGCCGCCCACCCCAGCCTGAACTGGACCGGCCCCAACGTCCTGTCCGGGCTCAAGGCCGCGGGCTACCGGATCAGCACCAGTGGCGCAAGCGAGCGCCAGGGCATCGTGTCGCGCCTCGATGTGGGCACCAGTGGCCTCATGGTCGTCTGCAAGAGCGAGCGGGCCTACACGGTGCTCAAACGGGCCTTCAAGGAGCGGCGGGTCGACAAGACCTATCACGCGCTCGTGCAAGGCCTGCCCGATCCCCTTGTGGGCACCATCGACGCGCCCATCGGGCGCAGACCCGGTGCCGAGTTCAAGTTCGCCGTCATGGACTCGGGCAAGCCCTCGGTGACGCACTACGAGCTGATCGAGGCCTTCCGTTTCGCCAGCCTCCTCGAGGTCAAACTCGAGACCGGGCGGACCCACCAGATCCGCGTCCACATGGCCGCGATCAAGCATCCGTGCGTGGGTGACCCGCTCTACGGAGCCGACCCGAATCTGGCCAGGCGGCTCGGCCTGGAACGGCAGTGGTTGCACGCCATGGCCCTGGGTTTCGAGCACCCCGGCTCCGGCGAATGGGTCACTTTCGAATCGTCCTACCCGGCCGACCTGGACGAGGCGCTGGAGCGACTGGCGGCCGCCCACTGAGCCCCGCGGCATACCTCAGTCGCCCCATCCGTCACAGCACGGCGAGGCGGTGAAGGCTGTCGGGGGAGCGACCTAGGATGGCTGGCGATGTCCGCGATCCCCGCCTCCGAGAACTTCGTGCACCTGCACGTCCACACCGAGTACTCCATGCTCGACGGCGCCGCGCGGATCGGGGACCTCTACAAGCGCGCGGCCGAGATGGGGATGCCCGCGATCGCGACGACTGATCACGGCTACCTTTTCGGCGCCTACGACTTCTGGAAGAAGTCCAAGGACACCGGCGTCAAGCCGATCATCGGCGTCGAGGCCTATGTGACGCCGGGGACGCACCGCACCGACAAGACGCGCACGTTGTGGGGGGACGAGCGCACGGTGCGGTCCGACGACGTCTCCGCGGGCGGCGCCTACACGCACATGACGATGTTGGCCACCGACAACGCGTCGATGGCCAACCTCTTCACGATGAGTTCGCTCGCGAGCCTGGACCAGGTCTACGCCAAATGGCCCCGCATCGACCGTGAGCTGCTCCACCGCTACGGCAAGGGGATGATCGCGACGACCGGCTGCCCCAGCGGTGAGATCCAGACACGCCTGCGGTTGGGTCAGTACGACCTGGCCCGGGAGGCAGCGGCGGAGTTCCGCGACATCTTCGGCGCCGAGAACTACTTCCTCGAGCTCATGGACCACGGCAACAGCATCGAGCGGCGCACCCGCGAGGACCTCATGCGGCTGGCCAAGGACCTGAGCTTGCCGCTGCTCGCGACCAACGACCTGCACTACGTCAACCCGCAGGACGACAAGGCGCAGGACGCACTGCTCTGCATCAACTCCGGCAACACCCTGCTCGACCCGGGCCGGTTCAAGTTCGAGGGCACGGGCTACTACCTCAAGTCGCCCGCGGAGATGCGTCATCTCTTCCGGGAGCTGCCGGAGGCCTGCGACAACACCCTGCTCATCGCCGAGCGGTGCGAGGTGTCCTTCACCGAGCAGGAGGGGCGCTACATGCCGCGCTTCCCCTGCCCCGAGGGAGAGGACGAGCAGACCTGGTTCGTCAAGGAGGTCAACGCCGGGCTGCGCCGGCGCTTCCCCGAGGGCGTGCCGGAGTATGCCGCGACCCAGGCCACCTTCGAGACCGACGTCATCGTCTCCAAGGGGTATGCCGGCTACTTCCTCGTCGTCGCCGACTTCATCAACTGGGCCAAGGACAACGGAATTCGGGTCGGACCGGGCCGTGGATCGGGTGCCGGCTCGATGTGTGCCTACGCGATGGGGATCACCGACCTCGACCCCGTCCCGCACGGCCTGATCTTCGAGCGCTTTCTCAATCCCGAGCGTATGTCGATGCCGGACTTCGACGTCGACTTCGACGAGCGCCGCCGTGGCGAGGTCATCCAGTACGTCACCAGGAAGTATGGCTCCGAGCGCGTCGCGCAGATCGTCACCTACGGCACGATCATGGCCAAGCAGGCGGTCAAGGACTCCGCGCGGATCATGGGTCACCCCTTCGCGATGGGGGAGAAGCTCACCAAGGCGATGCCGGCCGTGGTGATGGGCAAGGGTGTCTCGCTCGCCGACCTCTACGACCCCGAGGCCAAGAGGTATGCCGAGGGCGTCGAGTTCCGCGGCGTGGTCGCCGAGGACCCGGCGGCCGGCGAGGTCGTCGAACTGGCCAAGGGCATCGAGGGCCTGAAGCGGCAGTGGGGCGTGCACGCCGCGGGCGTCATCATGTCGAGCGAGCCCCTCATCGATGTCATCCCGATCATGCGCCGGCTGCAGGACGGCCAGGTCATCACCCAGTTCGACTACCCCAGCTGTGAGTCCCTCGGCCTGGTCAAGATGGACTTCCTCGGCCTGCGGAACCTCACGATCCTCGACGACGCACTCGAGAACGTGAAGGCCAACCGGGGCGAGGACATCGACCTCGACGCCCTGTCCAAGGACATGACCGACAAGGCGACCTACCAGTTGCTGGGGCGCGGCGACACCCTCGGGGTCTTCCAGCTCGACGGTGGCGGCATGCGCTCGTTGCTGCGGCTCATGCAGCCGGACAACTTCGAGGACATCTCGGCCGCCCTCGCCCTCTATCGACCCGGCCCCATGGGCGTCAACGCCCACACCAACTTTGCCCTGCGCAAGAACGGCAAGCAGGAGCTCATCCCGCTCGACCCGCAACTCAAGGGCAAGTTGCAACCGGAGATGGTGGCGGCCCTCGAACCGATCCTCGGCATGACCCATGGCCTGGTGATCTACCAGGAGCAGGTGATGGAGATCGCCCAGAAGCTGGCGGGCTACACCCTGGGCAATGCCGACCTGCTGCGACGCGCCATGGGCAAGAAGAAGAAGGAAGTGCTCGACAAGGAGTACGTCCCCTTCTCCGAAGGGATGAAGGCCAAGGGCTTCAACGAGGCGTCGGTCGCGGCGCTCTGGGGTGTCCTCGTCCCCTTCTCGGACTACGCGTTCAACAAGGCGCACACCGCGGCATACGGGCTGGTGTCGTACTGGACCGCCTACCTCAAGGCGAACTACCCGGCCGAGTACATGGCGGCCCTGCTCACCAGCGTCGGCGACGACAAGGACAAGTCCGCCCTCTACTTGGGGGAGTGCCGGCGGATGGGCATCAAGGTCCTCCCGCCGGACGTCAACGAGTCGGTGGGGCGCTTCGCGGCCGTCGGCAGCGACATCCGCTTCGGCCTGCAGGCGATCCGCAACGTCGGGCACAACGTCGTCGACGAGATCATCCGGGCCCGCGAGGAGAAGGGGGCCTTCACCTCGTTCAAGGACTTCCTCTCCAAGTGCGGGGCGGTCGTGGCCAACAAGCGGACCATCGAGTCGCTCATCAAGGCCGGTGCCTTCGACGGCCTCGCCGAGAAGCGGATGGGCCTGCTGCGCGTGCACGAGGAGTATGTCGACGCCTTCGTCGCGATCAAGAAGCAGGAGGCGATCGGGCAGGACAGCCTCTTCGGCTCCTTCGGCGACGACGCCGGGGGCGGTTCGGAGACCGACATGCTCGGCCTGACACCCGTGCCTGCCGTGGAATGGGACAAGCAGACGCTCCTCACCTTCGAGCGCGAGATGCTCGGTCTCTACGTCTCCGATCACCCGCTCTTCGGCGTCGAACACGTCCTGGCGCAGCACGCCGACACCCAGATCTCGGCGCTGACCGCGGAGGACGGCAAGCCCGATGGGTCGATGGTGACCGTGGCCGGCCTCATCACCGGTCTGCAGATCAAGCGAACCAAGAAGGGCGATCTGTGGGCCATCGCGACGGTCGAGGACCTTGCCGGCGCGATCGAGTGCCTCTTCTTCCCGAGCTCCTACATGACGGTCCAGACGATGCTCCATCAGGACGTCGTCGCCGTCGTGCGCGGCAAGGTCAACCGGCGCGAGGACTCCATCGCGATCAACGCCCAGGAGCTCACCCTGCCCGAGCTGACCGACGGGCCACGCGGCCCGGTCGTGGTGACGATGGAGACGCTGCGGGCAACGACCGGCCGGATCGAGGAGCTCAAGGGCATCCTCACCAACCACCCCGGGAGCACCGACGTGCACCTCCGCTTGGTCAAGCCGGGCCGGGTGGTCGACCTGCGCCTCGACGAGAACTACCGTGTGCTGGCCTCCGATGCCCTCTTCGGTGACCTCAAGGTCCTCCTCGGACCGCGCTGCCTGACCGGAGGATGATCATGAGTGAGGCAACTCCCCAGCCGCCTGTTGCGGCCACCGAGGACCACGTCCGGGTGTTCCACGGCGACCGGGTCCTCGACCCCTATGAGTGGCTTCGGGACGGCGAGTCCCCCCGGGTTCAGGCCCACCTCGAAGCCGAGAACGCGTATGCCGAGGAGCGCACCTCCCACTTGGCCCCCTTGCGGGCGGCGATCTTCTCCGAGATCAAGTCGCGGGTGAAGGAGACCGACCTGTCGGTGCCCGTTGCGGACGGTCCGTGGTGGTACTACGGACGCACGATCGAGGGCAAGTCCTATGGTCTGCACTGCCGAGCCCCGCGGGCGGTTCACGCCGAGCGTCCCAACCTGGCCGCTGACATCCCCATCGAGGGCGAGGAGGTGCTCCTCGACGGCAATGTCGAGGCCGGAGACAGTGAGTTCTTCTCGGTGGGCGCCCTCGCGATCGCTCCGGACCACAAGCGTCTCGCCTTCGCGACCGACACCACGGGTGACGAGAGATTCGATCTCACCGTGCGTGACCTCTCGACCGGGCAGGTCCTTGACGACCGGATCCGGGGCATCGGCTACGGCGTGGTCTTCTCGACGGACGGTCAATGGCTCTTCTACACCCGGCTCGACGACGCCTGGCGACCCTTCCAGGTCTGGCGTCACCGCGTCGGCGCCGACCCTGCCGGGGACGTGCTGGTCCATCAGGAGGATGACGAGCGGTTCTGGATGGGTCTTGGGAGCAGCCGCGACGAGCGTTGGCTCACGCTCTCGCTCGGCACCAAGACCACCAGTGAGGTGCGCCTGCTGCCTGCCGACGACCCGGAGGGAGAGTGGCGGATCGTCTCGCCTCGACGTGAGGGCGTGGAGTACGACGTCGAGCCCCACGGTTCGCGCCTGTTCATCGTCCACAACCGTGACCACGTCGAATCCGATCTCGCGTGGGCTCCGGTCGACTCGACCTCAGATGCCGACTGGCGCCTCGTGCAGGCCTCGGCCGCGGGCGAGCGATTTCTGGGAACCGACGCCTTCGACGCCCACCTCGTGCTCAGCCTGCGCAAGGACGGCCTGACCTCGCTGCGGGTATTTCCGTTGTCGGACAGTGGAATTGGGATACCCGACGACCTCACCTTCGACGAGCCGATCCACTCGGTGGGCCTGGACGCGAACCCCGACCCGAGCAATCCGAAGGTTCTGGTGGGCTATGAATCCTTCGTCACGCCCGGCTCGGTCCTCGAGATCGACCTGGCCACCGGGGACCGTGAGCTGATCAAGCAGCAGCCCGTCCTCGCAGACTTCGACGCCTCTCGCTATGTCCAGCACCGAGCGTGGGCAAATGCACAGGACGGGACCAGGGTCCCGGTGTCGATCGTCCGGCGCACCGACGTCCCGGCGGACGGCAGCGCGCCCGGCCTGCTCACGGCATACGGGGCCTACGAGATCTCCAGTGACCCCTACTTCTCGGTGGCTCGCCTCTCCGTGCTCGACCGCGGGGTGGTGTATGCCGTGGCGCACGTGCGTGGTGGCGGCGAGATGGGTCGGCACTGGTATGACCACGGCAAGTTGCTCGAGAAGCCGAACACGTTCTCCGACACCGTTGCTGCGGCGCGGTTGCTCGGCGACGAGGGCTGGGTGGATCCGAAGCGCCTGGGTCTGGAAGGCGGGTCGGCCGGTGGCCTGCTCGTCGGGGCGGTCGTCAACCAGGCTCCCGAGCTCTTTCGGGTGGCCCACGCCTCGGTGCCCTTCGTCGACGCCCTCAACACGATCCTGCGCCCCGAGCTGCCGCTGACCATCGGCGAGTGGGAGGAATGGGGCAACCCGATCGAGGACCCCGAGGTCTATGCGTGCATGAAGGCGTACACCCCGTATGAGAACGTCACGGCGCGGGACTATCCCGCGATCCTCGCGACGACGAGCCTGCACGACACCCGCGTCTTCTTCACCGAGCCGGCCAAATGGGTGGCGCGGCTGCGGGCGACGGTCACAAGCGACCCGGAGACCCGACCCATCCTGCTGCGCACCGAGATGGCAGCCGGGCACGGCGGTCGCAGCGGCCGGTATGCCGCGTGGGAGCAGATCGCGTGGGAGTGGTCGGTCGTGCTCGACCAACTCGGCGCGACTGAGAC
>ENA-UOWE01004509-UOWE01004509.1-activated-sludge-metagenome-genome-assembly--contig:-NODE-4509-length-13369-cov-6.405062_pt1 | contig 13369 bp, 10 predicted proteins | sample MGYA00249841_ERZ761562 | MGnify/ENA primary metagenome ERZ761562 (study PRJEB28883, sample SAMN05720200) | activated sludge metagenome | isolation source: Anaerobic digester | place: Japan... | reverse complement strand
GGCGTCGAGCCAGTCGCTGCGGCCAGCGAGGACCCCAGCGCCGTAGGGTGCGTAGATCTTGTGGCCGGAGAAGGCGACGTAGTCCACGTCGAGCTCGGTCAGGTCGACCCGACCATGGGGCGCGAGCTGGGCGGCGTCGACGGCGACGCGAGCACCTGCGGCCTTGGCGATCGGGACGAGGCGGTCGAGCGGCCAGTATTCGCCGGTGACATTGGACGCTCCGTTGAGGACGACGAGCCGCGGGCCTCGGTGGTGGGCGGTCTCGGCGAGTCCGGCGCGCAGGAGCGCCTCGGCGTCGGCGGTCGTGACCGGGACGGGGAGACGGACCGTGCGTCGGGCATCCCAGGGCAGCAGCGTCGCGTGGTGCTCCGAGGAGAAGACGAGGACAAGGGTGTCGCGCGGCAGGGCGCTGGCGAGGAGGTTGAAGGAGTCGGTCGTGTTGCGGGTGAAGATGACCTCGTCGCCCGGGCGGGCACCGACGAAGCGGGCGACTTCGTCGCGCGCGGCCTCATAGAGCGCGCTGGAGACGCGCGAGTTCCACCCCTTGCCACGGTGGACGCTGCTGTAGGTGCGCGTGGCGGCCTCGACCGCTGCGGCAACGCTGGCCAGGGCCGGGGTGGAAGCACCGTGGTCGAAGTTGGCGTAGGTGAGCAGGTCCCCGTGAATCGTCGGAACGAGTTCGTCGGCTCCCACGACCGTCGGCAGCGCTGTCGGGGCGTGCTGGGCGGGAGCATCAGTGATGCGCGTCTCCGGCAGAAGGCGCAGCCACGGACGGGTGGCCGCCGTCCGGCGGCTCGAGGGGTGGGGCGTGGCCGGGGACAAGGACGGTGACAGTGACATGAGGGTGGCTCCCACAAGGTCTGGACCCTCGGATGTGCCGAGACGTCCGCGCTTGCCGACGCCGCTGCGACGTCGACCAGGTCGTCACCCGGAGCACCCCACCGCGGAGGAGGGTTGCCGACCAGCGAGCCGGGGCTTGTCACTGGCACTCGTGACCTACGGGAGGAAACCTAGCAAACAACGGCGAGCGGACGGCATACCGAATCGCGAAGCGTCCACGGATCGGGACGGACCCTCGTTTCCCGCCCAATGCCGGAAGGTCCCACTTTGGGTCGCGAACTAGCGTCCCGAAGTAAGGGTTTCCGGCATTGGGCGGGAAAGTCAGAGGGGGACGACGTTGACCAGTTTCGGGGCGCGCACGATGACGGTTCGGACACCACCGGCCGCCGCAATGGCTTCCACGACCCGCGGCAATGCGAGCACGAGCTCCCGCAGGGCGTCCTCACTGATGTCCGCGGGGACCTCGAGCCGGTCGCGGACCTTGCCCTTGATCTGCACAACGCAGGTCACCGTGTCATCGACGAGGTAGGTCGGGTCCGCCACCGGGAAGGCCTCGTGGGCGAGCGACTCCGGGTGACCGAGGCGCGACCACAACTCCTCCGCGATGTGCGGGGCGAGCGGGCTCGTCATGAGCACGAGTTGCTCCACGACCGCACGCGGCGGCGCATCCAGCTTGGTCACGGCGTTGTTGAGTTCGGTCAGGCGCGCGATCGCGGTGTTGAAGCCGAGGGTCGCGTAGTCCTGGCGGACGGCAGCGATCGTCTTGTGCAGCACTCGGAGCAGGTCGACAGACGGCTCGTCATCGACGACCCGGACCGCGCCGCTCTCCTCGTCAATCACGTTGCGCCACAAGCGTTGCAGGAAGCGGTGCGAGCCAACGACCGCCCGTGTCTCCCACGGCTTGGACTGCTCGAGCGGGCCCATGCCCATCTCGTAGAGACGCAACGTGTCGGCGCCATACGCGGCATACATGTCGTCGGGACTGATCATGTTCTTGAGCGACTTGCCGACCTTGCCGAACTCGCGATTGACCGGCTGACCCTGCCACGTGAAGGTCGCCAGCCCGTCGTCGCCGACGACCTCCTCGACCTCGCTTGCCTCGACATACTGCCCCCGCGCATCGGTGTAGGCCGGCGCCTGGATGTAGCCCTGCGAGAAGTAGCGACGGAAGGGTTCGTCCGAGGTGAGGTGACCAAGGTCGTGGAGCACCTTGTGCCAGAAGCGTGCATAGAGCAGGTGCAGCACGGCGTGCTCGACGCCGCCGATGTAGAGGTCCACGCCCCCGGGGTCGACCGCCGCTTCGGGCGCACCGGACACCGCGACGTCACGGGGCCCGATCCAATAGCTCTCGTTCTCCGGGTCGACCAGGGCCTCGGAGTTGGCCGGGTCGAGGTATCGCAAGTAGTACCAACAGGATCCGGCCCAGTTGGGCATCGTGTTGGTCTCGCGCGTGAATCGCCTTGTGCCGCGACCGTCTTCGAGGTCGAGGTCCACATGCACCCACTCGCTGGCGCGAGCCAGCGGAGCCTCGGGCTCGCTGCTGTTGTCCTCGGGGTCGAAGGTCTTGGGCGAGTAGTCCGCGACCTCGGGCAACTCCAGCGGCAACATCGACTCAGGCAGCGCGTGCGGCGCCCCCTGCTCGTCGAAGACGATCGGGAAGGGCTCGCCCCAATAGCGCTGGCGCGAGAAGAGCCAGTCGCGCAACTTGTAGTTGATCGTGCCCTCGCCCCAACCGCTGGCGTCGAGCCACTCGATCATCACCGACTTCGCGTCGGCGAGCCCGAGCCCATCGAGGTCGACCTCGGCGTTCTGACTGTTGATCGCCGGACCGTCGCCGGTCCAGGCGGTGTCCATGTCGTGGTCGGCGGGCGGCTCGACGGTGCGCACGATCGGCAACTCGTAGGCCTTGGCGAAGTCCCAGTCACGCTCGTCCTGCGCCGGCACCGCCATGATCGCGCCGGTGCCATAACCCATGAGGACGTAGTCGGCGATGAAGACCGGGATCCGCGCCCCGTTGGCCGGGTTGACGGCATAGCCGCCGGTGAACACCCCGGTCTTCTCCTTGGAGTCGGTCTGCCGCTCCAGGTCCGATTTGCGAGAGGCTGCCCGCCGGTATGCCGTGACCGCGGCTTCCGGGGACTCCGCACCTGCAGTCCACAGCGGGTTGGTCCCTTCGGGCCAGTTGCCGTGCGGCACAAGGGCTTCCACGAGGGGATGCTCGGGTGCGAGGACCATGAAGGTCGCCCCGAAGAGGGTGTCGGGGCGGGTTGTGAAGACCTCGATAGCCGGATCGGAGTGCGCATAACTGGACCCGGCCTCGGCGATCGGGAAGCGCACGAGCGCGCCATGGCTGCGCCCGATCCAGTTGCGCTGCATGAGCTTGACCTTTTCGGGCCACTCGACCCGGTCGAGGTCATCGGCCAGCCGGTCGGCATACGCGGTGATGCGCATCATCCACTGGCGCAGGTCCTTCTTGAAGACCGGGAAGTTGCCGCGCTCGGAGCGTCCCTCGTTGGTGACCTCTTCGTTGGCCAGGACCGTGCCCAGACCTGGCGCCCAGTTGACCGGGGCCTTGGAGGTGTAGGCCAGCCGGTAGGAGTCGAGGATCTCGGCCTGCTGGTGGTCGGAGAGATCTTCCCAACGCAGGATCCCGGGCAGCGGTCGCTCCCCCGAGGCGAACTGCTCGACGAGTTCACTGATCGGCCGAGCACGCCCACGACCCCCGTCGGGGCGGATGGCCTCGGTGTCATACCAGGAGTTGAAGATCTGCAGGAAGATCCACTGCGTCCAGCGGTAGTAGTCGGGGTCGATCGTCCGGATCGAACGCCGGTCATCGTGACTCATGCCCAGGCGCTTGAGTTGGCGCGCCATGATGACGATGTTGTCCTCGGTCGTCTTGCGGGGGTGCTGACCGGTCTGGACGGCATACTGCTCGGCCGGCAGGCCGAAGGCGTCGTAGCCCAAGCAGTAGAGGACGTTCTTGCCGAGCATTCGGTTGTAGCGGCTGAAGACGTCGGTGGCGATGTAGCCGAGCGGGTGACCGATGTGCAGGCCCTGGCCGCTCGGGTAGGGGAACATGTCGAGCACGAGCAGGCTGCCGTCGGTGTAGGTCTCGACCGCGGTCTCGTCGGCCCAGGGACCTGCGGGGTTCGGGGCGCGGAAAGTCCCCTCCGCCTCCCAGCGGTCCTGCCAGGCGACCTCGATCTGGTCAGCCAGGGCTGCGGTGTAGCGGTGCGGGGTCTCGCTCATCTCGTCCTCGTCATACGTGCAGTGGGCGCGCGACTCAGCGCGCGAAAACGCTTCCGTGAGGATATCGGTCCGCGCCACTCACCCGGACCCGCGTCCGTGCCGGACGCCAGGACCCAACCTCACCCGAGGACTTGTCAGTGGCTGCGTTTAGGTTGTCGTGATGGGTCAGGGTGACATGGGCGATGGGGGCGATGTGAGCAACGTGGACGACGAGCCGCGCCGGAAGGGCGACAGCTCGGAGGTGCGTGATCTGCTCGACCTCGAGCGCCACCACTTCCCGATACCCGTGGCCCGCGTCCTCCGCGGCGGGCCGGACTGGACTGTAGCTCGCATCCGTGACTCGCTGGTCTTCGCCGAGGCCTACCACCGACCCGTCGCGCTCGAGACCGTGCGGGCCATGGCCGCCTCCCTCCTCATGGACGCGGCCCAGGAGGTGACCATCGCCGAGGCGTTCCCCGCCCTCACCGCTCTGGCGGCGACCGGAGACCTCGGCGACGCCGACCAACTCATGAGGGACCTCGGCGCCCTGCCCGACGGCAATCACCTGACTCTCGACAGCTTCGAATACGCCACCTGGTTGGCGGCCATCGAGGGCTTCCTTGACACCGTCCCCGCGCGCCGGGGCGTGTGGACCAGAAGGGCGGACGGGACGTGCACCTGGATCGACCTGGTCGGCACCGAAGCCGAGATCCGGGAAGGTCTGGGTCGACACACCCTCACCACCCACTTCCCGGTGCTGGGTCACACGGGCCTGCCCGGCCTCACCCTCGAGGATGTGCGGCAACACGAGATGGCGCTACGCCATCGCACCGACCCCGGCTTCGACCTCAGGTCGCAGGCGGACGACCCCAAGGACTGCCGCAATGACAGCCTCAAGGACCTCTGGGCCTGGCATCACCTGTGCCTCGCGCTCGACGAGCACGGCGTGGCCTACAGCGCATACCTCGCTGCCGACGATGGGGCGCTGAAGTTCAGCGCGCCCTTCGACCGTGTCTACCAAGGGCCGGTCGAAAGCACCGAGGCATTCTGCTTCGGCATCGGCATGCGTGACGGATGGTGGCTGCAGACGGAGGCACTCTCGCGGCGGTACGGACTCGACGCCCTCCTCGAGGTCGACACCGACACGATGTGGGAGCTCTATGAACTGCTCGGTTGGCGCATCGCCCGCGATCACCTCGGCTCCACACACCTGTTCCAACCCCCGCGCCACCAAGGACCGGCGCCCTCTGTGCGCGAGGTCATTGCGGGGCTCCGAGAGGGGTTCGGGCGCGACTCCGACGACCCGCCTCGCAGGTGAGCAGCGTCCGTCAGGAGGCGAGGACGCCGATGACCAGGAGCGCCTGCGCGGCCAGATAGGTGACCATCACCGCCACCGGGCCCCACGGCAGAGCGCGCACGAACTTGTTCCAGCCCAGGATCGTGTCGCTCACGACGAAGACGCTCGCGCCCACGCCCAGCCACACGTTGCCGGTCCACCAACCCAGCACGGCCATCACACAGATCACGGCAATGTATGCCGTGACGCCGACTCCCAGCCCGGCTCCCGCTGGTCCTTCGGTCCCGAACGCAGCCCGGATGATTCGCACCCCGAAGGACAGCAGCCCCAGCAACCCCGCGCCGGCGGCCACGGCCCACCAGCCCGAGGCGAGGCCGAGGTGGAGGAAGAGCACGGCATACGCGAGATGCCCGAGAAGGAAGGCCGAGAGCCCGGCGAGGAATCGGCCATCGCCCTCCCCCAGCAGCAGGACATCACCGGCCAGGCAGAGGACAAGGGCGAGCAGGAGCAGCCGAATCGACGTGTCGCCCAGCCCGCGCGAGGCGATGACCACCCCGATCAGCGCGAGCATGGCACCTGGCTTGGCGATCTTCTCGACCACGCGCTGCCCCCGCCACAGGGCCCACCAGTCGAGGACCGCGGAGACGCCGAACATGCACCACAGGACGCCTGGCAGGATCAAGTTCATCCGACAGACCCTACTGGCCAGTAATCAGCCCCGCGGCCGTGGCCTCACCGGAGCGGACGGCACCCTCCATGTAGCCGTTCCAGATCGGTGAACACTCGGTGCCCGCCCAGTGGATGCGACCGATCGACTCCCGCAGCGCCGGGCCATAGGCCGTCCACACGCCGGGCGTGAAGTGCGCGCCGTAGCAACCTCGGGAGTACGGCTCGGCCATCCAGTCACGCTCGATGTAGTCGGTGGGGTCCGCCGCAGCCGCCCCGAAGTAGCGGACGAAGCACTCGAGGACCGCCGCCCGCCGCTCCCCCTCGGGCTTGCGCGCCCACACCCGGGCGTCGTTGCCCTCGAGGAAGCCCATGAGCACACCCGGGGACCCGGCCACACCACCTCCCGCATCGGGTGGCGAGTTGTCGAAGGTGACCTTGACCGGACCACGATCGCTGGCGGCCTGCCCGTTGAGGCCGGCCTCGCGCCAGAAGGGCGTCGGATAGGAGGCGTGCACCTTGATGACCGAGCCCGCGGGCAGGCGCTGGGTGAGTTGGTCTCGCCACGACGGGAGCGGGGGGTCGTAGTCGAGTCGTCCGGCCAGAGTGGGTGGCAGGGTCACGACGACGTGAGAGCCCTCGAGCCGCTCCCCGGTCAACGTCTCCAGGACCACGCCCGAACCGCTCTGCTCGATCCTCCGCACCGGCGACCCGAGCCGGACTCGATCGCCCAACTCGCGCGCCACCTCCTCGACGATCCGCACCGACCCACCGACGATCCGATCCTGTTGCGCCCCAGCATCGGTCGAGAGCATGGTCTCCAGGTCGGTGCCGCTGTGGGCATAGAAGAGCGCATGCAGCAGCGACATGTCCTTGGCGTCCGCAGAGAAGACCGCCTCGCACGCCACCCGGAAATAGGCCCGTCCCAGCGGAGTGCGCAGGTTGCGGCGGATCCAGGTCTCGAAGGTCTGGCCGTCGAGCAGCTCGGCATCGGGGCTCTCCCACGGCCGCTCCAGATCGACCTTGGATGCGGCCTTCGTGAAGCGCGCCAGCCCCTGCCCCAAGTCCGCCAGTGCAAAGGGGTTGAGGCGCGGCACCGCACCCTTGACCGGCTTCATCCGGGATTGCTTGCCCCCGAGGTCGATGAGGATCGAGCCCGCGTCGTTCCAGGTGCGGAAGGTCTCGAGCCCCAGTTCCTCCACGAGTTGGGCCATCCGCGTCTGGCCGGGTCCGATCCACTGGCCGCCCAACTCGATCGGGGTGCCATCCGAGAGATGGCCACCCTCCACCCGACCCCCGACACGATCGCGCGCCTCGAGCACCACGACATCACGCCCGGCAGCGAGCAGCGCTCTGGCACAAGACAATCCGGCCAGTCCCGCCCCCACGACGATGACCCGCATCTCGCTCATGACGACTCCCTTGCTGTTCATCGCGCACCAACTCCACTCGGACCGTTCCGGTGTTCGGGGAGGTGCGCCGCCCCATCAAGACGGGACCACAGCGCACGCAACCAGCTCGGGCGGCGTTCGGGCAACGCCATCGCCAGCAACTCGGCATACCAACGGCTTTCGGCTTCGTCGATGGTCGCCAAGGCTTCGCGTATGCCGGGTCGCTGGCCTCCGCTCTCGGCCAACCAGCCCGCCTCGATGCGATCCCGCTCGGGCCGGAAGCGCGCCATGGCGGCCGAGGGATCCCGCAGCACGAGTCGGTGTAGGCGCTCATGACGCCACCACCGGTGCGCCCAGTCGTGAACGTTGCGGAGCGGGGCCGCGCCCTCGTCGGCGAGTGCCGCGAGGTCCGATGCGCTCTCGTCCACCGTGAACGGGAAGAAGGTCGACGTGCAGGGTGCCGACGTCGCCGTGGCCCAGTGAACCGGCGTCGACGCATCCCGGAGGTCCGCCACCCAGGACGCCGTCGACTGCGTTGAGGTGACCGCTCCCCCGGCGTGGGCACAGGGCGCACCAAGAGCGCCTGACACGGCGTTGTATTTCGGTGCCGCGACTTCGTGTTCGCGCAACGCGGCGAAGAGGTCACCCGGCGACTGCGCCCGCGCCACCGCGGCCTGGGTCCTCGCGCGACGCGACGACGCGCGCCCCACCTGCTCCCGAGCCCGGTCGGCATAGTGCCGGCCGAAGCTCCCGATCGTGTAGCCGTTGGAGATCGATCGTCCGCGCCCCGCCACTCGCTCGCTCGCCCACGCCCGCCCGGCGGTCTCGAGCACGAGGGCCCCGGACGGGTCGGCGATGAGGAATGAGTTGTCGTAGGTGAAACGCGGGTGCTCCCAGCTGCACGGCCCGCCCTGTCCGTGGGTCTCGAGCAGGGCGACGATGACCCCGGCCGCCTCCTCCGCAGTCCGCGCGCGCTCCAGGGCCAACCGCACGAGGTCCATCCCCAGCAACTCACTGCCCGTCGACGCTCGCGGCGCTCCTCGGCTGAAGACTGCTTCGTTACCGATGACCAGGCCGTGCTCGTTGGCGCCCATCTCGGCGCCCCACATCCACCAGGGCTGGGAGAGCACGACCGCATGGGTGTGCTCAACCTGCGAGATCGTGCTGAAGGTGCATCGCAGGTCGGCCCCAACGTCATGCGACTGGCCGGGAAACCATCTCAGGGTCTGTGCCTCGTTGGGGTCACGATCACTGTTCTTGGCGAACAGCACCCCGCTGCTGGTGAGGCAAACGAGGGTGTCGCACATGTTCGGAGCCTAGTGATGCCCCTGCGTCTGCCCTGCCACACTGCGCTCCTTGGAGGGGCTGGCTCCCCGGACGAACTCCAGGTGTCCGTCCTCGAAACGCCGCGAACCCATCGACAGGAGGTCGTGGAAGTAGTTCTGCTTGAGCACCCAAGGACGACGGCTCCCCTGCTTGGGCAGGATCCCCGCAGCCCGTTGGATGTAGCCCGAGGACATGTCGATGACCGGTCGGTCGTCCTCGGCGTTGCCGTCATAGCGCGGCACGACGGAGGTGAAGCCACCCTCGTTGAGGTGTCGGAGCAGGCGGCAGGTCCACTTGGCCGCGAGGTCTGCGCGCAGGGTCCACGAGTTGTTCGTGTAGCCGACGACCCACGCAATGTTCGGGATGCCCGAGAGCATGAGCCCTTTGTAGACATAGCCCTCGTGGAGGTCTTTGGCCTCCCCGTCGATGCTCACGGTGATGTTGCCCGCGGGCACCAACTCCAGCCCCGTCGCCGTGACGATGATGTCTGCCTCGAGTTCCTCACCGGACGACGTGCGGATCCCGGCTTGGGTGAAGGTGTCGATGGTGTCGGTGACGATCTGCGCATGTCCCGCCGAGACCGCGTCGAAGAGGTCGGCGTCGGGGACGACGCACAGCCTCTCGTCCCACGGGTCGTAACGGGGATTGAAATGCCGGCCCACGGCATACCCCTTGGGCAGTTTGGCCTCCACGCCCTTGGTGAGCGCCGCCCGCGTGACCCGGGGGAAACGTTGGGCGAAGAGATAACTGCCGACGTTGAATCCCACGTTCTTGGCCCGCAGCACTCGGTGAGCCGCACGGTCGGGCAGGACGGCGAAGGCGGCCTTGGCCACCGGGTCGGCTCCGGGCAGGGAGATCATGAAGGTCGGGCTGCGCTGGAGCATCGTGACGTGTGTGGCGCCCTCGGTGACCAACGCCGGGACGAGCGTGACGGCGGTCGCGCCGGAGCCGATGACGACAATCCGCTTGCCCTGGACATCGAGGTCGTCGGGCCAGAACTGCGGGTGGACGATCGTCCCCGCGAAGTCGTCCTGACCGGGGAAGTCGACGACGTGGCCGCGGTCGTAGTCGTAGTAGCCGGTCGCGAGGTAGAGGAAGCGGGCCGTGTGCTCGACGGCGCCATCGGCGGTGTCGGCCGTCACGGTCCAGCACTGCGCCTCGCTGGACCAGTCGGCGGCGATCACCTTGTGGCCGTAGTGGATTCGATCATCGATGCCGTATGCCGTGGCCGTCTCCCGCAAGTAACTCAGGATCGCAGGGCCGTCGGCAATCGACTTCGGGTTCGTCCACGGACGGAAGGGGAAGGCGAGGGTGTACATGTCCGAGTCGGAGCGGATCCCGGGATAGCGAAAGAGGTCCCAGGTGCCACCGCTCGCCGGCCGTGCCTCGAGGATCGCGAAGGTGTGGTCCGGCACCGACTGGGTCATCCGGCAGGCCATGTCGATGCCGGAGAGCCCTGAGCCGATGATCAGGACGTCGACGTCGAGAGCGGTCATCAGCGGATCATGACACGATTCCCCCATGACTTCGCCGACCTCTCTCTCGGACTTCTCCGCGACCACCCTCTCCGGTGAGGGTCGCGACCTCTCTGCGTATGCCGGGGACGTCGTGCTCGTCGTCAACACCGCCTCCAAGTGCGGGTTCACGCCGCAGTACGCCGGCCTCGAGGAGTTGTATGCCGCGCACAAGGACGACGGCTTCGTCGTCCTCGGCTTCCCCTGCAACCAGTTCGGCGGGCAGGAGCCCGGGTCGGAGGAGGAGATCGGGGAGTTCTGCCAACTCAATTACGGCGTGACCTTCCCGATGTTCGAGAAGGTTGACGTGAACGGGGACGACGCCCACCCGCTCTTCACCTGGTTGAAGAAGGAGAAGTCCGGACTGCTCGGCGGCAAGATCAAGTGGAACTTCACCAAGTTTCTCGTCGGCCGCGACGGCCAGGTGATCGACCGCTATGCCCCGACCACCAAGCCCGAGGACCTCGAGGGCGATGTGGTCAGCGCTCTGATGGCTCCGCGCGACTGAGATCGGCTCGTCCCCATGTTCTTCGTGATCGCGCTTTCCGTGCTGCTCGGTGGGCTCGCGTGGCTGACCCACCGGCTGGCCTTCGCTCCGGGGTGGGGCTCGCGCTGGGTGCGGATCGGCGTGCCGGTGGTGCTCGTCGTCCTGACGGGGTTGACCTTCCTGCAGTTCGGGGCGGGCCCGACCTTCTTGTCCGCGGACACGGCTCGGCCGATCGTCTGGGTGGGTGCGGCCTGGCTGGCCCTGGCGCTCTATCTGATCCTCGCGCTCATCCCGGTGGCCTTCGTGTCGTGGCTGACCGGACTCTCGCCCAAGACCGACCACCGCTCCTGGCGGCAGCGGATCCACCGCGTCGGCGTGCCCGTGGCCGTGTTGGTCGCGCTCATCGTGACCGGGCTGGGGGTGGCCAGCGCCAATGACCCCAAGGTCGTGCAAAGGACCTTCACGGCCAAGGACCTGCCCGCGGACTTCGACGGCGTCAAGGTGGCGCTGCTCGCTGACCTGCACGTCGGCCCCACGCGGAGCGCGGCCTTCACGACCGAGGTCGTCAAGCGCGTCAACGCCACCAATCCTGACTTGGTCGTGATCGCCGGGGATCTCGTGGACGGACCGGAGTGGCGCTATGGCCCGGCGATCGATCCCCTCAAGGGACTCAAGGCGCCGCTCGGTGTCTTCGCAGTGACCGGCAACCACGAGACCTATTCCGGGACCATGGCCGCGTGGGAGGCCCGCTTCGAGCGGGCCGGGGTCCAGATGCTCGACAACAAACGTCTGGCCGTGCTCAAGGGCGCGAGCCGCATCTGGCTCATGGGCGTGCGCGATTACGGCGGCACCGGGGAGTTCGCTCCGGATTACGAGAAGCCCTTGGCTCGGGTGGAGACGGCAGACTTCGCCCTACTGCTGGCCCACCAGCCTCGCTCAGCCATGCTGATGCAGGGCGGTCGAGTCGACCTCCAGGTCAGCGGCCACACTCACGGAGGGCAACTGTGGCCCTTCCGCCAACTCGTGCTCATGCAGCAGCCGATGGTGGACGGCCTGGCCCAAGTCGGTGACATCCCGGTCGTCACGACCCGCGGTGCCGGAACGTGGGGACCGCCGGTGCGGGTTGGTGCCTCTCCCCAGATCCCGATCATCACCCTCAAGAAGGGCTGAGCCCGGGGACCAGCGCGGTCCGGCCATCCCAGGAGCCGTGCTCGGACAGGGGCCGGAAGCGAAGCGTCGTGAATTCGCGATGGAAGTCGCGACGCCCTCGCTCCTCCATCGCCTCGACGTGCCGACGTACGGCGTCGGGAGGGCCAAGGGATGACGCACCGGCACTGTGTTGGCGCCCGAAGACCATGTCCGTCATCTCCCTGTTCGACCGCCAGATCGAAAACGTCGAGAAGGTGCGCGGGGGTCGCATCGCCGCGAGCGCGAGCGTGGCGGCCGGATCGTCCCTGACCTGACGCTCGACCGGACGCCCCCACTCGATGAAGCGCACCAACTCCGGCAGCCGCGTGCGCGCCAAGGTGACAGCCACGACCGGTTCGCTGGGAGCCATCCGTCCCGCCAACTCCGGCAGATGGGCGAACTCAGCCACGTCGCCCCATCGCCGCACGAACTCCATCCGCACCTGCCAGCCGCTGGCCAACGCTCGGCCCAAGCGGTCGGCTTCGAGGAAGCTCTCGAGTGCGGCCTCGTCGGCCCACTGGGCGAAGACTGCGAGGTTGCGCACCTGCATCCGGTCCGGCGACACCACTGGTGCACCGAGTCGCATGCCCGCCATCGCCTCGGCCCGGATCAGCCCAGCCACCCGTGACGAGTCCGGCCCCCGCAGCAGCGCACGCGCCCCGGTCAGAGCATCGACCCGGGCGAGGTGGAAGGAGAACACCTTCGCCACCCTATGCTCCACACCATGGCCTCCGACCCTGCCCCAGCTCGCGCGGACGGACTCTTCATCGGCTCTGACGGACTGGCCCGTCCGGCCTGGGCGAGCGTCGACCCGCTGCTGCGTGATTACTACGACACCGAGTGGGGCATGCCCGTGCGCGACGAGCGCGGGCTCTTCGAACGCCTCTCGCTCGAGGCCTTCCAATCCGGCCTCTCGTGGGCCACGATCCTGCGCAAACGCCCAGCCTTCCGCGCCGCCTTCGACGACTTCGATCCCGAGGTCATTGCCCGGTATGCCGTGGCTGACGTCGACCGATTGCTCGCCGATGCGGGGATCGTCCGCAATCGCGCCAAGATCCAGGCGACCATCACCAACGCCCGGGCCACGCTGGGACTGCGCGAGGACTCCGATGGCGACCTCACGGCATACATCTGGTCGTTTCAGCCGGACCGGACGCCGAAGCCGCGGACGATCGCGGAGGTCCCCACCTCCTCCCCTGAGTCCGTGGCGCTGTCGAAGGGGCTCAAGCGCAAGGGCTTCGCCTTCGTGGGCCCGACGACGATGTATGCGCTCATGGAGGCCGTCGGAATCGTGGACACCCACCTCATGGGTTCGCACCGCCGCGCCACCTCGGGCGTCTGGCCCGCCTGAGCTGAGGGACGGGCCACACGGGTCCCCCACACGAAAATGGACCGGCGGGCGCCAGTCCATTTTGATTGGTGGAGCTGAGGG
>ENA-UOWE01004507-UOWE01004507.1-activated-sludge-metagenome-genome-assembly--contig:-NODE-4507-length-13371-cov-5.389982_pt1 | contig 13371 bp, 24 predicted proteins | sample MGYA00249841_ERZ761562 | MGnify/ENA primary metagenome ERZ761562 (study PRJEB28883, sample SAMN05720200) | activated sludge metagenome | isolation source: Anaerobic digester | place: Japan... | reverse complement strand
TGGCGACGCGTTCCCGCTATGCCTTGGCATTATTCAAGCCATCAAGGGGTAAGTAATGACAAACTTCGCGCAAACACACACGACTTTTGAACCACACGGGGCACAAGTCACGCAAGTAAGAAACGACATTCATGTGGTAACCACCGATGATGCGTTTGGTGCACCAGTCGTGCCACCAGCACCAGCCACGCCAAACGCGGTGGTGACGACCGACGCAACAGGCGCAACGACTTACGCGGCGGGCACAACAGGTCAAGTTATGATGATGGTGGGCGGTGTTCCAACATTCGTGAATCGTAGCGGAACCGTGTCCGTCGTTCCAACACAAGCAGCAGCGGCAACACTAACAGCAGCATGGACGGCTTTAGAAACTGGCAATATCGTTAAGGTGTTAGACGATGGCAGTGCTGACCCAATTTCCAAAACTTACATCTGGAGCGGCACGGCATTGGTCGATGTGTCGATTGACCCACGCTTTCTTGATGACTTGACCGATGTCGTTATCACTTCGCCGACAAACGGGCAAACGCTTATTTTTAATGGCACAAACTGGGTAAATGTTGAAAAAGAGACGCAAGCAGTCATTATTGATGCCGTCACAACCACCAGCTCAAGTCCAATTGTAGGGCAAACCATACCAATCACCAACCCTGTGACCATCATCGAATGCCGTGCAGTTTGCACAAAATCCGCAGGTGCTGGCGTGAGTGCGATTGGTGCAGCGTGCGCGATTGTTCGCACGCTTAAAGTGAAGAATGTTGCAGGTGTTGTCAGTCTTGGCATCGTTCAAAACGATTACACCGACAATGAAACCGCAGGTACGAACTTAGCTTTTGCCGTTTCTGGCAGCAATGTGACAATTTTAGTAGTGGGCACAGCAAGCAATACGCAAGACTGGGTTTTGACCACAATTGTGACAAACTAAGGGGGCAACATGGCAGCTTTAGCACAAGTCACACTTGGCGATTTGCTGGTTTTGTCAGTCGATAGCGACCCACGGTTAGGAGCTGGTCTATCCGCGCCAATCGGCTCGATGGCTATCCAAAACGATGGCTTGGCAAAATACAGCAAGACTGGGTTAGGTGACAATGACTGGGCAAAAGATGGCAGTGGTTCGCTTGTTTTGCCAGTTCCAAAAGTCCGCTTGCAATCTCCCTTTAATGGGGTTCAGTCGTCCATGCAAACAGCGTGGTCGGGCGAGCATGTCGAAGTTTTCAATGTGCCAGAAATTATAGCGGTAGATATTCCAGACGCGCTTCTTGCCCCAGAGCTTGGATTGCAGCTTGAAATACTTCGCTATCGTCGTGGCGGCCGCCACAATTCAAAATCTGGATACAACGGTTCTGGCTATGTCCACCCAAGTCACCATGTCAATGGCGAGCATCGTGACGGCACTTTTTGGCGGGGTGGTAGGCACAATGACCACTCAAACGGCTATGTGCCAAGACCGACGGAGTGGTCGGTCACGGCTAAAAACCAAGTCATTAGCATGAGCGATATTGCATCTTTTGTTCGGCTAGTTAATGTTGAGTACAGAGATTCAACTGGCAATGCCAGCGCAGTTAAATGTTTTGTACCCACTTACTCATGCTCTAAATCAGTTGGCAATTCTAAAAGACATTATGCAAAAGTTTACACACCAAGCTATTTTTGCTGGCGTTATAGCATCATCGATTTAAGCGACCCGCACGGCAATCGTGTCAGCGGTGCAATTAGCCGCGTCGTGAAAATGACACATCGTCGTCATCCGTTCAAGTATTTACCAGTTGAAAGCGCGGCAATTGGCAAGGCATGCTGCGAAGTTAATCCGACTTTTAACGACTCGCAAATAAATTGCGAGTTTGAATCTAACATTTAAAAAATAGGGTGTTTAAGGAGCTTGACCAGCCCGAGTAAAGTGGTTCGCCTCTCTACAAGTCCGATTAAAGCTGTTTTCATCTTTACAAGTCCAAGTCAAGCTCTTTAAGCACCCTAAACAACCAAAAAGGATTTAAAAAAATGATTACGAAAAACAAAAACGGTCAATTGGTTAATACCGAGACGGTCACCACCGAAACCACTGTGACACTTGAAAATATCAAGGCATCAGTCGATTTTCATCGTTCGCATGTTGAAAGGCACACAAAGCTATTAGCAGCTGCTGAAGCGTTGTACGAGGAAGCCAAGTTGGCTGATAAAGAAGAAGCCAAATTGGCTGATAAAAAGGCGGTGTGACATGGCAATTCTATCGAAAATCACGCTTGGTGATGCTTGGCATCTTTATGTTGACGCTGACCCGACAGTGCCAGCAAATAATGTTTATGCACCAATTGGCAGCGTCGCTTGGCTAAACGATGGCACAAAAGCATGGCGAAACACAACAGGTTTTGCAAATGGCTGGCAGTCTGATGCCAGTTTGCTTAACCTTGGCACAATGGCCGTTCAAAATGCGCCAAGCGTTGCAATTACGGGCGGCAACGCATTCTTGGGGTCGCTGCTGCTTAAAGGTGACGGTAACGAAGGCGGTCAGTTTTACTTGGGCTACAAGACTAAAACTGACTTGACGAATGACAATGATGTTTGGTCTATGGATGTTTTCAACGCGCCAAGTAACAACAGCTTCCGATTTTTCAATAAAACAACAGCGGGTACGAATTACCACTGGATTGTCGATGAAGCTACGCAGAAGCAAGCATGGGGCGGTGCGCCCGTCACGACACACCAGAGTCGCTATCAGTTCATGGGCGACACCTACGCTTGGACTAACTTCGCCATTCTTGGAGTTTTTGAGCCTACGAATGTACCAGCTGCAACGAATGTGCGCTATGTGCTTGACTGTAATGGTAATGGCAATAACATGCTTTTTTACCGCACAATCAACGGCAGCAGCCCTGTTTATCCTTGGATTGCAAACTACACGACGGGTGTTTTATCATTGCCAGAAAATAACAACCAAACCAAGGTCGCGCTTGATAATCGCGGTGATGCAGCAGCAACAACCATGTGGGTATCAGACCGCCTGCGAGCGTCCCGCGTGGTTGCAGCGACGACGACACTACTTGTGACTGATAATATCATCATCGTTGAAAATGCAGCGACAGCGGTCACCCTTACCATTCCTGCGACGCTTAACTATGTGCATATTGTTCGTGGCGCTGGCAGCACAGGAACCATCACAGTTATTGGTACAAGCGCATCAATAATGGCAGCAAATAGAACGATGGGCGCAACAACCACGCTTTCAGCTTCTGGCGTGTATGGCGATACCGTCGAATTTTTCAGACACCCGACAAATACAGCGCTTATCTATCGAAAATAAAGGCTAATCATGGAACCGACGAGCAGCACGACAGCGGGCGGCATTGCCATTTTTAAGTACTTTGGCGCACCTGTGATTTTCGGCGGATTAGCATCGGCGTTGGCATTCGCCGTGATACCGCCCAAGACGGCAACAGAAGCACTTCGCAGGATTGTTGTAACCGTCTTTTGCAGTGTGATTTTAGGTAACCCGCTCAAGTCGTGGTTGATGCAACACTACGACTGGCTTATCGACTATGGTTCGGCAGTCACTGACCCGATGATTTTTATCGCTGCTGGCTTACCAGCATGGTGGATTTTGGGGGCAGTGATGCGGGTCATTGAAAAACGAGCGGATGGTTTCGCTGGCGGCATGTTTAACCGTATTACGGGCACGCGCGAAGAGACCATTTCACAAGATAGGGATTGATGATGAAATACTTGGGCGGAAAGTACAAAATACGAAAGCAAGTATCCGCGTATTTAGAAAGCGTTCGCGGTGGAATGGATTATGTCGAGCCATTTGTTGGCAGCGCAAATATCATTAGTGAAATGTCAGGTAACCGAACTGCTTACGACAATAGTGAGCACATGATTACACTTTGGAACGCGCTAAAACAGGGCTGGATACCACCAGATGAGGTGAGTGAGGAATTGTATAGACAATACAGGCTAACCAAACCTGTTGGTGACCCACTGACTGCTTTTATCGGACATGGGTGCAGCTTTGGTGGTGATTTTTACCATGGCTACGCAAGAAGCAAAACAACGCAAAGCTATGCAAAAGCAGCAAAAAATAGCTTGCTAAGAAAGCTAAAAATGCTAAATGGTGTCACATTTAAGCAGTCATGTTACAGTGAATTGTCACCCAAAAACTGTTTGGTTTATTGTGACCCACCGTATGCTGACACGACGAAAATTAACAACAAGGCGTTTGATAGTGATCGATTTTGGGACAAGATGCGTGAGTGGTCAAAGAACAACACCGTGATAATTAGCGAGTACAGTGCCCCGACTGACTTTGAATGTGTTCTTGAAATGCCATATAGAATGTCGATGTGGAACAAAAACCAAGACGGCAATGTTCAACAAGTACGAATTGAGCGACTTTTTAAACATAAAAGTTAGATATGTACGAATTTGCTAATTTTCTAAACATGAGAACTGGATTTGCAATAAACAAAGGTTGGAGCGGATAATGATTAACAGCCGAAGTTTGCGTGATTTGCACCCAAAAGTATCGATATTGGCACAAAAGATGATAGCCGAATGCCACAAAAACGGTATTGACTTGCTTGTGACAAGCACTTTTAGAGATGCTGAAGCCCAAAACGCGCTTTACGCGCAAGGGCGAACCCGTGCAGGTGCGATAGTCACGAATGCCAAAGCTGGGCAGTCATTCCACAATTACCGTGTGGCGTTTGATGTTGTGCCAATTGTTAACGGCAAGCCTGTTTGGGGTACAGACGGCGAAGATGGCAAGTTGTGGCAGTCAGTCGGTAGAATTGGCAAATCGGTTGGCTTAGAGTGGGCAGGGGATTGGGAGCGGCCCAAAGAGTATCCGCATTTTCAATACACGCAGGGGCTAACGCTTGCTGACTTTGCAAAAAGCAAGACGATTAAATAAATAAAGCCCAGTTTATCGCTGGGCTTTATTTTTACCGCCGTGCATTCGGCGAAAGCTCTCGCGTGCAAGCAAGGTAATTTACCAGCGTCATTTAAACACACTTGTGCTGCTTCTGTGAGCAATGCTAATTGTTGGCTTTAGTTTCGCAAGCTCGTTGATGATTGCGGTCTTTCCGCCGCCAGTTTCTAGCTGAAAAACAACATCATCTGTGCTACTGATGATGTTGTTTAGAATTGAATTTTGGTAGTCTCTAAGATTCATGTCTTTGATTTTCAGTCAAAGACATGGTTTGCGCTTTCGCGCTAATTTTTTTTGCTGGTGCTTTTGCAAAGCCTAGCTTTGCATAGCCTTTTTTTGCGTCTGCGAGTTGTTCAGCAGACATCAGTGCGATATGTAAATCTAAAAAGTCTTCGCAATATTCTTCAAAACTAATTTTCATTTTCTGCTCCAAACCCCTGGTTCGGCGAGGTGTCCGTTGTGCGTTTTGCACTGTGTATGATTGTATTATAGTGTTCTTCTTATAATTTGTCAATACAAAATATAAAATAAAGCAACAAAAATACGTTTATTTTTGACTTTTTTTAATAAAATCTTTCAGTGCTTCAGCAATGAATGCTGATAGCGTTTTACCGTGAGCTGCAGCTGCTGTTTGCCATGCTGCTTTTTCAGCGCAAGCGATGCGGATTTGAATGATAGCATCCGCCTTTACCTCTTTAGCAGCTGCCCGGTCGCCTTTTTTGAATGGCATTTGAGCCTCCTTTTTTAAAAAATGCACTTTAAATCATATCTATGACTTCATCGATATGATGACCACGATCATTTTCTTGACGCCGCGAAAATGATGCTAATCCAAGTCTGGGTCAATCGCGTCCAGCGCGTCTGACCAGAGCTTGAAGTTTGCCACCAGCGGCAGCATGACGGCTTGCAGGTCTTTAAAATCAGGGCGCCCGCTCGCAAACGCAAATTTGCGTAGCGTCAAGCCGCAAGACAGCTCTACTTGAAAATCCTTGCCCAAACCCGTGGCGTTCATCGAAAATGCCGTGATTGGGTCTGCTGGGTGGTCGTGTTCGATGACTTCGCACACGAAGTGCGGGTATCTGTTGTGTGTGAGATAAACCACGGCGGACAATTCATCATCTGCCATTTCATCGTGCGCCTCGCCCCAAATGAATTGGGGCAGGGCTAAAAAAGCCTTATTTTTTGAAACTGCCATTATTTTCTCTCTTTCGCTAAAAATTCGGTCACGGCTTTGGTGACCATCGCGGATATGGTTTGCCCACGGGCAGTGGCTGCTGCTCGCCACTCGCCTTTTTCGGCTGGCGTGACCCGCACATCTATGTGCGCCGTGCGCTGTATATCCTTTCCAGCGTTTTTATTGCCACTTGGTGCTGGCATTTTAAAGTCCTTTTATTTGTTTTTCAATCCAAGCAAGCGCAATCGCGACTGCTTGGATTTTTTGCATTGCCCAGCTATCATCTAGCCATATGTGGTGGTCGGCGTCGCCATGGGTTGTTGATTTTGCATCGTGGTCGCTAATGCGAATTTTGAATTCAACGCATCGCGGCTTGTAACTGCCGTCTGCTAAAAAATGACCGCACTCAAGGGTTAGTGTTACATACTCTGATTTGCTCCATCCGCAGCCAGAAATTTGGCTGCGGATGACAAGATAGCTCTCGCCGTCTGAATTTATTTTAGCTGCTTTTGCCGCAATGGCTTTTGCAAGTGCGGCTGATTTTTTTCCGCTTTCGTTTTTCAATTCGATTTCTAACATGACCATCTCCAACCCCTGATTCGCCGAGGTGCGCGTTGTGCGTTTTGCACTGTCTATGATTGTATTATAGCGTGCTTCTTATAATTTGTCAATACAAATCAACAGTTATTTTACAAATAAATGCAATTTTTTTATGAGCACGCAACAAAAAGCCCAATCGCAATGACTGGGCTTTTTGTTTAAAACATTTTTACTTCTACTCAATCCCCGCCCTTTCGGGCAGGGCAATAGCGGAATATCATCTCTATTGTCGCCTGTGCTGCCTAAGCACTCTAGCTACCCATTTTCTACAGCTTTGGTTTGCTGTGCCGCATTTAAACCTGACGCGTCCATTTTCCCCAGCGGCGGGTACTAGCGGATTACGGGTTGGCACTGGCTCTTACAAGGTACTTCACTCGGTTGCTGTTTTTTTCGACAACATCGCCAAGCGTCCCTCTCCCCACTGCTCGTTAATCCAAGGTTCGCAAATTTGGATTAGCGGCTGATTCCCTTGCGGAAGCCTGTGCATTCGGCGTGTTTGCGACCACGCCAACCTAGTTTTACGCCGTTTCTCGGGCGGTTCGGCTAAAAAGCAGTGTCTAGCAGACAACTAGAACCGCTTTAAAGCTAATCTGCGTTTTCAGCAGATAGGTGCATTATACCTATTTTTTTAACTATTAAAAATAAATATGATAGCTTTAAAACAAAAGCAATGCACCAATAAATCAAATTATTCATCATGTCTGCTCACAAATTCGTTTTTCAAAAAAAGTGCTGTCTTTCCAGCTGTCCGTTTGCCTTTGCCGTGGAGCACCACCGCGTGCGGTGGGGAGGAATTTGGCATTGCAAACTGGCGGTGTTATTGTCCCCACTTGCCGCCTTGGGTATCTGCCACGCCTACCAACAACTTCGCCTACAAAATCAACTGTTTATTTTAATCAGATTATCGCATTTTTTCGGACTTTGCCACAGGTTCGCAGCATAGCTAAATTGCCCGTGGTGTTCAACTTTTGCATCGCTAAACATTGCCATGTGTCGCTTGCAGCTTGTGCGCTGCTCGCATTTTTGGTGCTCATCCATGCCGTGGCATCTGGTGATGTCTTTCAGTAGCATTATGCCACCTCTTTGCACGCGTTTGGTGCTATCGTGCCGACAAGCTCGGTGAACTTGCTCATCGCTACTGCTGTCGTTGCTAAATTCATTGTATTGCCTCCATTTGTTTTTTAAATGCTTTTGACCAGTTTTTTTCTGCAATCGATACCATCGGTACCCTGTCATTTTTCACCCTGCCAGCTTTTTCGCATGCCCAAAGCCATTTTTTATGGGTGTCAAAAGCGATATAAATATCGTTTTCAATCAAAACCTTGGCGTACTCTAAAAAGTTGTCGAAGAGGACTGATAGCGCGTTTAATTCGTCTCCAGTCCCCGACCACCGTCCTGTATCTTCAAACCTCGTTCGCAGATTATAAACGATGGTGCCAAGGGCTTGCGCGTCTTGATAAACCGATGCGCTTGGTTTGTAAATGCCGACAAATGTCATCATGTTTGCCAGTGCCATCATTTCATTGTCTTGTTCGTTTAGCAGCCATTCGCCTGCTTTTAAAGCGTCAATATGCACTCCCATGGGTACAAACATTGCGCTTTTTAGCTCTTGCCCAAGCCCTGCAGGCGTTGCTAGCAGTGCCACTTTGGCGGCACTGGCTTCTGCAAAACAACGGGCGAACGGCTTGTGTTTTTTACGCCGCTTTGCCATGCGACACCCACCTTTTTACATCTTCACAATCCCATTTCATATTTCGACCGCCGACGCGAGGCAAGATGAAAACCTTTTCTTTGATGCGCTTATTTAGCCAGCTCACGCTGTATCCTAAGTATTCGCACACTTCAGCTTTGGTCCAAAGCACATTGCGTTTTCTGGGCTCTTCTGTTTGTGTTGGTTTTTCTTGCTCTTCGTTTCCGCCTAGCCGTGTCATCACTGCAAGCAAGGCTTTCGCATTTTCTTCTGGAGCAAGCCCGACACTCTTAATAACTAAGTGCCCGTTGCCGTATTTTAATTTCACCTCGTCAAGCTGCATTTTCACTTTTACGCCCCTTTCTCCAGTCCAAATAATCGTCCCAGCTATTGTATTCTGCCAGCACTTGCTTTGCTTTAAATGTTGACATTATCTTTAGCCCCTCATTTGACCTTGTGACAATCAATGCATTGCCAGTTTCCTTTTTGATGTTGTTTACTGCGTTAAAAGCATCATCGTTTGATATGCCAGCCTTGCGTCCAAGACTCTCGATTGAGATAAACGCATGGATAACAAGTACGCGTAAAACTCTAAATTCATAGCTCATTTTCCCTATCCATTTCTTTGATTTTTTCGTGATTTTTTAGCCAAAAACGGTACAAAGCAAGCACCGTTTTGGGTAGTACAGTTGTCCGTGGTGCATGTCGTTTGGCTTGTAATTCAACAGCTCTAACAAGTTCTGGCGTAAGCATTTTTTGCGCTCCTTAGCCCTGCTATAAATCCGTATAGATTATTAGATATTTCACGGGCTCTTGTTTTTTCGGTGCTTTCAGGAGCGCGGTATTTTTCATTGCACTGCCTCTTTTTCTCAAAATATGCATCAATACATTCATTGCATTTTTTGTAAAGCCGTCCAGTTTTTACTACTTTTCTAAATCGGCATGCTGTTTTTTCAACCATGCAAACTATACAAACCTGTGTGTCATCTTTCATTTTTCACCTTTGGCGGTTTAGGGATTACCGCCAACCTTGCTGTTTTTTAAAATGGTATGTCGTCGTTAAATTCCACGGGGACTGCTGTGCCATTCTTCGCTTTGGCATAGTTGTTTATGCCTTGGTTGATTGGCTTTGCCGTTTGCTTTTGGCTTGCATCAAACGCAGCACCATCAGCATCAGGCGTGGCAGCACCAGCACTTTTACCCCCCAGCATTTTCATTTCGCTGGCAACAATTTCAGTGGTGTAACGGTCTTGCCCTGTGGTTTTATCTTGCCATTTTCGGGTTGTTATTTTCCCCTCAAGATAAACCTGGCTGCCTTTTTTCAAGTACTTTTCAGCAATTTCAGCCAGTTTTTTAAACATGACGATATTGTGCCATTCGGTTTTCTCTTGAACCTGCCCATCCTGACCTTTCCACTTTTCGGTGGTTGCAATGCTAAAGTTAGCCACCGCTTCGCCATTGGTCATGTAACGGACTTCAGGGTCTTTGCCCAAGTTGCCGATAAGTGTTGCTTTGTTTAGGCTTGCCATGATTCTGTCACCTCGTTATATTCGCCCTCAAAAACATCTTTTTGGCTTGCGCCAACGACATCACCGATTTCGTCAATCGTTACCGCCCGCGCCAGCTCAAGGCTCGATGGCAGGTATTTGCACAAACGGCGTAATACCGTCTTTTTTGCCATCTCATCGAAGTGCGTCGCCCAAGGGCTATACGGGCTGCTGCCTGATTTTGATGTTGCGCGGATTTTTTCAACCTGTTTGCGGCTCATCACTTCAAATTGTGTTCCGCCATCTTTCAGCTTTGCCACTGCGTAAACATAAACAAGCTCGCCTGATTCGCCATCGGTTGGCACATGCTTGATTGTTTCATTTAGCCCGTATTCATAGCTAAATTCATCGTTTGCATAAACTGCCCGTGGGCTAATACTGACAATTTGACCGCTGCGACGCGCTAAGTCTAGCAAGCCTTTGTACCCGATAATAAGCTGGCATTCTGTTGTGCCGTTTTTTCGATTGTCAAATGGCAATAGATACGCGTGCCCAAGGGCTGCGCCGACTTCTAAACCGAATTGACTGACGGTCATGACCGCACCCAAAAAGCTCACTGGGTCGCATTCTGCCAGTTTTGGAACCTTGCGCATTTCTGTCATGATAATGCGCGTCATGCGTTCTGTATTCATGTGCTTCGGCAATGCCAAAGCGATTTGTTTTTTTGTCGTATCGCTTGCAATAATTTCCGCCAGCGTCTTTGGTTTCTTTGCTACGCCTGCTGCTTGTTGCAGCGCAGCACTTGCACGGCTGACGGGATGCTCTTGTGGTTCTTGGTTATCGAGTTCCATGGTTATGCTCCTTTATTTTCTTTGATTTTTTGCAGCGTTTCTGCCGCTGCCATTGATTTTCGCAAAAGGCTACTTGAGACATCTACGAATTCCAAAAACTGCTCTACATACTTGGACGCTTGATTAAATTGCGAACTATCCAAGTCCCCGCCAACAATCCCGCTTGCTTTCACTGCTGCGTCCGCCAAATCGCTGGCTGTCTTTTTCAAAAACTCTAATTCCATCATTTCATTCTCCTTTATTTCAAATTGAACCGTCTTTCAACGGCTTTCCGTGCGTATTTCGCACACAATTCTGGGTGGTCATGCTTAATTGCTTTAGTGTCTAACCTCACCACTTCGCTTGATTTCCAAGTCACAAGCGGCTTGCCGTCCATGGCTATAATTTCGGCATCGCGCATGGATAGCTTGATTGCTTCGCTTTCGGCTTCTATCATGCCGTCCAGCTCTTTCATGCGCTCTTTGCAAGCGCGTAATTGATTGATGTGCACCAGTAAGTTTGTGTTGGCTTCAATCACCTTGCCACTTGTTTCGCCGTTGTACATTGCCAAAATGTCATCGCTATTGACCGCATCAGGCGGCACATCGGCTAGTACATGGTTATGCCAAAATTCAAGCACTTTAGCACGCAAGCCGCCAATTAAAACATCATCACGGGTGACCTTATAACGGCGCAAGTCATCACCGATAAGCGCGAACACATGGCAAACCTTACGCCCTGTTATCATCAATCCCCACTGACATTGCGCGACATACGCAAGCGGTAAGTCATCGCTTAATTCTTGCCCCCACTCGCGGCTTGCGAACGGGTGCACGGTCTTGATTTCGCCATTTTCGTCACCAAACTGCACATCGACTTCGCACCGCATAAAATCATGCTCGCTGTCGGTGTAGATGCGGTTAATGTCGGTGGCAACCATGCCGTATTCATCTTGCACCATCTGGCGAATATACGGCTCTAGCCGCTTTCCACGGTTTAGCACTTTGTCCCGCTCTGGTGTGCTAGGCTCTCCCGCTTGCCCTTTTTTCTCGCACCATAGGGCGTATGGCGTTTTCCATTTGCTCACCCCAAGGATTGCAGCAACATCGCTGCCACCGATGAAACCGATGCGGTTCTTCATGATTGACCGCCACGCGTCCAGCGCATCTTGGTCATGTACAAGCGACAGTGCACATCAATGCACCAGTCGGCGGCTCGGTGCAGCCCGACCTTAAAACAAAATTTTGCAAGCCTGAAAAATAGGCGGTTTATGGTGTATTTGTTGTTTTCCATTTCCTGCTCCTTTGCGCCCCCTTTCGGGGGCTTGGTTAGTTAAGCGGCTTGCTGGTTGTCTTTGCCAAGCTCGTGGTATCTGGCAATGCTTCTTAATTTATTTTTGAAGCCTTCGGTTTCGGCTTCAAAGTCAAACTGAAACGAAATGTCAGTGAATTGCGATTCCGCATTTTCTGCGGCGATTACCTCCCGTGCAGCTTCAAAAACCTCCTTAATCGCCCGTCCTGTTTTGTCATGCTTCAGAACTTGGCAGATGTTGCATAGCTCGCTGGCTATCCAACCAACCTCATCTTCCGTGCCCTCGTGCTCGGGGTCGTATTGGTCGATAAAGTCTTGATACGCTCCTTCACAGAACAGGTCTGCTTCGTCGTCGTCGGGCGACAGTGGCGGCTCAATGTTCAGTGGCTTGTTGTAGTGATACCTATCCATTTTTATTACTCCTTGTGTTTGTTTATCGGTGAGTCCATGTAGTGAATTATACTTAATGTAGTTGGTTGTGTCAATAGTTTTTAATACAAAAAGTAATAAAAAATACGATAGACGCAAAAAAACCCACCAAAAAAGTGGGCTATGTATGTTTTTGCTTGCTTATCATTTTCTTATCGTGCATCAGGTCACGCATCCTTTTTATGACTTCTTTTTGCATTTTTATTACTCCTTGTTGTGGTTCTAAAATAATAAATGATTTAAATTGAAAGAAGTCTACTTTTTGTATTGAATAAAACCATAAAATAAACTACAATATGTGAATTATCATTGTTTTTGTAGGCTACAAAATGGATTTAAATATGAATAAGATCGAAGAAAAAAGACTTGCGCTCAAACTTTCAAGGGCGCAGTTGGCTGAAAAAATAGGGGTGACAACAGGAGCGGTTTGTCATTATGAGAACAACATAAGAGCACCGCGCCCTTGCGTTGCTAAAAAAATAAATAGCGTGCTTGGCACGACCTACAACGATATTTACGGGGACTGAAAAATGAAACTAACCCCTGGCTATTTAAAAGAGGTGGCAATGCTAACCGTTTGCGAACGGGTGCAATCATGAGTTTTCAAGCAATGGCTTGGGCAGCCAAGCAAAAACTTAAAGCACGGGAAAAAGTAACACTTCTTATGCTTGCAAACTATGCAAGCAATGAGCAAGGCGACTGCTATCCGTCGATTAACACGCTTTGCGATGACACAGGGCTGGCAAAAACAACGCTTATTGACGCATTGAAAACACTGGTTAACCTAGGGGCAATTAACATTGTTCACAACAAAAAACATGGTGTAAGTTTGCCGAACACTTACCAGTTAAATTTTAGTTTTTGCATGAAGACACGAGATTGCACCACTAGTGCAAATGTCGGTGGGGTAGTACGGCAGGCGAACCACG
>ENA-UOWE01004505-UOWE01004505.1-activated-sludge-metagenome-genome-assembly--contig:-NODE-4505-length-13375-cov-3.908709_pt1 | contig 13375 bp, 12 predicted proteins | sample MGYA00249841_ERZ761562 | MGnify/ENA primary metagenome ERZ761562 (study PRJEB28883, sample SAMN05720200) | activated sludge metagenome | isolation source: Anaerobic digester | place: Japan... | reverse complement strand
TATCCACACTCTTTCCCTACACGACGCTCTTCCGATCTCCTTACCGTTGCCGTCGTTACGCGGCCCTTCGACTTCGAGGGTAAGGTGAAGCAGCGCCTCGCGGACGAAGGCCTCGCCAAGCTTCGCGAGGCGGTCGATACCCTGATCGTCATCCCGAACCAGCACCTCCTTAAGCTCGTCGACCGCCGTACCCCGATCAAGCAGGCGTTCATCATGGCCGACGACGTCCTTCGCCAGGCGGTCCAGGGGATCTCCGACCTCATCACGCACCCCGGCATCATCAATATCGACTTCGCGGACGTGAAGACGACGATGGAGGGGCAGGGCGACGCCCTGATGGGGATCGGGACGGGCGAGGGCGATAACCGCGCCGTGGACGCCGCGACGAACGCGATCAACAACCCCCTCCTCGAGGACTCGCACATCGAGGGCGCGAACCACATACTCATCAACGTCACCGGAAACGAGGACATGACCCTGCTCGAGGTCGAGGAGATCGTAAAGATTGTCACCGCGAACGCCGACCCGGACGCCTTGATCATCTACGGGACGGCAACCGATAATGCCCTCGGCGACAAGGTCAGCGTCACCGTGATCGCGACCGGCTTTACCTCCTCGGGCTACGCCACGTCGCTCGAAAGGGGGGCGGCGAGCCACCGCGCGGACCGCGCGCACGTCGCGGACGGCGGTGACTTCATGACCGGGACCGAGTGGAAGCAGTGGAACGAGCGGTCGCAGAAGACGGTTACCGGCCTCGGGACGAGGAGCGGGACGCCGTCGATAAAGCCCGTCATTCCCCCGTCTCCCGGCGACGACCTCGAGACGCCCACCGTCGTCAGGATGCAGCAGCTGAAGTCCCAGCAGGGGTAAGGCGATGCCGGTGTCCGTCGCGGGCTTTCAGGCATTCCTCGTCGCGGGCGAGGCGCGCTCGCGCCTGACCGCCGAGACCTACGCGGGTGTGATCCGCGCCTTCGAGGCGTGGCTCTCGCGCTCGGGCCGCCGGAGCGTCGCCGCGACGACGGACGATTGCGTCGCCTTCGTGCTCTCGCGCTCGTCGAGCGGCGTGACCGGGCGCACGATCGCCAAGGACATCGCCGCGCTGAAATCCTTCTTTCGCTACCTCGTCACCGAGCGCGAGCGAGACGACAACCCGGCCGAGCGGCTCGATAGCCCCCGGCGCGAGCGGCACCTACCCCGCGTCCTGAGCCCGGAAGAGGTCGATCTTTTCCTTTCATCGATAGACGTCTCGACGCCGAATGGGATGCGCGATCGCGCGCTCTTCGAGCTTATCTATTCCTGTGGCCTCCGCGTCAGCGAGGCGGTCGGGCTTTCCCTCGAGGACGTGCACCTTGGCCGTTTGAGCGTCTTGGTCAAGGGAAAGGGTGATAAGGAACGGATGGTTCCCTTCGGGGAACGGGCGAAGTCCGCGCTCGAGGATTACCTCGCAGGTCCCCGTCTAGAGTTGTTAGGCTCCCGCCTGTCGCGCGCGTTATTCGTCAACAACCGGGGTGGTCGACTCTCTCGCAAGGGAATATGGAAGCGCTTTCAGGAAATCGAGGCGCGCTCCGGCGTGACGGCGAAGATACACACCCTCAGGCATTCCTTCGCTACCCACCTCCTCGCGGGAGGTGCCGACCTTCGCTCGGTGCAGGATCTCCTTGGCCATTCGGACATATCGACCACGCAGATTTACACGCACGTCGAGGACGAGGCGCTTCAGCTCTATCACGCGGACTGCTTCGACCGCTATCGGCCAGAGCCCGTTCCCTCGGGCGATACGAAAGGAGGGGGTCGCCATGCGTGAAATAAGTATACGGGATTTTGCGCGCGCCTTGCGCCGCGCGATGGCGTGCGCCGTTCTTTTTGCCTCGCTCGCGTCATGCGGCCCGAGCGCGAAGTACGTCAGACGCATGCAGGCCCTCGAGGAAGGCGTCGACAGTCCGACGACGATCGAGGAACTCAACGACGCGATCGGCAAATACCAGCTCAGGATCGAGGACGTCCTTAACGCGGACGTCCGAATCGGCATCTGGTACAAGATACTGGGGACCCGCTACCTCGACAACGGTATGTATAAAAAGGCCCTCGAGACCTTCCGCACTGCGATCGAGTACTACCCGACGAACCAAAACCTGTACTACTACGTCGGCGTGTGCGCCGGTTACGTCGCCAAGGCATCGCTCGACTTCGAGGCGACGGGCGACGAGCTTACCCGTCGCAGGTATTTCGATCTCGCCGAGTCCTCGTACCGCCGGGCCCTTGAGCTTGAGCCAGGCTACGCGCGCGCCCTGTACGGCCTCGCCGTGCTGTACGTGTTCGAGCTCAATCGCCCCGCCGAGGCAATTCCGTATCTTGAGCGCCTGCTCGAGATCGAGAAGCGGCACCTCGACGGGATGTTCGTGCTCGCGCGGGCGTATTACTCCGTAGGCGAGTACGACGCCGCCGTCGCCCTCTATGATCGGGTACTTTCCATCTCTAAGGACGAAAAACGGCGAAAAGAGGCCGAGGAAAACAAAAAAACCGTCCTGGATCGGGCGTATGCGGGAAACTGAGCTTTTTCTCGCCGTTGCCCGCGTTACCTTCCTTTCGGCGCGCGAAAAGGGGATTTTGCTCAAAAATCTTGACAATATCAAAGGGCTTAGGCTACTTTCTATTGAAGATATTTGCGCGATAGTGGGTAGGCGGATTCGCGCGCGGTCTTGGGACCCGGACGATATCGAGCGATCAGTCGACCGGGACATCGCCGCGCTCTCGCGATACGGGATTGGCTGGACTTCGATAGAGAACGCGGACTATCCCCCGGCCCTTCGAGAGATCTACGATCCGCCCTTTGTCGTGTTTTGGCGCGGCGATTTGCCCGATCCAGAGCAAGGGGCCGTCGCCATCGTTGGCACGCGGATGCCAACGGGCACGGGAGCGGAACTCGCGTATCGGCTCGGCCGTGAATTTGGGGAAGCAGGCATCGCCGTCGTGTCCGGTCTCGCGCGGGGCATAGACGCCGCGGCCCACCGGGGAAACGTCGACGCGCTCGCGCGTTCGGTCGCCGTTATCGCGTCGGGTCCCGACCGGGTATACCCGAGGTGCAACGCTCGGCTCGCCGAGCGCTTGCTCGACGGCGGAGGATGCGTCCTAAGCGAGTACCCTCCCGGCGCCGAGCCCCTCGCCTGGCGCTTTCCCGCGAGGAACCGGCTTATCGCCGGACTCGCACGGTCAGTCGTGGTCGTCGAGGCACCTGAGCGTTCAGGCGCCCTGATAACGGCGAGCTTCGCCCTTGACGAGGGTAGGGACCTCTACGTGGGGGCCGACTGCCTCGGGTCTACCCGAGCGGCCGGGACGCGCTCGCTCGCCGAGTCGGGCGCCCGCGCGGTCAAATCGGCCCGCGAGGTGGTCGCCGACTGGTACTGCGCGGAACGGCGCGTGGCCGGGCGATGGCCGAAGGGCGCGCGCCGCGGACGGCAGCTGGCCCTCGATTTTGAAAACGAGATGAACGCATAGGAGAGTACGACTGATGCCGACGAAGCAAGCGACGACGAAGGCCGCGAAGAAAAAGCCCGAGAAGAAACCCATACTGGTGATCGTCGAGTCGCCTGCCAAGGCGAAGACCATCGAGAAGTATCTTGGTTCCGGATACGTCGTTAAGGCGTCGATGGGCCACTTGATAGACCTGCCGAAATCGCGCATCGCGATCAACGTGGAAGATAACTTCCAGCCAGAGTACATCACCGTCCGCGGCCGCGCGAAGCTCCTCAAGGAACTGCAGATGGACGCGAAGAAGGCGAAGGAAGTCCTTCTCGCGAGTGATAACGACCGCGAGGGAGAGGCGATCGCCTTCCACCTGCGCAACTCGATCAACTCGAAGTACCCAGTGCCCATCCACCGCATCGTGTTCAACGAGATCACCCCGCAGGCGATCAAGGACTCGGTGCAGAACCCCATGGAGATCGACGAGGCGAAGGTCAACGCGCAGAAGGCCCGCCGCGTCCTCGACCGACTCGTCGGGTATAACCTCTCGCCCCTCCTCTGGAAGAAGGTGAAGAACGGCCTTTCCGCCGGGCGCGTGCAGAGCGTCGCCCTTAGGCTCATCTGCGAGCGCGAGCGAGAGGTCGAGTCCTTCATCCCGGACGAATACTGGACCCTCGACGCCGACTTCAAGAAGGGGCGGAGTGAGTTCTCCGCGCAGCTCGTCCAATACCGGGACGCGAAGCCCGAGCTCGGCGACGAGCAGGCCGTGCGCCGGATCATCGACGAGATCGAGGGAAAGCCCTGCGAGGTCGCCGACATCAAGACGACCGAGAAGACCATCCGCCCCAAGGCGCCGTTCACCACCTCCAAGCTCCAGCAGATGGCGGCGAACCGCCTCGGCTTCACGTCGAAGAAGACGATGCAGATCGCCCAGCAGCTCTACGAGGGCGTCAACGTCGGATCCACCCGCGTCGGTCTTATCACCTACATGCGAACGGACTCCGTCCGCATCTCGACGGTCGCCCTCGACGAGGTGCGGAAGTGGATCGGGGAAAAGTACCCGGCCGACCTGCCGAGCGAGCCCGTCGAGTACTCGGTAGAGAAAAAGGCGCAGGACGCCCACGAGGCGATCCGCCCGACGTACGTCTCCTACACCCCCGACTACCTTAAGGAGCACCTGACCCGCGACCAGCTTCGCCTCTACTCGATCATCTGGGAGCGCTTCGTCTCGAGCCAGATGAACAGCGCGAAGAGCCGGACGGCCAGCATCGACATTAAGTCGGGCGACGCCATCTTCCGCGTCTCGGCGACGCGCGTCTTCGAGAAGGGCTTCTACAAGGTCATCAAGACCTTGATGTCGAAGGAAGAGAAGGAGACCCCGCTGCCCGAGATGAAGGTCGGCGAGTCCCTCGACTGCCGCGCCTTCCGCCCCGAGCAGCACTTTACCCAGGGACCCTCGCGGTTCACCGACGCCTCGATCGTCAAGACCCTCGAGGAGAAGGGCATCGGCCGCCCGTCGACCTACGCACCGATCATTTCCGTCCTCCTTGACCGCTATTACGTTACCCGCTCCAATAAGCAGCTCGTGCCCACCCAACTCGGCCGGATGATCAACGACATCCTGGTCGAGCACTTTCCCGCCGTCGTCGACGTGAATTTCACCGCCTCGGTCGAGGGGAAGCTCGACGAGGTTGAGGAGAGCAGGATCCAGTGGCCCGAGATGATCGGCGAGTTCTACTCGCCCTTCAAGACGCGAGTGGATGAGGTGATGGCGAACCTCGACAGTATGAAGGGCCGGCTCGACGAGAGCACGGACTACGTCTGCGAGCTCTGCGGGAAGCCGATGCTCAAGAAGCTCGGTCGGTTCGGCTTTTTCCTCGCCTGCTCGGGATTCCCCGAGTGCCGGAACACCCGCTCGATCCCGCTCGCCAAATGCCCGCGCCCTGGCTGCGACGGCGAGATCGTCGCGCGGCGGACGAAGGGACGCGGTAAGGAATTCTACGGATGCACGAACTACCCCGAGTGCGACTTCATCAGCCATTTCAAGCCGATTAACGCCTCGTGCCCGAAGTGCGGCCATTTTCTCGTCGAGAAGTACGACAAGAAAAATGGCCCGTTCAAGTCCTGCATCAACCCCGAGTGCGACTACCTGCACACCCAAGAGGACGTGCCCGACCCGGCGGCCGACGGTGAGGGGGACGGGGACGAATGAACCAAAGGCTCGAGGACTACCTCGCCTACCTAGCGGGCGTCCGATCCCTGTCGCCGCGCACCGCTGAGGGGTACCGTCGCGACCTCGAGCTTTTCGACGCCTTCCTAAAAGGAGATCCCCTCGCAGCCGACGTTTCTGACGTTCGCCTCTTCGTCGCCGACCTCGGCGCGCGCGGCTACGCGCCGGCGAGCGTGAATCGCGCCCTCGCTTCCGTGCGCGGGTTTTACCGCTACGCCGCCCATTTCGGGCTTAGCGAAAGCAATCCTGCCGCCGCCGTGCGGAACCTCCGCCAGCCAGTCCGCGTCCCCGCCTTCCTCTACGCCGAGGAAGCCGACGAGCTGTGCGCCGAACCAATGCGCACGAACGCCCCCTGGCCCGCGCGCGACGAGGCCCTGCTCGCCGCCCTGTATTCCTCCGGCTGCCGCGTGTCCGAGCTCGCCGCCCTCGACCTTCCTGACCTCGCGCGCGACCTTTCGTCGGCCGTGGTGCGCGGCAAGGGCGGGAAGGAGCGCCGGGTGTTCTTCGCGAAAGCCGCGCGCGCCGCCCTCGCCGCCTGGCTCGCCGAGCGGTCATCGGCCCTCGCGCGCAGGCGCGACCGCCCGCCCCGCCGCGACGCGCTTTTCCTGAGCCGGCGCGGGGAGCCCCTTTCCGTGCGCGGCATCCAGTACCTCGTCGATCGGCACTCCCGCGCGACGGGGAAACCCGTGTCCCCGCACGCGCTCAGGCACAGCTTCGCCACGACCCTCGTGTCGCGCGGCGCCGACGTGCGCGTGGTGCAGGAGCTTCTCGGGCATTCCAGCATATCGACGACGCAACGGTACACCCACGTGAGCGAGGAAGGGCTTAGGCGAACGTATCACCAAGCCCACCCGCACGGATGAAGGAGCGAGCATGAAGGACGCGAAAATCAGGAGCACGACGGTTATCGCGGTTAGGCGCGACGGCAAGGTCGCGATGGCCGGGGACGGGCAGGTCACGATGGGCGAGACGGTAATGAAGCCGAACGCCCGAAAGGTCCGCAAGATATACGACGGGAAGATCCTCACGGGCTTCGCGGGGGCGACCGCCGACGCCTTCACCCTTTTCGAGAAGTTCGAGATGAAGGTTAAGGAATACTCGGGCGACCTGACGCGCGCCGCGGTCGAGCTCGCCAAGGATTGGCGCACCGACAAGGCGCTCCGCAACCTGCAGGCCCTCCTTCTCGTCGCTGACGCCGAGAAGACCCTATTGATCTCGGGGACGGGCGACGTCATCGAGCCCGCGGACGACGCGCTCGCGATCGGCTCCGGCGGGAACTACGCGCTCTCCGCGGCCCTCGCGTACCTCGGGTCGACCGAGCTTTCGGCGCTCGAGATCGCGCAAAAGAGCCTGGAGATCGCCTCACGCATTTGCATCTACACCAACGACCATATCTACGTCGAGGAGCTTTGAACTGATGAAGGAACTCGAAGCGCTTACCCCGAAGGCCATCGTCGCCGAGCTTGATCGTTACATCATCGGCCAACAGCGGGCGAAGCGCGCCGTCGCCATCGCGCTCAGGAACCGAAGCAGGCGGATAAAGCTGGCTCCGGAGATCCGTGAGGACATCGCACCGAAGAACATCCTGATGATCGGCCCCACCGGCGTGGGGAAGACCGAGATCGCCCGTCGCCTCGCCAAGCTCTCGGGCGCGCCCTTCCTCAAGGTCGAGGCGACGAAGTACACGGAGGTCGGGTACGTCGGGCGCGACGTCGAGTCGATGATACGCGACCTTATGGCGGTCGGCTACGCGATGGTAAAGTCGGAAACGCAGGCGGGGCTCCGCGGCGAGGCCGAGCGTCGGGCCGAGGAAATCCTCCTTGACCTCCTTCTTCCCGGCACGCGCGAGCGAAACCCCGCGTCTGGTCGGGGCCCGTCGGCCGTTCCCGGTGACGCCGCGCCCGCGATTACAGGCCCCGCGATTCCGGGACAGGCGGACTCGGGCGGGGAAGGACCCGCGTCCACGCGGGAGAAGTTCCGCGCCATGCTCCGCGAGGGGAAGCTCGAGGACCGAGTCGTCGAGGTGCAGGTGCAGCGGCAGGGGCCGCCCTCGTTCGAGGTTTTCGCCGGCGCCTCGAACCTCGAGGACCTCGAGATGAGCGTAGCCAACATAACCAACATGATCGCGGGCGGACGCCCGAAGCGAAAACAGGCGACCGTTCGCGACGCGCGGGGCATCATCATCGCCGAGCAACTCGACAAACTCGTCGACCACGAGAAGACCGTCGAAGAGGCCCGTCGCCGCGTCGAGGAGCTCGGCATCGTGTTCATCGACGAGATCGACAAGATCGCGAGCCGCGGCGAGCGGGCCGGGGGGCAGGACGTCTCCCGCGAGGGCGTCCAGCGGGATATCCTCCCGATCGTCGAGGGCTCGAAGGTTACGACGAAGCTCGGAGTGGTCGACACCACCCACATTCTCTTTATCGCGGCGGGGGCCTTTAACGTCTCGAAGCCCAGTGACCTGATTCCGGAGCTTCAGGGCCGCTTTCCCCTCCGCGTCGAGCTTGAGTCCCTGCACGCCGAGGACTTCCGGCGCATCCTGCTCGAGCCCAAGAACGCCCTGACTCGCCAGTACGCGGAGCTCCTCGCGACCGAGGGGGTGAATATCTCCTTCTCGGACGAGGCCATCGAGCGAATGAGTTTCCTCGCGGCCGAGGTGAATTCCCGGATGGAAAACATCGGCGCGCGCCGCCTTCATACGATCATGGAGGCCCTGTTGGAGGACATATCCTTCAACGCGAGCGAGATGGGCGGGCAGAGCATCGAGATTACCCGCGAGTACGTCGACGAGCGGCTCAAGGACGTGGTTCAGGACCAGGACCTGTCGCGGTACATTCTATAGAAAAAAGGGTAAACCGAGCCCTGGGGAGGGCCGATACTGTGGGTGGGAGTGGAGAATGAATAGTTTTACCAAAACGACCGACCTTTTACACCGCGCGATGGACGTCAGCGCCCTCCGGTACAGCGTCTCGGCGAATAACCTCGCCAACGAGGGCGTGCCCAATTTCAAGCGCACCCAGGTGAATTTCGAGACGGAGCTAAAGCGCGCCCTCGATTCCGAGGAGAACGCCCGCGGCCAATTCCAGCTTGCCACCAGCCACGAGCGCCACATCAAGTCGGAAGGGGTCATCGACTACCGGACCGTGGAGCCGCGCCGGGTTCTCGACTACCTGACCACGGCGAAAGCCAACGGGAATAACGTGGACCCCGAGCAGGAGGCGATGGACCTCCTCCGGATCCAGCTCAACTACCAACTGATGACGCAAATCCAAGGCTTCGAGTTCGCCCAGGCGAATTCGGTCCTCAAATAGGAAAGGGGTGATCCATGGGCCTGTTTACCAGCATTAACATAGCCGCCACCGGGATGAGCGCCGAGCGCCTCCGGTCGGACGTGATCTCGGACAACATCGCGAACGCCTCGACCACCCGTACCCAGGACGGCGGCCCGTTTAAGCGGAGCCGGGTCGTCCTTGGCCAGCGGAACTCGGGCGTCGACTGGCGCACTCCCTTCGTCCCCGGCGAGCGCGACCGCGGCCCGGGAACCGGGGTCAAGGTCGTCGGCGTCGAGAAAGACAACGCCGAGGCCCGCCTCGTCTACGACCCGACCCACCCCGACGCGATCAAGTCGGGCCCGAAGGCCGGGTACGTCGAGTACCCCAACGTCAATATCGTGACCGAGATGGTCGACCTCATATCCGCCTCGAGATCCTACGAGGCCAATTCATCCGTAATCCAGGGCTCCAAGGAAATGTTCATGCGTGCCCTCGAGATCGGGAGGTAAGCTAAATGACGATTAGCCCGGTTACCGTAGATAACTTCAGGTCCCGCATAGTGTCGAGCGACGAGATGATCGACAACGCCGTCCGCCCCGAGACCGCGAGCTTCGAGCAGACCCTGCTCTCGGCCTTCGACAAGATGAACTCGAAGCAGCAGGCGGCGGACTCGCTCGCGCAGAGAATGATCGTCGACCCGGAATCGGTCGACGTGCACGACGTCACGATCGCGATGGCCGAGGCGGGCCTTTCGCTCAAGATGGCCCAGTCGATCATCGACCGGATGATAAAAGGCTGGAACGAGATTACCACGACGCGATAAATGTGCTATACTATCGCGAGTACATGCTGCATAGGGCGATAGGTTCGTTCTGTAACGGGAGGGGAGCATGAACGAATGGCTGAAAAAGTTGTTTTCGCAGGTTACCGGGCTTTGGTCTAAGTGGACGCTGCCGCAAAAGCTGATCCTGGTCGGCGTCGTGCTCGCGGCCGTCGTCGGGGTCTTCGTCCTCGTGTCGGTTTCTTCCTCGCCCGCGATGACCCCGCTGATCGATACCCCGATCGCCGACGAGGACGCGCGCGAGAAGATCGTCCTCCGGCTTAACGAGGAAAACGTCCGAACCTCCGTCTCCCCGACGGGGGTCATCTCCGTCGCCGACGAGGCGACCGCGCGCCGGATGCGCGCCATACTGATCCGCGAGGACTTAATCCCGAAGAACGTCGATCCCTGGGCCCTCTTTGACATCGAGCGCTGGACGATCACCGATTTCGAGCGGAACGTCAACAAGCGCCGCGCGATCATCGAGGAAGTGCGCCAGCACATTAAGGCGCTCGACGATATCGACGACGCGAGCGTGGTCGTCAACATCCCGGAGAAAACCCTGTTCGCCGAGGACCAAAACCCGGTCTCGGCGAGCGTCGTCCTCTACCCGAAGCCGGGCAGCGACATCTCCTCCAACCGGAAGAAGGTCGAGGGCATCCAGAAAATACTGAAGTACGCGGTCGAGGGGCTCAAGGACGAGAACATCACGATAGCCGACTCGACCGGCGCCGTCCTCAACGACTTCGAGGGGATGCGCGAGTGGGACCGCCTCACGCGGATCGAGAAGGAGCAAAAGCTCATCGCCCAGCTCGAGGCCCAGTACCGGGCGAAGATCCTGGGGGCTTTGCAGGAAACCTACACGATTGACCGGGTCCGCGACCTCAACATCAAGATCGACATGGACATGTCCGAGAAGGCAGTCCAGCAGCGCGACTATCTTCCCACCGTCATTAAGCCGGATAACCCGGAAACCCCTTACGACGACTCCGAGGTCGTCCAGTCGATTACCCTCTCGTCCGAGACCTCGACCACCCGTTGGCAGGGCACCGGCTTCAACCCCGAGGGCCCCGCCGGCGTCGAGGGACAGACGGCCCCCGCCTATAAGGACATGTCCAACCTCTACGGGCTTTCGGAGCAGTCGATCGTCAAGAAGAACGAGCTCGTCGGCCAGCGCGAGACGAACCAGACGGTAAGCCCGTCGATCGGCCGACGGACGGTGTCCGTGAACGTCGACGGGAAATGGACGAAGAAGCGCGACGATAAGGGAAACTTCATCCTGAAGAACGGCTCCATCGAGCGCGAGTATCTCCCGATCCCGGAGGAAGAGCTTCAGGCGATGGTCAAGCAGGTTCAGGACGCCATTGGCTACGACCGCGCCCGCGGCGACTCAGTCAGCGTCCTCAATATCAAGTTTGACCGTACCCTCCAGTTCGAGAAGGAAGACTCCGCCTATCTCAAGAAGCTGCAGACCGAGCAGACGATCCTGTATTCACTGATCGCGGTCGCCGTCCTTCTCGTTTCGTTCATCCTCTACCGGATGATTACCCGCGAGCTCGAGCGCAGGCGCCGGCTCAAGGAGGAGGAACTCCTCCGCAAGCACCAGATGGAGCGCGAGAAGACCCTCTGGGAGGCGGAGCAGGCGGGTATGGAGGTATCCATGTCCGTCGAGGAGCGAAAGCGCCTCGAGCTCCAGGAAAACGCGATCAACATGGCCAAGGAGCATCCGGAGGACGTCGCCCTCCTGATCCGCACCTGGCTTATGGAGGAGTGACCCATGGCAGCGACCAACCCGTCGGCGCCCAAGGATAAGCCGGCATCCGGCTCGTCCTCCAAGAAGGCGAAGGACCTTAAGTCCCTCACCGGGCGGCAAAAGGCCGCCATCTTCCTCGTGTCCCTCGGCTCGGAGATATCCGCCGAGATATTCAAGCATCTTCGCGAGGACGAGATCGAGACCCTTACCTTCGAGATCGCCCGCCTTGAGACGGTCGAGTCCGAGATCAAGGACGCCATCCTGCAGGAGTTCCAGGACCTGATGATGGCCCAGAACTTCATCACGACCGGCGGCATCGACTACGCGCGTGAGCTCCTCGAGAAATCCGTCGGCAGCCAAAAGGCGATCGACATCATCAACCGGCTCACGAGTTCCCTCCAGGTCAGGCCGTTCGACTTTATCCGGCGCACCGATCCGGCGCACCTCCTTAACTTCATCCAGCAGGAGCACCCGCAGACGATCGCCCTGATCCTGGCGTACCTCGAGCCCGCGAAGGCGTCGATCATCCTGCAAAACCTCCCCGACGAAATCCAGAGCGAGGTCGCCCGCCGCATCGCGACGATGGACCGAACCTCGCCGGACGTCCTGCGCGAGGTCGAGCGCGTTCTCGAGAAGAAGCTGTCGACCCTTTCGAGCGAGGATTATACCGCCGCGGGCGGCGTCGAGAGCATCGTCGAGATCCTGAACCTCGTCGACCGCTCGTCCGAGAAGTCGATAATCGAGGCCCTCGAGGACGAGGACCCGGACCTCGCCGAGGAGATCAAGAAGCGGATGTTCGTCTTCGAGGACATCGTCATGCTCGACGACCGCGCCATCCAGAAGGTCCTCCGCGAGGTCGACACCCAGGAACTCGCGAAGGCCCTCAAGGCCGTCGACACCGAGGTGCAGGACAAGATATTCAGGAACATGTCGAAGCGCGCCGCGAGCATGCTCAAGGAAGACATGGAGTACATGGGCCCCGTCCGCCTCAAGGACGTCGAGGAAGCCCAGCAGAAGATCGTGTCGATTATCCGGCACCTCGAGGACACGGGCGAGATCGTCATCGCCCGCTCCGGCGAGGACGAGCTCGTCGTGTAGGCGGGGGTAGGGCATGGCAAAAACCGTTTTTAGGCCGAACGAGATCAAGAAGTCGGACGACCGCGTAGTCCTCGAGCTTCCCCGCAGGTTCATCGTGGAGGCGCCCGTCGAGGAAGTGGAGGAAGCCCCCGTATACGAGGGCCCGACCGTCGACGACATCAGGCGCGAGGCCGAGCGGTACCGCGCCGACTTCGAGCTCGAGAAAGAGGACATGGCCAACCAAGCCCGCGCTGAGGCCGAGCGGATCGTAAAGGACGCCGAGAAGGCCGCCTTCGACGAGGTAAAGCGCAAGACCGACCAGGCGCAGGTGATCCGCCAGGAGGCGGAGGACCGCGCTGCGGAGATAGTCGCCGAGGCGGAGCGCCGCGCGGCCGAGATCGTGTCCGATGCGAAGTCGAAGATGGACGAGCAGCTTAAGGACGGCTACGGCGACGGGTTCCGCAAGGGGCAGGAAGCCGGCTTTAAGGAAGGGAACCTCGAGGCACAGCGCCTTACCGACCGCCTGCACACCATCATCGAGCGGATGATGGACAAGCGCCAGGAGATCCTCGCCGAGACCGAGCAGCAAATCGTCGACCTCGTGCTCCTGATGACGCGCAAGATCGTCAAGGTCATTTCCGAGAACCAGCGGAATATCGTCGTCTCCAACGTCGTCCAGGCCCTGCGAAAGGTCAAGGGCCGAGGCGAGGTTCACCCGGATGATGATCTCGCCTCGGCCCTTGACCTTTCGCAGGGCCTGG
>ENA-UOWE01004499-UOWE01004499.1-activated-sludge-metagenome-genome-assembly--contig:-NODE-4499-length-13382-cov-4.239739_pt1 | contig 13382 bp, 7 predicted proteins | sample MGYA00249841_ERZ761562 | MGnify/ENA primary metagenome ERZ761562 (study PRJEB28883, sample SAMN05720200) | activated sludge metagenome | isolation source: Anaerobic digester | place: Japan... | reverse complement strand
CAAGAACTAAAAAACAGAAAAATCTCAAAATAAGAAGAGTTTGTTATGAAAAAATTAAAAGATTCAACAATAGTATTGCACTCAGAAAAAACTAAAAAAAATATTTTAGGTGCAGTAACCACTCCAATTTTTCAGTCAAGTGCCTACCTTTACCCTTTCGGTGATGAGTCATTGAAATACCCAAGATACGGCAATCTACCAAATCAGGAGGAAGTAATTGAAAAAATTTCTTTGCTGGAAAATGCAGAAGATGGTGTTATTTTTGCAACGGGTATGGCTGCTGTATCTACAACTATATTAACAGTAGTAAAACCAGGTGAGCATATTATTGTACAGGATCAAATATATGGTGGTACAACAAGCTTTATTGAAGGTTTACTAAAAGAGTTGAAAATTGAAGTAACTTATTTTGACTTCTGTTCTGAACCTGATTTTTCAAAAGTTATAAAAAGCAATACAAAGGCTATCTATATTGAATCTCCAAGCAATCCTTTATTAAAAATTATTGATATCCCAACTGTTGCTAAAATTTCTAAAGAAAATAAAATAATTTCAATAATTGATAATACTTTTGCTACACCAATTAACCAAAAGCCAATACAATTAGGTATAGATATCGTGGTACATTCTGCAACAAAATACCTAAACGGACACAGCGATTTGATTGCTGGTTTTGTTGCAAGTTCAAAAGATTATATTAAAAGGATAAGAAAAAACTCTAGAGATCTTGGTTGCACACCAAATGATATTACCGCTTATTTACTAGCACGAGGTTTAAAAACTCTCGCTATAAGAGTAGAAAGACACAACCAAAATGCTATAAAACTTGCAAAATATTTATCAGAACATAAAAAAGTAAATGTAGTAAATTATCCAGGATTAGAATCACATCCACAACACGAACTGGCAAAAAAATTCATGAAAGGATTCGGTGGTATGCTTTCTGTAGAATTTAATATGGATGCTGATGAGCTTAACAAAAGATTATCAAAGTTAAAATTTTTTGCAAGAGCAGTTAGCCTTGGGGGCGTTGAATCTCTTCTATGTTTACCTTCTGAAACCTCTCATTCTTATTTACCAAAATATGAAAGAGAGAAATTAGGAATAAAGGATACACTTGTAAGAATTTCAACAGGTATTGAAGATATTGATGATTTAATCAACGATTGGGAAGAAGCATTATCATAATTATTTATTTTTAATTTAATAAATTAATAGAAATAACTTGATTTTTTAATTAAGAATTTTTATATAATTATATTCGAATTAGAATTTACTCTTTTCTTCATAATTTTGATATTGCTCAATAATTAAACCTTATTTCATTATTTTATTGTCTAATAAATACAAAAACGAGAATAAAAATCTATTAATTTTAATGGAATATTGTATTGGATTGACTCTATTCTTTTGATTTCTTATGTTTTAAAAAAGTAGAGGTAAAAGATGAGAAGATTTAACTTATTATTTTTTATATTTATATTTTTAGCAATTAATATCCAAGCTCAACAGTTTGGTAAAAATAAAGTTCAATATAAAAATTTTGATTGGTATTATATTCAGACTGAGCATTTTGATATTTATTTCAGCCAAGGTGGAGAGTATATAACTGATTTTACCGCTTCTGTTGCAGAAGATGCATTAGCCCGAATGCAAAAAGAATTTAAACACCAAATTACAAACAGGATACCTATTGTTATTTATAATTCTCATAATGATTTTCAACAAACAAATGTTGTTCAGGAATATATGGAAGAAGGTGTTGGTGGAGTTACTGAGCTCTTTAAAAATAGAGTTGTAGTACCTTTTGAAGGAAATTATAAACAATTTGAACACGTAATAAGGCATGAACTTATTCACGCTTATCTGAATGATATGTTTTACGGTGGTTCTATTCAATCTATAATATCGAATAATATCACTTTACAAGTTCCTTTATGGGTAAATGAAGGTCTTGCAGAATACTTTTCGTTAAACGGATGGGATACTAACTCCGATATGTTCCTTAGAGATGCTACAATAAGCGAATATCTTCCATCAATAAATGGACTAAACGGATATTTTGCTTACAGAGGTGGTCAATCGGTTTTTTGGTATATAGCAGAAAAATATGGTAGAGAAAAAGTCGGGGAAATATTACAAAAAACTAAAACCCTAAGAAGTGTTGAACAAGCATTAAAAAGTTCTATTGGTTTAAATTATGAAGAACTTTCAGAACGATGGTTAAGAGAGCAAAAAATTCTCTATTGGCCTGATATTGCTAAAAGAGAAGATCCTGCATTATTTGCCAAAAAACTAACTGACCATAAAAAGGATAATAACTTTTATAATACTTCACCAGCTATATCTCCTAAAGGAGATAAAATTGCATTTATTTCTGATAGAAAAGATTATTTTGATGTATATGTAATGTCTACAACCAATCCAAAAGATATCGATAAAGTTGTAGATGGTCAAAGAACTAAAGATTTTGAAGAATTACATCTATTAACTCCTGGGATAACATGGTCACCTGATGGGAATAAGATTGCACTTGCTGTAAAAAGCGGTGATAGAGATGCTATTTTTATAATTGATGTAAAAAGTGGTGATGAGGAGAAAATAAAATTTGACTTAGAAGGAATATTTTCTGTCCATTGGTCTCCAAAAGGCAATAAAATAACTTTTATTGGTAATACTGCAAGACAATCAGATATATATGTCTACGATTTATCTACAAAAACCTTAACCAATTTAACTAATGATATATTCAGTGATTCTGATCCTACTTTTGCCAATGATGGAGAAACTATTTACTTTTCTTCTGATCGAGATAACTATCTAACATCACTAAAAGAATCAGCGAGTTTCAGAATATTTAAACATAATATTCAACAATACGATTTGTATTCAATTAACATTAACACGAAAAAAATTGAAAGAATTACTAATTTGCCAGATAGTGACGAAAGTTCTGTTGTTGTTTCTGCAGATGGCAAAAAGATTCTCTTTATTTCCGATAAGAATGGTATAAATAATATTTATGAAAAAAACTTAGAGACTGGAATAATTAGACCTATAACTAACTCTTTAAATGGAATTTATCAGCTTTCATTATCAGCAGATGATTCTAAGTTAGCTTTTTCATCAATGGTTTATGCTGGTTTCGATATTTTCTTGTTAAAAAATCCATTTGAAAAAAAGTTAAATGTAACCGAGCTTGAACCTACTGAATTCATAAAACGAAAAATGTACAAACCATATGATGCAAGTAAATACTTAGCAAAAAATGCTGATACAAGTGAAGTAAAAATTGACACCATAAAATCAAAATCACCTGAGGTTAAAAAATCCGAAGAAGACACCCTAAAACTCTATGGAGAAAAAATCGAGATAGATTTCCAGAATTATATCTTTGCTGAATCATACAACAGAGATTCTCTTTTATCATTAAGGCAATCCACAAAACCACTTGAACCTGTAGAAGGCAAGGATAGTCTTGGAAGGTACATTGTTAACAAATATAAGCTAAATTTTACTCCAGATATTATTTACGGAAATGCAGGTTATAGTACTTTTTACGGCGTGCAAGGAACTACAGAAATGGCATTTTCTGATATGTTAGGAAATCATCAAATTTATTTTGCAACCAACCTTTTGCTTGATTTAAAAAATAGTGATTACGTTTTAGCATATTACTATTTGCCTAACAGAATCGATTGGGGAATTGTGATGTATCATTCTGCACGTTTTCTTTATTATGACGATCCCTATAGTTATTACTCATATTTGTATAGATACAGAAACTATGGATTAAACTTAATAATGTCTGTTCCTTTTGACAAATTTAACCGAACGGATTTTAACCTTGGTCTGATGAATATTTCAAAAGAAAATCTTGACAATCCATATGAACCTTCACAAGATTATACTCTTTTGGTTCCTCAAATATCATACACACACGATAATGTGCTATGGGGAATGACTGCACCAGTTAATGGTAAAAGATATGAATTTGCTTTATACGGTAGCCCAAAATTTGGGAATAATTCTTTAGGGTTTTATACTTTTACAGCGGATTATAGAAAATACTTTAAATTTTGGAGCGATTATAATTTCATATTCCGTTTTGCAGGTGGTCTAAGTGGCGGTCCTAATCCCGGTCAATTTTTCATTGGTGGCACAGAGAACTGGATTAACAGAACATTTGAGAATGAAAACATACCTATAGAAAACGCGCAAGATTTTGCCTTCTTTAGTCCCGGTTTACCTTTACGAGGTTATAATTATGATGCTAAAAGAGGCACAAGATATTCTATTATAAACCTTGAATTAAGATTTCCTTTAATAAAATATTTCCTAGCTGGTCCAATACCATTATTCTTCCAGAATATCTTAGGAACTGCATTTATTGATTTAGGTACAGCATGGAGTAAAGATAAATCTCTAAGATTATTTGATAAAGATGAAGCCGGGGCTTTAGGTACCAGAGATTTGTTAATTGGTATGGGTTTCGGGTGGAGAGTATTTATTTTATATTTCCCTGTTAAATTTGATATTGCCTGGCCTTACAATTTTAAAAACTTTGGTAGCTCTAAATTTTACATCTCAATAGGTGCTGACTTTTAATTTTTGTGATGCGATAATATCGCATCACAAAAAAACTTTTAATAATGTGGCTACTCTACTATAGGAAACTTAATTATAAATGTAGAACCTTTACCTAACTCACTATTTACTTCAATAGTACCTTTATGAAGATCCACAATCCACTTAGCAATTGCTAAACCTAAACCAGAACCTCCTAACTCTCTTGATCTAGCTTTATCTACCCTGTAAAACCTCTCAAATATCTTATTTATTGACTCTTTTGGTATACCAATACCTGTATCAGTTATAACAAATATTGCTGTTTTATTTTCCTTATAAAGTGAAATCTCAACTTTTCCAAATTCATTATTGTATTTGATAGCATTATCTATTAAATTCAAAAACAATTGTCTTAATTTGACTTTATCACCCCTTATTTTTACTTCATCCATCTTATTAAGTAAAATGGAGATATTTTTATTTTTTGCTAGATGTTCACTATCTTCATACAACTCCATTACCAATGTATCAAGGTTTATTATTTCAAAATGAACATCGGTTTGACCAGCATCAGATTTTGTTAAATTGAACAGACTTTCAATTATTGAAGACATCCTTACTACTTCATCAAGTAAACTTTTTAGAGTGTTAACATATTCTTCAGGGGTTTTATTGCTCTTGAGTGCAACTTCAATTTCACCTCTTAGTATCGTTAATGGCGTTCTAAGCTCATGTGAAGCGCTAACTGAAAACTGTTTGGTCTGTTCAAATGATTTTTGTAAGCGATCTATCATCTCATTAAAAGTTGTTATCAACCTGCCAATCTCATCATCAATTTCATTGGGTGGTATCCGTTTTGATAAATTAAGACTACTTATCTCTCTTGCTGTTCTAGTAATTTGATCTACTGGTTGTAATGATTTACGAGCAAGGAACCAACCTGTTACAATTGAGATAACAAACGAAATTGGTATTATTAAAATAAGGACAGAAAAAAGTTCGTTTAATATATCGCTAATTTCTTCAAAAGGGTAACCTACTAGTATCTTCATCTTATCGGTTTTAGTTGCAGCTAATCTCATTGATTTACTTCTAAGATTAGAAGACCATAGAAAATTAATTTTATCGGTTTCAATATTACCAGCAAAATACAAAGTATCATTTTTCAAATTAGCAGAACGATAAATTTCTTCGTCATTCAAATCAGTTATAAAAATAAAGTTATTCTTTGAGTTCCACAACAAATGTTCATAAATCTTATTCCATGTTTCGTCAGGTTCAATTGTTTCTACAGTATCAACTATAGCTAATTTAGTACTATCAATCTTTTTTAATTTTCTACTTTTTACTTTTGTAGGTTTCTGTGGAGTAAAAATAAAAGTTTTTCTTTGTTTTACTCTTTTCTTTTTTTCAATAGGTGTAATATTATTTTTTATCCAATTAATTTCAGTTGAAAGAGAAGAATCCAGATTGTCTAATAAAATACTACTTATTGATAGGTAAGAAATCATACCAAAAATAATAAAGGAAAGTATCAAAATTGTGGCATAAGTTATGGCAAGACGAAATCTAATCGATTTGAAAAACATTAATTGTCATCCTCTTTCATAACATAACCAGCACCACGAACAGTATGGATAAGCTTTTTATCAGCTTTGCCATCAACCTTTTGTCTCAAATGATTTACATATACATCTATAACATTAGTACCTGTATCAAAATTTATATTCCATATTTTTTCTGAAATGGTTTCTCTTGTTATAGTTTTATTTTTATTTCTCATGAAAAACTCAAGCAAAGCATACTCACGAGCAGTTAATTCAATTTCTACACCATTTCTTTTAGCTTTATGTTTTACAGTATCAAGTTCAAGATCTGCAACTTTTAGTAATGTAGATTTTAATTCGCCACGACGAAATAGCGATTTAATCCTTGCCAATAGTTCTTCAAAAGCAAAAGGTTTGGTAAGGTAATCATCTGCACCAAGGTTAAAACCAGTTACTTTATCATTAATAGTATCTTTGGCTGTTAACATTAGAATTGGAGTCATAATATTATTTTGTCTTAACTTTTCCAGTACTTCAAAGCCATCCATTTTTGGTAACATTACATCAAGAATTATCAAATCGTACTTTGGTTCGAGTGCTTTTTGGAAGCCTTCTTCCCCATTAAAAGCTAAATCAACAAAATAACCTTCTTCATCAAGGCCCTGTTTAATAAATTTAGAGACCTTTTTTTCGTCTTCAATAAGCAATATGTTTTTCATAGTTATTATTTATCTTTTAAAATAATATTTACTCTTCTATTAAGATTTTTCCATTTTTTGTCACTGTTTGGACCTAAAGGTTCTTTTGAACCTTTTCCTACAGTTTTAAAAATACTTTGATTTATTCCATAATTATTTGATAAATAACTTTTTACAGTATCGGCTCGTCTCTTTGAAATGATAAAATTATACAAATCTTCGCCAGTGCTATCAGCATGCCCAATTACAAATACCACATTAGATTTTTTCTCAATAATTTCTTTCGCTACTTTTGCCAACTTTACTTTTGATATTGAATCTAAATCCGTACTATTCGGATCAAAATTAATCATATAGTAATTATTAATGACACTTTTATCGTATTTTACCTTTGGTAGTGTTTTTTTAGAATTTTCTTCGACTATTTTAGTTTTTGTTAAATTGGTAGTAGGCTCTAATACTTTCACATTAGCCTGCAAAGGTTTATCCTCTTTTACAATTGGTTTTTCTTGATTTTCTTTCTTAATTTCTTGATTAACCTGAGGCTCAATTGAAACTGGTAATTGTAGTAATTCATCTAAGTATTTAGAATCAATTAATTCTGATGAATATATTTTAGCAACTTGTTTATCTTTTAAATGAGTATTTTCAAAAATATTCTGAATTTCATTTTCAAAATCAGTCTTATTGTTCTTAGATTTTTCGAAGAAAAATTTCTTGTTTAATCTTTTATCTGCAAATAATTCTCCATTTTGAATAGCTTTTTTATTAAGAGAATCATTTGCTTTTAAACAACCCTTTAAGAATGTTTTAATATAAGGGGAATATTCATCATTTGATTTTTTTGAACTAAGAATAAGATTATAAGAATTACCTGTTATTTCGGATAATATTTTATAATTTTTATTTGATGTTAAATCATTTATAACTTTTTTATTTTTTAAAATTGCAGAGGATAGCGTACCATTCAATAACTTTTTAACAATCTCTTCATCACTATTTAAATAATCAAAATCGTATTTATTAAAATTAGATTTCTTCGCAAACTCATTAAAAATTAATTCTGAAGAATAATTATTATTAACACCAATTTTTTTATTTATCAGATCCTTTATAGATTTAATTTTAGCGTCAGTTACAAAATACTGTTTTTCTTTGCTTATACCAGACAAAATAATTGCCTTTGGCTCTACTTTCTTTAATGAATCATAATTAGATAGGAATTGAAAAACATCTATGTAAGCAAGATCAATCCCTCCTGCATCTCCACCATTTACTAAAGAACTTGAAAGCAAAGTAAAATTATCGTACTCCTGTAATAAAACATTCAAACCCAGATTTTGAAATATCGTGCCTTTTTTAGTGTCTTTTCCTCCATTAGCAAAAATAAGATTTGTTGGAGGGAAATCCTTAACATAACCAACTATTAATGGTCTATCTGGAATTTTTACCAAAACTTTTTCTTCTTGCTGAATAACTTCTTTTGTTTTATTTGAAGAAAAAATTTCTAATAAGCCTGTTATTCTTATCAATAAGTAGACAATTAATAACAGAAAAATAAAAACGACAATCTTTCCCCCCGGTTTAAGCTTAATTTTCATTATTCTATCCTTGCTTTAGATTTGATATAAACTCATTCTGTCAATAAATATAAAAAAAATGTTTTTTTTAATCAAGCTATCTTTTACTGTCAAAAAAATTGATTCACCGAAAAATAAAATAATTAGACGATTTATTAAATAATTTACTTGAAATATTTTCAAAAAATCCTTAATATAACAGATGTATTAATTTATTATTCATTCTAACAAAGAGGAGTTAATAATGGAGTCTCAAATTGAGACAAATACTGATGTTTTTAATAATATTTTTAATTATTGTAATTTACCCCTAATTATTTATAAACAAGAAACCCATTCACTTATTTGTAACAAAATATCTCTAAATTATTTTGGTTTTCAGGAAGATGAGAATAGTCTTTTTGAAGCAAAAAAAATAATAACTAATATCGAAGATCTAATAAACAAAATCAATGAAAACAAAAATAATTTAAATGATAATTTTGATATTCCTTTAAATTTTATATACAAATCAAATCAACAAGTAAGCATTAATACCAGAGTTTTTATTAATACTGGTTTTGATAACTCCATACTCCTTATTCCTGATATTAATATTGAACTATTTAGCAACGAACAAAAAGAGCTTATTCAAAATAATCTTTCATTAAAGTCATCAATATTAAATAAAGAAGAAGAAAGGTTCAATCTAATTTTAGAAAATTTACCATTTCTTTTAATTGCAATAGATGAAAACGACAAATTATTATATGTAAATTCAAAATTTGAGAAATTTTTAGGATACTCTTTACTTGATTTATCTTTGACTGGCTTTATTTCAAAAATTCATCCTGAAGATAGAGAAAAATATAAAGAATTTATTTCTGATATTTCGATTGATAAGTTATCAAATGTCAGATTAGTAGAAAAATCAGGAAAAATTTTAAACACAAGCTTCAAAAAAAATACTTTTACTTTAAATGACAATTTACAAATTAAATTATTAATTGTAGATTTTGATAATTCAACTCAAGAAATAAATTCAACAAATATTGAAAATAAGCTCATAGATTTAGAATTAAAAAATGAAGAGCTAAAGCATCTCTTAGATTTATCAAACTCTGTTATAGATAATTCCCCTGATATTATTTTAGTTTATGATAATAATGGAAAATTGATTAAATACTCAAAAAATTCCAACCTTCTTAATCAATACTCATTCGAAGAACTTTCTACAATAAATAATATTCCATTTATTTCTTCAACAGATAAACAAGAAATTATAAAAAACATTAATAGTGAGAATTTTATAACTTTCAAAAAAAACGATGTAGTATTAAAAGATAAGGAAGGTAATGATTATTTTTCTATACTTAACATTAAGAAAATAAATTATGATAATGAATATTACATTTATTTTAATTTTTCTGATATAACAAGTTATAAAATAGAAGTAGAAAAGAATTTAAGCGCTGCTTTTAAAGGTGTGCTTTTTGATTACTATCCCGATATTACTATCCTTCATAAAATAGATGGAACAATATTAGATGTAAATCACAAGTGTGAAGAAAGGTTAGAATATACACGAGAGGAAATAATTAATAAAAATATTTCAGAATTTGGTTTAATTTTAGATCAAAACCTATTCAATAATACAGAACCTCAATTAAAGCTTATTCATCACATAAAATCGAAATCTGGTAATTTAATAGATGTAAAAAGTGACTCGAATGTAATAGAGTTCAATAATAAAAAATACGTATTAAGTGTATTAAAAGAAGTAACAACTCCAAAGCAAAGATTAATCGAAAGCAGAATACTGGAAAGTTCTTTAGGCCAATTATTGAACTTTATGAATATTGGTATTATTATTTTCAATCAGGAAGGATACCTTACTCACTTATCTTCGAATTGTGAAACTTTAACTGGTATAGAAAGCACAGAATGGGATGTTTCTTCTCCATTCCTCGTCGATAAAATTGCCCGTGAAGATTTCATAATATTCAGACAGAATATTGAAAGAGTATTTAAAGGTGAATACTTAAAAGATATATTAATTGTATTTAAAAACAAGGACGAGAAGAAGAAAGAACTTAAAGGAAGTTTTTTACCTGTACTTAATGAAGATGGCTATGTAAGTGAGGTAATGCTTGTACTTCAAGAATATACAGATTTTGATAAAGAAAAAAGATTAAGCAACTTCTATGAACTCATTTTAGATAATGCACCAATTGGTATAATTACCTTTGATACAAATGGAAACTACACTTCCGTTAACGAAGAATTTCTTAAAATGCTTGGATATGAATACAAAAGAGAAGAAGTACTAACATGGAATTTATATAACCTGATGGATAAAGATAAAATATTACCTGGATTTGTTACCGCACTAAACGGAGAAGTTGTTGATTATACTCGTGATTATATGCCTACACCATCAAATCAAAAATTTTCTTTTTATCAGTCCTTTGCTCCACTAAGAGATAAGAATGGGAACATTATAGGAGTTCTTGGCCTATTAAATGAAATTACAGATAAATCTATTATTCCTCAAAATATAATTGAAGCAGAAGAAAAGTTTAGAAAAATATTTGATTCATTAGAAGAGTGTGTAATATTATTTAAAGCAACAGGAAAAATAATTAATGCTAATAAAGGTGCTTTTTTATTATTGGGCGATCCACCTCAATACATAATTAACAAAGATATTACAGATTATTTTGCAGATAACCAGAGTGAAGAATTTGAAGATTTTTTGTTTAACTTACATTCTTTTGGGAATGCTAATATTAAAACAAAAATCATTAAAAGTGATGGTACAACATTTGACGCTGAAGTATATGGTAAAGGTTTGGAAATATCAGGAATACAACATTTCTTTGTAGTGATAAAGAAAATTGAAATTTTAGAAAAAAAACCTGTAGAAGTTACTCCTACAATTACATCTCAGAAAGAAAAGGAAACAAATGGTATAGATTCTTTCAATTTTCTTAAAGATTTCGATGAAGGAATAATTATTACTGATTCAGCTATTGAACAAACAATTTTCATCAACGATAAAATTAAAGAGCTGTTTAATGCTTCAATAGATGATTTTCATTCAAAAGGAATTTTACCAATTGTAACCAAAGAGATGGACGAAAATTCAAAATATTTTTTCCAGAAAAATATTGAACTATGTAAATCATCTCAATTGGGCATAAAGCCATTTGAAATAGATTTTATTAATAGAGAAGAACATTTAAAGCATTATAGAGTTGAAATATTAACCTTTACAAGCAAAATATTAGCTAAAGAGTTAAAATATATAAAATTTACTCCTTTCAAGAACATAAAATTTATTGAAGACGAAGAAGAAACAATAAAAGGCCGTTATTATAAATATTTCGAGTACCTACCCATACCCTGTGTTATAATAAATTCCGAGGGTGTAATTTTAGATTTAAATCCACCTTTTAACGAAGCTTTACAATACGGTTATAGTGAAATTGTTAATACAAAATTCGAAGATCTATTTTTTGAAGATAAAGAACGTGTTAGCAGTTTTCTTAAATTACATAAAAACTTTCATATGCTTAATGAACAAAGCGAACTAAGAATCAGAAAAAGAGACAACACCTTCATAGACTGCAGAATATTCTACACAAAAATTGAAGATAATATTTTTCTTGTTTTCTTACATCTAAATAACATTCAAAAGTATCTACAGGGTAATATTATTGAAAAAGATTTTGATAATAGACTATCATCTATACAAAAAATTACTGGTGAAATTTGTTCGGGATTCTCTAGTTTTATTTATTTAATTGATGGATATACTGAATTTTTATCAAAATCAAGAGAACTCTCATTTAAAGAAAAACAAAGGTTAAACCAATTGCTCATGCTGATTGAAAAAATTCACCTTTTTGTTGAAAAACTGATGATTTTCTCAGAAAAAAAATATCTTGAACAAGAAGAACTGGATATTATTCAATTGTTAAAAGACTCTATAGAGAATAACTTTGGTTTTATGAAAAATAAAGAAATATCTTTACAGGATAGCAAAATAATTGTAAGAGGTAATAGCTGGGCAATAAAAAGTATGTTTGATGATATTTTTGATTTTATTAAATCTTCTATAGGTGATGGTGGTCATTTAAGCATTTTAACATCTACAGAAATTCACCCGTTTGATTTAAACGGTTCAGGATATACAGGTTATGATCAATTCCTAATCATTACAATTAAAGAAAAAGGTTTCAGAATACCAAACGATGTTTTATTTAGAATTTTCGAACCTTTTGTTACATCAAAAGATTTAAATAAATGTGATGTTGGTCTATCTTTCAGTTATGGTGTTATAAAATCATTAGGTGGTTCAATATCAATTGAAGAAGATGACAAATTTGATCATAAAATTAACATTATAATACCATTTTACAATTAAAATAAGAGTAAGATGAAAAACAAATTTAATTTAAAAAGACTACTTATCGCACTCATAGTTGGTATTGTAGTCCTAAATATTTTATCTCCTGTTCAGGAGATGTTTGATTATTGGTTTAATGCTTATATTGGCATACCAAATGAAATGGTAGTACAAAAAAGTATTGGTTTATGGCTCATTCAAATGTTCATTAATTTGGTAATTTTTCAAGTATTTATACCAATGATAATTTATGTTATTCTGTCTGAAATTGCTATCAAAAAATCTAATATATTTATTGGGGTAATATTTGCTCTGTGTTGTTTTTTAGTTGGCTCTTTACCTCAATTAATATATTTTCCATTGTTGATTAAAGTACCAATTAATTTTGTGTTTACCAGAGGTGTTTGGTCTTTAATTAATTTAGTGATGGTTGGTGGTATAATTGGTGGTATTTATAAACCCGTTGTAAAGGAAGAAAAAACTAAAATTCAGGAAGAAGAAAGCGCAATTTAATTTAAAGAGGATACAATGATACCACAAAATGTTATACATAAGTTAAAAGAGGCTAAAAAAGTAGCCGTTCTTACTGGAGCAGGTA
>ENA-UOWE01004495-UOWE01004495.1-activated-sludge-metagenome-genome-assembly--contig:-NODE-4495-length-13394-cov-5.708974_pt1 | contig 13394 bp, 8 predicted proteins | sample MGYA00249841_ERZ761562 | MGnify/ENA primary metagenome ERZ761562 (study PRJEB28883, sample SAMN05720200) | activated sludge metagenome | isolation source: Anaerobic digester | place: Japan... | reverse complement strand
ACGACCCAAGATCCGTGTCCGCCGATCGGCTCATTTCCGACGTCTGCCACCGAGAGGCCGATGACGGGGGGAGGCAAGTGACCAAGTGTCCGCCGATCGGCTCATTTCCGACGTCTGCCACACAAAGCCGGACATGGTTGCCGTCGGCCATTACCAGTGTCCGCCGATCGGCTCATTTCCGACGTCTGCCACACGTGACGGTTCAGTGTCTCCCAAGGCGTCTTATTGGTGTCCGCCGATCGGCTCATTTCCGACGTCTGCCACCAGTTCGTCGTCTTGAGTAGATATGTATTGTCGGTGTCCGCCGATCGGCTCATTTCCGACGTCTGCCACCCCTAGGCGTGTCATTGCGGTCCGACCTTGAGGCGTGTCCGCCGATCGGCTCATTTCCGACGTCTGCCACTGGGCGTCGACGACGGAATAGGCCGCCTTGGCCAGTGTCCGCCGATCGGCTCATTTCCGACGTCTGCCACGTCTGGGGCCAGTGACGTTTCCATTAATATCAATGTGTCCGCCGATCGGCTCATTTCCGACGTCTGCCACAAGCTATCAAAGACGGAACCGCCCGGCGCGTGGAGTGTCCGCCGATCGGCTCATTTCCGACGTCTGCCACCGGAAGAGGAAAATCATGTTAACCACTTTAAGCCGTGTCCGCCGATCGGCTCATTTCCGACGTCTGCCACTCGTCAACTGGTTGGCCAGGTCTCAGGAGCGCGGCGGCGTGTCCGCCGATCGGCTCATTTCCGACGTCTGCCACGCATGAGGGTTGCCCTCCCTGTCCACGCGCCCGCGTGTCCGCCGATCGGCTCATTTCCGACGTCTGCCACTCCCCGCGGGGGCGGACGCCGGTTCTTGTTTCGGTGTCCGCCGATCGGCTCATTTCCGACGTCTGCCACTCGTCAAATATCGGGTCACCGATCCCCGTGGAATCGTGTCCGCCGATCGGCTCATTTCCGACGTCTGCCACCGGAGGCTTCTCGTTATCCTTTACCCGGCAATTCCGTGTCCGCCGATCGGCTCATTTCCGACGTCTGCCACGGGGGGAGCGGCGCGGTCATAGATGGCGTAATTCGGTGTCCGCCGATCGGCTCATTTCCGACGTCTGCCACCCAAGAGGACAGGGAAAAGAAATTCGCTTATATGTGTCCGCCGATCGGCTCATTTCCGACGTCTGCCACCCCGAAGCCATCAAAATCTACACGCTGAAATCGGTGTCCGCCGATCGGCTCATTTCCGACGTCTGCCACAATCTCTGGTCGAATGGACCAGGGGTCAACTTCAGTGTCCGCCGATCGGCTCATTTCCGACGTCTGCCACACAGACGTTCTTTCGGATGGTCGCAGACATAGTCACGTGTCCGCCGATCGGCTCATTTCCGACGTCTGCCACGCTGACCCCGGCGCTTGATGTTCCGGTCACGTTGTGTCCGCCGATCGGCTCATTTCCGACGTCTGCCACTGACGAGGGGACCATGACGAAGGAGCTCTCGCTCATGTGTCCGCCGATCGGCTCATTTCCGACGTCTGCCACCCCAATAACAGCGCCGATCGCAGCCGTCCTCCGAGTGTCCGCCGATCGGCTCATTTCCGACGTCTGCCACTCGCATACGAGGCCAAGGGCCGCGGCGACAACTGGTGTCCGCCGATCGGCTCATTTCCGACGTCTGCCACAGGGATACGGCGCGGCCCATGTTATTGCTTCCCGGGTGTCCGCCGATCGGCTCATTTCCGACGTCTGCCACCCCGAGCCGTAACCGAAGCCGTACTGGCAATTTCGTGTCCGCCGATCGGCTCATTTCCGACGTCTGCCACCGCCACTCTTCTAATTCCTTGATGGCATTGAAATTTCGAATCACAATGCGAGCATGGCCAGAAATCCGGAAATTCCGCCTGGTGCGAATACCGTTCAACCGGTTCTGCCTTCCCTCATATCAAGGAAACTCACATGCTACGAGCATTCAGCGGACCTCCCTTCACCACCCCCATACTCGCGGAGTCTGGTCTCTGTCGGAAAAGAACTGATCGGCCCACGGTGCCAAGCCCATTGAAAGGGACGACACGTTCCGTGGAAATTTTGCCTCCTGTAGAGGCTTTTTTAAATATATTACTAAATATCTATAAAGTCAAACAACGACAATACTGCTTTCTTGTTCCGGTAGTGATTTGCCGATAACAGTCGTTGCCTCGCGCGCCGCTTTTTCATCAGAGCCAATATCCATAATCATCACCTGATCTTCTTTCTGATTCATTTGATGCTCGAGATCAGTTTGTAACCTTACACGATCAATTTCCTTTAAAAAACAGAAGAAGATCGAATACTGCCAGGCTTCACCATACCCTTTAAGAACCTTATGGATGCATCTCAATCTTTTTGGATCTCTGATATCGTAACAAACCAAGTAGCATCGACGCATAATCCCCTCTGCGTGTTCAACGCGTAGTTAAAAATGCCAAAGAAGGCACATCACCCGTGAACCAAGCCGCTATCATCCGCGCATGCAAAACGATCATGCGCCGATAACTCAAGCGATATTTAAACACCGGGTGAGTGACCTCAGTATCCATTCGCCGGCCAAGAGCATTAAAAAAATTCCGCCTCCCGGCACTGGTGAGCGAGCAACCAGAGGCCGTGCGCAGAAAATGCCCCCTATCCAATTCTCCGCGGTTGAAGCAAGTAATCGCAACAGAATCCGCTATCAGCGGCCGAAACGGCTCCATGAGATCGAGAGCTAGAGCAGGTCGTCCCGGTTTCGATACATGAAAACCTCCGATAGACGGCTCCAGCCGTGCAAGACGCAACGCCGCCACGCATTCGTGAGTCAACATCGAATATGCCAGCGACAGACAGGAGTTGATCGGATCAGGCGGAGGTCTTCGTTTCCTTCCGTTTGTATCAAATTCAATCGAAAGAGGGCCTTTGAACATTCCGGAAAATTTTCCAAAGTATATAGCGGCCGCCTGACCTTCATGTCCACGCACGGCATCCATTGAATCTGCTTTCGCCGCGTTCTTGGCTTCCCTCGCCAGATCGGCCGTTACATCGGCAGGCAATGATCTATGATTGCGCAGGAGAAGCGTTCTCTGGTTCATGATTTTGGCCGATATTAGGGCACGTGCCAGTTCGAGACATACCTCCTTGCAATCAAGTTTTCGAATCTGTGACCTGCGAACCTCCGCGCTGACTGAATCGAGCGGGTCGATCATCGCCACTAGCCGTCCGCCTGGCGAAAGAAATGCGATAGGAGTCTTCATATCGGCAAGAGTGCAAATCGCTTGGGTGGTGATTTGAACCGATCCCAGCAGCGAAAGGCTTTCGAGATTAGCGAGCGGCATAGTCTTCACCGTGGAACCGTTCTTTTCAGTGACTCTCAACTCCATGCCGCGGACGCCGACTTTCACGCCATCTTGCTGAGCCACTACATGAATGCCATCATCACGTGGAGGCCAGATCTTTCTTGGCGTAAATTCATCACTCGGAGATTGAGCTCGTTGTTGATTAACCTCGTCTGGAAGGCATATCGGTTGAAGGGAGCATCTCTGACAGCGCGCATCATTAAGAAGCGGCAATGGCCGTGTGCCCTCGGCGCATCTTTTCGCTTTTTCCAGGGTTATCGCGGCTTCGACTTTGATAATATCATCGATAGCGATTCTGAGACGAAGCTTCTCCTCGGCGTAATAAATGACTGCTTCAGAAACTGTATAGCCGGCGCTTTCGAGAAGGATGGCTTGAAGGCCAACCTGGATGCGATCTGTAGGCCAAGGCTCTGGATGTGGAAGCGGAGATTGTTCCCTTTCGCAAGCTTCGTCGGCACGTGTCTCCATATAAACGTACTTAGGACGTCCCTTACGATACTCGACCGGCACGGCTATTTTTCCCGAGATCTCTGCCAAGTCTAGGGTTGCAGTGAGGCCGATCGAATCGCTCGTCAAAACCAGACGTCGAACGGCTTTTGGCCGTTCTGTATTATCCTCGCCTGAGTCCGTCGTTTCCATTAAGGCGCCAGGCTTATCCACGCGTCGATGGATTGCTTTTCCCTTCTCCGTGTCGCTACTAGGAACAAAGATCCCCTCGACCTGCATGTAATAAAAAAGTCTCGGACAATATGCATATTCGGCCACATTCCGGGCGGGCCACAAGCTTTCATCCATCGGCTGCATCCCTCTCAGAACGGAATGTCAGCCTCCTTGGACCCCTTTTGTGGTTGTTTGTCGCGTCCTTTTTTCTTTTCTTTAATATTCCGGATAACTCGACATTGCACGTCGTTCTGATAAGCGGCAATTTCTTTCCACTCTCCGGACTTGACGCATTCTAACGAGGATGATGAGATGTCGCGCCAAAGGTTGACAATCCCGTTGGCTTTGCCAACATTCTTTCTCCCTCGCTTAGTTATAATTTTATCTATATCGCTACTATGTACATGGGCGGGCTGGCGCAGCTGCTTATCTGGATTAACCGCCGCGCTGCCGTCAACCTTTTCCCTTACAGGTTTGAAGCTGGCTCGATCACATGGAACATACCACCACTTTCCAGGCCAGTCTGGGTCAGTAAGCGCCCGCAAACCGATGTTAGCAGCAGCGTTCAAGTCCGCCTGCAGGCCCATAGCTGCCGGAGATTTGGATTCAGCGGAAACGAATATTTCGCCCCCCTTGAGCGGAATGCGAATAACGCCGGCCTTTTCCCACTCCCCTCTCTTATCTTTCCACCGTTTATTCAATTCACATAGAAACCGCATGCGCGAGTCGCCTTTGCCTTCGGCCGGTTTTTTTTCTGCCTGCTCGACTTGTTTACGCCAATATTTCGACCGCATGAATTCCTTGACCGATAGATCCTGACAACGAATGCCTGGGGAGCCGGTTCGGGAATCCTGGAGTGACGTGTAGCTTGCCGAGACTTCTCGGAGGTGTATGCCATGAAGTTGACAGGATTCGGTTAAATACTTCTTGACCTTCGAGGACGACCACGTCATGAGTAGACAGTTTTCCCGACGGGTTCTGGTTTCCTTCGGCCGGTATTGGGTGAGGTTCTCGATGACGATAGCATGGCAGGGCTCATCTACTCGTTCTCTTGGACGTTTGACGTCTTTTTCCCCTCTGAAGCGCTTCATCCGGCCGATACCAAGTGCCGATTCAGCAATACGGCTAGCAAGCTGTTTCACGCGTTGCTCTCGCATGTTTTCCAAAGCATCTAGAGTGCGTTGACCAAATCTTTCTTTATTTTTCTCGCTCGTTCCATCCGGCTTGAGCCGTGTGAAGAACCCGACTTGTACTTTGCGGCGGAACTCGGTCAGAGTAGCAAGTCGAGTGAGTGAGAGCCCGCCTACCTTGCGTATGGCTGAATCTTGCGCAGCTTTGCCACGAGGAAGGATCCAGTCTTTGAACCAGCGAAGCCGTTTTTGCCACTGCTTGTCGTCCCCTTCCCATCGCTTCTTCCAGGCTTCGTGAAGAGCCTTGCGAAGCTTTGCGTCCTTAGCCAGAGCCACCGCCACGTCGTAGAGGTTTTTTCGATTCTCTTTCATCTTTTTCCGACGCTCAGCGCCTGAATCTTCCTCGCCGATTTCTTCCGGGATCTTGTATCCGGGCAACTTGGCGATAAGGCCATCCCACAGCTGAGATGCCGCATCGTCCTGCCACCCATTGGAAAAGGCCAAGCTATGCCAGAGCATAAGAGCGTCCTGAATGAACTCAACTCGTTTATTATCTCTCTCGGCTTTGTTGTCATTTGCAGAAAGCTCTTTAGGCTCGTTGAAGTAATATCTGCGACCGCCCGGCATAGTGTTGTAGGCCGCCGTCATGGCGAAGGCGATTCGCGCCCGGTCAGCATGACGCTTGAGCCCGAGACGCATAGTACGGACGGCGAAGAACATCATTTCATCGATGGATAGAGACGGGCTAGAGACGTCTCCCACGTCTTTATTGATCGGTTTCCATCCTAATGTACGCAGAACCTTGAGCCTCTTTTTTTGTTTTTCACTTTCCCCCCACCCCCCCTTGACCAATTGGTCGATAATCGGCGCTGTTCGGCCTATTTCAGCCTCCAGTTGATGAACTTCCCAAATTTCCTTGTTGGACGCCTCTCGAACCCCTTGCTCTTCGCCCTGGAGCCTGATAAGGAACTGGCGATCCAAGCGCGCCCAGGGAGCGGAATGCGGCATACCGTTCGGCAATTTATCCGCGCCGATTCGGCGATAGATAGTGGTCTTGTTGACTTCGGTTTGACCTCCTTTTTCCACCTTCTTTACTTTTTGTTTAAGATGCAAGTATAGATCGCTCGCTTTAGGCGGTTCATGTCCGGCGGCCCGACATGCTTTTCTAACCTTATCTGTACTAATCGCTTCCCACACCGCGCACGCCGCAGCATAACGGTGGCCAAGGTCGACGGAAAGCACGCGAAGACCGGCCAGTCGGGAAAGGTTATGTTTGGCCATTCCTTTACGTCCTTCCTCGTTGGAAGAATGCCAGAAGGGATAGGCAAGGCCGCGCCAATCATTCTTCGAGTTCTGAGAGGCGAGGATGATTTCACCATTCTTTTGATCTAACTTTATATTGTTTGCTGAAGCAAAATCACACCACGGCCCATTAGGCTGCAGCTTTGCCGAGAAAGAAACCAGCCATTGAAGGCTATCCCTCATCTTTTTTGCCTTTGTATCCCATCTATTGTCGGCGACTCTTTTGGCAATAGCTTCTAACTGCTTCCGAGGGGCCTGCAACCGGCCGTTCCAGTCTGCTTGTTCAAAGAGCCCCGATATCTTCACTCCATCGCGCCCAGTCACATTCGAAGCAGCTCGTCCCAATCTGTTTGCACGGGAAACTTCAATTAATTTCGTAGAGTCATCATCTGTATGAAGGGCAAGGTCTGCTGCCAGTCTCTTGGACCGCCAGGCTAACTCTGTCTTTTTAACAGCCTTGCCATCAAATAGGGTCATTGTCATCCCGTGTTTTGAGTTCAAGCGCTCGAGTTCCCTTTCTGCATCTTCAAGTTCTCTTTTTGCTGTCTTTAATTTATCTATTAATTGATCTTCCTTTGCGATATTTCCGGAAGATTTTCTTAGAATTAATTCTACTTTATTCACAACCGCTTGTTTCTTTGTACATCTCGTTTTCGCTTTTTCCAAATAAATAGCGGCTTCTCGTACTGAGAAATCGATGTCCCAGCGGGAGTTCCCGAAATCGCAGAAGATAGGATGCATAAACGCATCTGGATGGCAGTACGCCGGCACCTTGAAGTGCCTTTTCTTAAATTCAGCTTCGGTAGCGATAACATAGTCAATCAGCGGTTGATGTGCTGTTGCCTTCGTGGCATCTCCTTCTTCATGCCAAACGCATGCGGCATCATCTTCAGCAAGAGCCTCGAATAGCTGGATATCACCAATCTTGTCGATCTTAATCTCAGGATCGAATTGCAGCGCTCGAGCTACGGCAATCCGGTCGTCCAAATTGATACAAGAGCTCTTTCCCCATGCGGCGACAACTTCTTTCCATCCGTTGACTGCTCGCCGACGTATACGATATTGTGCCAGCGCGCCTGACATCACCGTGCGTTCCATACAAAATAAATCCAGCCATTTTTTCGCCGCCACTGGAACAATATTTACCTTCTTAGTTTCCACTTCGAACTTTCTTCGTTCCGCCTCGGCACGCTTGATCCATGAATGGGCAATCGAAACGCGGCGAGCGGCGTGGTCTAGCATGACGGCAAACTCGCCAATGTGGTTTCGTTTGCCAACAAATGGAATGCTGCAGGCTTGCTCTATCGACAAACGTAGAAGGGCAATCCATGAGGGCACTTCTCTCATCCCAGATGCGCTGTCCTTTTCGTCTGCTTCATCTGCCAGTTTTTGCTTCATTTTTTCGATATCGGTTTTATTCGGACATGCCGGAAGGTTCTCAATCGCAAGGCGTCCAGTAGATTTCCTACCCGTTATCCACCCGATGGCCACGCATAATTTATCAAGATCGGGTGAGGAGCAATTGACTATCTTACACATCTCCTTGATAATTTCTGACTTGGGATGGCATGCGAACCGATTGAGATCAGATGCGACTAATTTGCGTAGTATTTCGATGATCCGTTCGTTATTGCTCTTTTTTCCCGTACCGAAATTTGTGCTGATCCATTGGCGAGCAAGCGTACGATACTCAGGTCCTTCATTAGCGACAAGGCGACTCGAGTCAGCATCATCATTATCATCATCATCATTTCCGCCACCCGGCAACGCAAAGTAGTCATGTTCAGGGCCAAAGAAATGCATAATCGCGTTTTGAGCATATTTCCGTGTTAGTCCTTTGAGATCATTCACTTTCGCTTTATCAAATGCTTTGCTTCGGTTTACCCAAACGGCGTCATCCTCCTGAATGGCCGCGCCTAGCGAAGCCGAGCAATTATCCTTCCATTCTTTTATTTCGTTTTTCGCAATCTTCCTACTTTTGAGAATTTCTTCAAGCGCCTCGAATACTTTTTCATTGCCATTCTTAGCGACATCATGACCGGATGCTACGATGAATTCGGGCGGAGCTCCAAGTTTTGATTCTACCGAAAGCCATGACAACGCTAATAGAACACGCCGCGCCTTTCGCTCCTCGTCGGTCGGATCGCGATCAGGCTTTCCCTTCCCACCTTTGACCTTGGCATCCGCTAGAGTGTGATCCAGACCTCCGCGCAAAGTAAGCAACCAATCGCCGAATGCTTTGGCGCCTTTGTTGACAGCCTCATGAGTCTTCCAGAGATGTTCATTCCAGCAATGACAGTCGTTTTTTTGACAGAAAACGCATTCTCCAGGTGCGCGTCGCAGTCGAAGAGTATAAGCTCTCTGAGTGACTGAAGGTTTATTCTTTTTTGTCATTTCTCCCTCTAAAAATGAACTTTAAGAAATGATTTTTTCGCCAACGTTTTTTTAATAGTTTTCTTTAAATAGACATTCCCCCCGTTTTCAAAAAAAACCTCTCCCTTTTAAAAGGCATGAATACCCCTAATCAAAATTCCAAGGGGATTTTAAACCAGGGGACAGGAAAAGCCAAGGGAATAAGAAAAAAAGCGGAAAGAAAAGAAATTATGGGCGGTTGTGGCTCCCCGTTTGCAACCCTCTTCATAACCGTTCTCCGTTCGGATGTCAATCCGAAAGCGCTTATCATTCAACGAGTTATCAAAGAGCACGCTGTTCCGGCAGGCCGGAAGCGGCGTCAAATTCGATTTCCCAGTTACTCTACCCAATGCGGATGTCGCAAGTCGAGTCGTGAGCTTGTCGCAAGTTGTGTCGCAAGATTGTCGCAAGTTCAACCCGTCCCCTTCATCCGGTAAACGAGCTTGTTGGTCGATCCCTCCGAAACCAACAGTCCCATATCCACCATGGCCTTCAGGTCGCGCTGCAGAGAGCGGCGGTTGACATCGGGAAAGTAGTGCTCGAAATCCTGGATGGTCAGACTGCTGTGTTCCAGAATGTGGCCGAGGGCTTTGGCCTGGCGATCCGAAAGCCTGTGCTCTTTGATGAGCACATCCCGGCGGATGGCCAGCTCTCCGCGCTCTCTGACCTCGGCGAGCTGGGCCGTCAGCCCCTCGACGAAATATTCGAGCCAGCCGGTCATATCCATGCCGTTCTCGCGGACGCTCTGGATAGCTCGGTAGAAAGCAGGCCGATCCCGGTCGTAATATTCGCTGATAGTGAACAGCCTCTTGAAATCGTATCCGGCCCGATAGAGGGACAGGGTGGAGAGCAGACGGGACGTTCGACCGTTGCCGTCCAGGAACGGGTGGACATGCACGAACTGGAATTGGGATATGCCGCTCACCAGTACGGGATGGACATCCTGCTCCCGGTTGAGCCAGTCCACCAGCTCCCCCATCATGATCGGCACGTCGTGCGCAGGAGGCGGCGTATAGACCGTCTCACCGGTGACGGAGTTGACCACGTAGTTCTGGATTTTCCGGTATTCGCCTGGAGCCGCAGCTCCACCCCGGACACCTTCCACCAGCCGCTTGTGGATTTCCCGGACCAGCCCCTCCGTGATCGGCCCGCCTGTTTCCAGATACTCCGAGACAAAATCGAAGGCCTTTCTGTAATTCAGCAGTTCCCGCACGTCATCGGGGTCGGCCTCGGGAACCGGATTCCCATCGAGCAATCGCTCAGCCTGTTCCAGGGTGAGGCGCGTTCCTTCGATGTGCGTGGTGTGGTGCGCTTCAAGGATCAAAGCGCGGCGTCCCATCTCGCGCACCCAGACCTCGGACAGGGTCGCTGCCTCCAGGAATCCCCGAGCCCGCTCGATTCGGGTCAGCCCGGCGGTGATCCGGTTGGTGATCGTGAAGATGGGTTCGAAGGTTTTGCTCATTCCGCCCCACCGCCATTCTCTGGAGTGATTGGAGGCTGACTGGCAGGAACGGGGCAGACAGGTTGCCTCCCCTCCCACCTTTCGCATACGGCCTCAAAATCAGGTTGTTTTTCCTCTTGGGTCCAGCTTCGATAGAATTTCGGGTTCTTGCTTTTTGGAACAGGGCTGGCTTCTCGCATATCCACCAACGCGGGAGCTTGAACACACTCTCCCAATACCAAGGCACTTCGAGGGGCAAGAGCTGGAAGTTGATCGAGGAGCTGTCCATAGATGCCAGGCACGATCTCCCGGAAATAGCGCAAATCTTCAGGATTCTGCAGACGATGAACGATGAAGCTGTTGCACTGCGAGAGAACCGTTTTGGATAATTCACTTGGGCGTTGGGAAGCCACAACCAATCCTAACCCATACTTTCTACCTTCTCGGGCGATGCGCTCGAAAACAAGCTTCGAAATGGAATCCTCCTCCGTTCTTCTGCCCTCTCGGATATAGTTCTGCGCCTCCTCAAGAATAAGAACGACCGGGTACTCCCCACGGCCGACTCCACTCACCGGATCGCTCAATCGCTGCAAGAATTCATGAATTAATCGACCAATAAGCGCGGTTACATTTTCAAGGACTTCCGAGGCGAGGAGGCTCAAGTCGATGATGACAACATTGGATCGAGTAGAACCCCCTCGCTGCCTGTCGTAGAAAGGCAGTTGGCCTTCCGGACATGCATCAGTGCCAGTTAGTCCTGCTTCCCTTAAGCATCCAGATCCCAGAATGTCCCGCATGAAGGTGGCGAGAGAGTGCATGATCGATGGCCACTCAGAACAAGTGGGGCCGAACATAAATTCAAACCGGGAGTCTTCCAGTAGCCGGTAAATGCGCATTAGCATCGTGGAGCAATTATCCCGAGCCCGCGAAGAGCTTGCTTCGTCACGAGTCATGGCATGCTCAAGGTGCTTATATCGCAACTCATGTTTGCTGAAGTATTTTGGGCAGTCAGCAGAGCAGGATATTGAGCGAAAAGATGATTGAGGCGTAGTTACCAGTGTAGCCGATAACGAATTCAGAATGCCTTCTACGGTTTGTCTTACATCCATCACCAGTGGATCGTAGTCTTTTTCGTTCTTCCGCCCCGCAGATTGCTTTACATCTTGAAATACCTTCTTGATGGAATCAGCAGTCAGAGCGGGAAAGTTGTTGATTAAATTCGCCAATGCCTCTTTGCTTTCCTCTGATTCCAGTGACCTGACGACTCCCTCGCAGATAACGCCTATTGAGTTTCTATCTTGCCACTGCCCATTAGCAGCGGCCGACATTAGCCTGTGACATTCCAACAGCAAATGTTCTCGTAAAGATACCCAACTCGGGCCTTGGCTATCCTCTCGTGCAGAAGATAACGCGTTGAGCAGAACAGGTCTTTGAACACCCGGAGATGCCCTGAACAAACGGACGAAGTCCTCAGAATCCATGAACCAGTAGGGGATAGCGAGCTTCTCTTTCTCCGCGGGATCGGTCGGTATATAGAGCGCTTTGAACGCCGCGTCCGCGTCAGCCCACGCCTTGTCCTCATTTTGCCTTTGGAAAGCTGTGCGGTACTCTCCATTGGTGTCGAGGATTATGAACCGCGTTTGCTTTACCGATGCCTGATTGATAACCGACTGAATGATAGTGGCAATGGTGCAGGACTTGCCGGAACCGGTGCTTCCGATGATAGCGGCATGTTTCCCGAAGAATGCGTCTGGATCGATTTTAATGTCGTAATCTTGGAAGACGGCGGATCGGCCAATTGGAATGCAGAACCCTGGTTCATCTGAAGAAGCCCCATCCTGCTCGGAAGACTTGCCGAATATTGCATCGAGGTCCTTTTTTGTTGTGATAAGAACTGGCGAATCGAGGACCGGGAACAGATTGATCCCCTGCCGGAATCTACCCTCGTCAATGGTGCCGATCATTGTTGCCTTCATCAACCTTCGGGAGGAAGGTAACGTCACCATGGTCTTGTCGGCTTTCAGTTCACTTTCCTCTGTCAATAGAACACGTGTGACCATAGCCACGATCCGTCGGGCACCGACAGGGATGATGATATACGAGTTGATTCGCCCGACCTCCAAAGTCCCTTCATAGGTAGATCGAGTCAGTGCCTTCAAATCCCGGTTCAACTCAATCGTCACCTGGGCGGTATCAACCGCGACGACCCTGCCAATTTCATGATCACTTGCCATCGCTGTCCTCCTCCGCAACATCCGACTTTCGCACGGAAGGCAACGATAGCCCCTTGAAAGTTTTCATTACCTTGGCATCAATTTCCTCTTCTCGAAGGTCCGGCAGAAGTTTCGCAACGAAACGCTCGAAAGTTCCTAATCCCCACCCCTTGACAATCCAGACGCGCTCATCTTCGAGCTTCTCCAGTTTCGAGACAAATTCGCTTTTCGGATCGGGGTCCACCACGACGAGAGTAAAGCTCGGGATGGCAAGCGCCTGTCGGATCAACGCATTGACGTGGTCATCTCCGAAGCCGTAACCGATCACAAACAGTGCCGACTGGGGTTGCGCAATCGCGTTTCCAAATCTACGAAACAGCTCGGAATACGGCATGCCCAGTGCCTGCCCGTACTTCAGTGGAGATGGATAAATCAGGACATCGTCTGTATGGCAGTCCTGGTTATAGAAAGTAGAAAAAAGGCCGAAGGGATTCTCCCAATCCGGTTCACAGCGATGCCAGGTAATTGAGCCATGAAGCTTATAAAGGTGAAGGGCCCGATCGAATCGGTGAACCCGTCCTTCGGTGGTCTGTGCGGGGAAATAGAAATCTATGTCGTAGGACTCGGGCCTAAAAACACGGCGCAGTGTTCCCACGAATCCGTCGACAAGCACCGCTCCTTCGGCATCTCCGGCTTGTTCAATCAGTGTGTCATAATTGAGCGTGAAGAGATTCGCCCGTCGCAAATTGAGCGGTCGGGTGAGGACCTTCTTGATGAATTTCCTATGACTCCGAAGAGGCTCATCCAAGCCAGACTTTGGCAGGTTAAGGAGAATCGTCAAGGAGCCAGTGATCTCTTTGATCAGACGAGCCAAATCGCTCTT
>ENA-UOWE01004492-UOWE01004492.1-activated-sludge-metagenome-genome-assembly--contig:-NODE-4492-length-13403-cov-17.732919_pt1 | contig 13403 bp, 13 predicted proteins | sample MGYA00249841_ERZ761562 | MGnify/ENA primary metagenome ERZ761562 (study PRJEB28883, sample SAMN05720200) | activated sludge metagenome | isolation source: Anaerobic digester | place: Japan... | reverse complement strand
CTCCTTCGATATTAAGTGATGAGACTGCCGAAACTGAAGGTATTGCAAGAAACTCAGCTATCATTCCACCAACAAGCGATTCGTTATAATCGCTTGATTCAATTCCACACATGATAATGTCAAACTGTTCTTTTTTTACAACTTCCGCAATGTTTGCGGCAACGTAAAAAGCATCGAAAGGTTCGGCATTAATCCTGACTGCATCGTCAGCTCCAATGGCAAGAGCTTTTCGTATTGTCGGTTCGGAAGACGACAATCCGACATGAACAACAGTTACTACTTTCACGCCACTTTCAGGATTATCTTTCAACTCGAGAGCTCTTGTTAGTGAAAGCTCATCCCATGGATTGATAACCCATTGAATACCGGTTGTGTCGAGATTTTTATTATCTGCAGTAAATTTCACCTTTGTGGTCGTGTCGGGCACATTACTAATACAAACAAGAATTTTCATAATTAAATATTAACGGATACTAAAATTAATTCCATAAGAAGCGGCAAATATAATAATTAATGATTCACTGCCAAAAATGGGAAAGTCGTAAATATGAAAAATATACTATAAATTCACACTCCTTCATTTTCGAAGAAAAGTTAAAACTAAAATGAAATATTTAAAAATATATGGCGCTATTTTTCTTACCATGATTTTCTGGTCTTTTTCCTATATCTGGTTCAAAATGGCCAATGAAAATTTCAAGCCGTTTACAATAATATTTCTAAGACTTTTATTTGCAGCTGTCATCCTTACAATATTTCTTTTAATCAGACATGAATTCGTTCCAATAAAAAGAGAAGATCGAAAACTTTTCCTTATTCTTTCAATATTTGAGCCATTCCTTTACTTCATCGGTGAAAGTAATGGACTTACCTATGTTACTTCCACCACGGGCTCGGTAATAATTTCAACTATCCCGGTTTTTGTTGCCATTGCTGTATGGATTTTTTTCAAACAACGTCTGCGAATTATAAACTATGCCGGAATAATCCTCTCATTTGCAGGAATAGTGGTTTTTGTAGTCGATACTGGCGGAGCCCTCACCTTTAATATTAAAGGTTTGTTGTTCCTGGGCCTGGCAGTATTCTCTGCTACCGGATATAACATTTTGCTCGAGCGACTTGTTGGAAAATACAACCCGGTATTCGTTGTAAATATTCAAAATATTATAGGCATAATACTATTTTCCCCTATATTTCTTTTTACCGACATGAAAAATTTTTTCTCCACTCCACACACCTTAAAATCATTTGTCCCTATTCTCGAACTTGCCATCTTCGCTTCATGCTGTGCTTTCGTATTATTTGCCTGGTCGGTAAAACAGATAGGGGTAGTAAAAGTAAATCCCTTCTCAAACTTCACCCCTGTATTAACTGCAGTTTTTTCATATTTTCTTCTGGGAAACACTTTAACTCTTCAAAATATTGTCGGAATGATCATTATTATTTGCGGCATCTCTCTAACACAGATCGACAAGCATAATAAGAAAACTGAGGAAACAATGATATTAACAAACAAATCTGGCTGATTTTATGGTTTTATAAATAATTAAACTTCATTTTATTCCGTTAAATACTATATTTACTTTGTGGCATCGAGGATATTAAATATAGCTTTTCTGTTTGCATTTTTCCCTTTGACTGTTTTCCCCCAGACTGGAGGTGATAATGTATATGAATTTCTTAATCTTACACGTTCCGCCCTTGTTGCTTCTATAGGTGGAACCAACGTTTCGCTCCGAAATGGTGATCTTAATCTCGTGGCAAACAATCCTTCCCTGCTTTCTGCGGAAATGAACAAAAACTTGACCCTGAATTATGTAAATTATTTAACAGGAATTAATTACGGAATGACAATGTATTCGATATCATTTCCCAGAGCAGGGAACTTTGCTGCAGGAATTACATATCTTAATTATGGTACTTTTAAAGAGTCGGACGAGTCGGGAAATATTACGGGAAGTTTTACTGCTGCTGAGTATGCCCTCTCTTTAATATGGTCAAAAGAGATAAATACGCTTTTTTCTGCAGGAATATCATTCAGCCCTATACTATCGCATCTTGAAAAATATACCTCTTTTGGTATAGCTTTCGACATTGGTGCATCATGGCATTCTATAAATAAACTGACGTCAGCCGGAGTCGTGATAAGAAATGCCGGATTTCAGATTACAACTTATACAGGAGAAGAAAAAGAAGATTTGCCTTTTGAAATTCAGGCAGGACTCTCTCATCATCTGAAACACGCTCCTTTAAGATTCTCAATAACCCTTAGACATCTTGAGAAATTTGACCTGACTCACGATTATTCGTCTAAAGAACCGGAGAATAAATCTGAATTTGCTGAAAATCTTCTAAGACATTTTATTGCAGGAGTTGAACTGATACCTCACAAAAATTTTTATTTTTCAGCAGGTTATAATTACCAGCGCCGCAAGGAACTTGAAGTCGAGTCAAATATCTCAACAACCGGATTATCATGGGGCTTCGGCATAAATACAACATACCTTAATTTCGAATTCGGAAGAGCTGCCTTCCACCTGGCTGGAGCATCAAATTATTTTACACTGGTTATAAAACCTGGATTGTTCCTGAGAAAAAATCGTTAATCTATGGCAGATGAATATCGAATATCGAAAAAGGAATGATGAAGTAATAAGGGAAATATGGTTATTGTTTTGGATTTAGAATTTTGCATAAATTTTTTATCTGTTAAAAATAATGGAAGATAAACTTATTATTGCTATTGACGGGTATTCTTCAGCCGGGAAAAGCACATTTGCAAAAGCAATTGCAAAGGAGCTTAATTATATCTACATTGATAGCGGTGCAATGTATAGAGCTGTAACACTTTTCTGCATGAGAAAAGGACTTATAAAAAACAATGAAATTGATATAGATGGAGTAAAAGATGCATTGAAAAATATTAATATTAACTTTGTTTACAACAGTGAAAAGGGTGAATATGAAACCTGGCTCAACTCGGAAAACGTTGAACAGGAAATCAGAAGTATTGAAGTTTCGAAATATGTGAGTCTGATAAGCCAGATACCTGAAGTCCGGAAAAGGCTAATGGAATTGCAAAGGCAAATTGGTGCGTCTAAAGGAATAGTTATGGACGGTCGTGACATTGCAACGGTTGTATTTCCTGATGCCGATATTAAAATATTTATGACAGCATCGGTTGATGTCAGGGCACAAAGAAGGTTTGATGAATTGCGGGCAAAAGGTGAATCGGTCGATTATGATGAAATTAAAAAAAATATCATTGAAAGAGATTTACTGGATGAAAACAGGGCGATAAGTCCACTTCGCAAGGCCGAAGACGCAATAATACTGGATAATACTAATATGACTCTTGAAGAACAAATGAAATGGGTTCGCCAAATAATAAGGAGAAAATTAAGTGAAAATAGATATTGACAATAACTCGGGTTTTTGTTTTGGCGTTCGTAATGCTGTCAAGATGGCTGAAGATGCTTTATTTTCTGGAGAAAAACTGTACTCGCTCGGCCAAATTGTACATAACGATCTTGAGGTTGACAGGCTTCATAAGCTTGGACTTCAAACCATAAATTATGAGCAGTTCAGACAACTTAAGAACTGCAGAGTTCTTATACGTGCTCATGGAGAGCCACCGGAAACTTACAAAGTTGCTGTAGAAAATAATATTACTTTAATTGATGCCACATGCCCTATAGTTAAGAAACTTCAGGAGAAAATCAGGAATACCTGGACAAAATTAGAGGGGAAAGGCGGAGAGCTGATTATATTCGGCAAACCCGGTCATGCTGAGGTTCTTGGATTAATGGGTCAGACAGGTAATAAAGCTACTCTTACCGACGGCACAATAAATCTTGATAAAATTGATTACACCAGAGAGATACATCTCTTTTCACAGACAACGATGAACTATGCCGACTATAATCGTCTGGCTATGAGAATTAAGGAGAAAATTAAAGAAAACGGCATAACTGATCCCGACAACAATCTTTTTGTCCATCATACCATCTGCAGGCAAGTCAGAAATCTCCAGCCTGCGCTGAAAAATTTTGCAAGCAGTCATGATATTATTATTTTCGTGAGCGGCAAAGAGAGTTCAAATGGAAAAGTTTTATTCGAGATATGTAAAAAGAATAATCCTGAATCATATTTCATTTCATCACCCGATGAAATCAGGAAAGAGTGGTTTGATGGCAAAAAATCAGTTGGTATATGCGGAGCCACTTCTACTCCTGAATGGCTCATCCATAGTATAAAAGATAAAATTAATGCATTTAATTTTTAATTTTTACCATTAAATAAAATAATGAAAAGAATTACCTTTGCCGACTGAAAATCTTTCTAAAATGGGAAAAATCAAAAAAATAGGGGTACTCACATCGGGAGGAGATGCCCCAGGAATGAATGCCGCTATAAGGGCAGTTGTAAGAACTGCAATCTACCACGATCTTGAAGTTGTCGGAATCCGTCAGGGTTATGCTGGAATGATAAAATCTGATTTCTTACCTTTAATTTCAAGCAGTGTAAGCGATATAATTCAGAGAGGCGGTACAATTTTAAAAACAGCAAGGTGCGAAGAGTTCAAAACAGTTGAAGGTAGGAAAAAAGCATATAACAACCTTAAATCCGAACAGATTGGTGGTTTAGTGGTAATAGGCGGTGATGGATCATTCGCAGGCGCTAGAGTTTTTAATGAGGAGTATGATATACCTTTTGTTGGCGTTCCTGGTACTATCGACAACGATATTTATGGCACTGATTATACTATAGGTTATGACACAGCACTAAATACGGTTGTACAGGCTGTCGATAAAATAAGAGATACTGCAAGTGCTCATGACAGGATTTTCTTTATTGAAGTGATGGGCGCTGAAGCTGGTTTCATCGCTCTTTACAGTGGCATCGCTACTGGTGCCGAAGCAATAATCATCCCCGAAGTTAAGGGAGAAGCTCGAAATCTAAAAAAAATCCTCTTCGAAGGAAAAAGAAGAAAAAAAGCAAGCAATATTATTATTGTTGCTGAAGGAGATGAGGAAGGAGGAGCTATTGCTATGGCCGAAAAATTTAGTAAAGAATTCCCGGGTGTCGATATAAGGGTTACCGTACTCGGACATCTGCAACGTGGCGGCTCCCCTTCTGCAATTGACAGGGTAAATGCAAGTCGCCTCGGATCAGCAGCAGTCGAGGCTCTCCTCGACGACCAGAAAAGTGTTATGGTTGGACTGCAGAACGACGAAATCGTTCTTATTCCTTTCAGCAAAGCAATAAAACTTCATAAAGACGTAAACCGTGATTTACTAACCCTTGCAGGAATACTTTCAGTTTGATTAAAAATATGAATCAATCAACCGTATATTTTACAAATCTAAGGACAAAACCTTCCTTAAATCTTCTTAAGAAATTCGAAATTCTCATAAGAAGGGCCGGCATAGAATCAATTGATTTCAACCGTAAATTTACTGCAATAAAAATTCATTTCGGTGAACCCGGAAACCTTGCATATTTGCGTCCAAACTTCGCCCGTCAGCTTGTGAAACTACTCAGGAAGAATGATGCTATTCCTTTCCTTACAGATTGCAATACACTATATTTCGGCAGAAGATCAAATGCTCCTGACCATCTGACTGCAGCTTTCGAAAACGGGTATAATCCACTCACAACAGATTGCCCTGTAATAATTGCCGACGGACTTAAGGGAATCGAATACAGAGAGATTAAACTTGACCTCGAGTATTGTGCTTCGGCAAAAATTGGTTCAGCTATTGCCGACGCCGATATCATAATAACTATGAGCCACTTCAAAGGTCACGAACTTACAGGCTTCGGAGGCACTTTAAAAAATCTGGGAATGGGTTGTGCTTCAGTTGGCGGAAAACTATTCCTTCATTCCGGCTCATCACCTGAGATCTATGAGAAAAACTGTACCGGGTGCAAAATATGCGAAAAATTCTGTAATTATGGAGCAATAAAGGTCGGAAAAGATAAAATTGCCCACATAGATTATCAAATATGCACAGGCTGTGGACAATGCATAGCAGTCTGCCAGTATGATGCTGCAAGAGTGGTTTGGCAAAATGCCTCGGAAATTGTAACAAGAAGAATCGCCGAATATGCTTTTGCAGTCGTTAAAGACAAGCCGTCATTCCACGTAAGTTTTATTATGGATGTGTCACCATTGTGCGACTGCTGTGACTTTAACGACTACCCCATAGTACCCGACATTGGAATTGCAGCTTCATTTGACCCGGTTGCCCTCGACCAGGCCTGCGTGGACATGGTAAATGCCGCACCGGCATTGAAGGGAAGCATAATCGCCGAAAAAGCAGACGAAAAAAGCCTTGAAAATCAAAACAAATTCTTATTGGCAAATCCAAATACCAGATGGGAAATCGGCCTCGAACATGCTGAAAAAATAGGACTTGGAACAAGGAAATATAAAATAGTCGAAGTCTGATTATTTCCATAACTTTATTTTTTAACAAATTATTGACTTCAACATTCTGACACAATATACAAATGGAGCAACAAGTACCTAGTAATAAAGCAATAAAAGTAAAAGTAGCCAGGCTTTCGGTAGCATCGAACACTTTTCTTATTACTATGAAACTAATTGCCGGATTACTGAGCGGCTCGGTAAGTATTATATCTGAAGCAATCCATTCATCTATGGACCTTATTGCTGCAATAATTGCTTTCTTTTCCGTCCGTGTGTCAGATAATCCACCTGATTCCCGTCATCCTTACGGTCATGGCAAAGTGGAAAATATATCAGGAGTTATTGAAGCTATTCTCATATTCATTGCAGCTGGATGGATTATTTATGAAGCTATGCAAAGAATAACAAGTGGCTCTCCCGAACTTGAAATGATATGGGTTGGCCTTTTGGTGATGGTTGTTTCCGGCCTTGTCAACACTTTTGTTTCATTGCAACTTTACAGAACGGCAAGGAAAACTGGTTCTATTGCTCTCGAAGCCGATGCTCTGCACCTGAAAACAGACGTTTATACCTCACTTGGTGTTGCAGCCGGACTTGGATTAATTATCATTACCGATATAAAATGGATTGATTCCGTTACCGCTATTGCAGTCGCCCTGTTAATCCTGTGGGAATCGTTTCAGCTTCTGAAAAAAGCTTTCAGCCCGCTTCTTGATGTATCATGGCCCGAAAAGGATATCGCCGAACTAAAAAAAATACTTGATAACCTTGGTGTTCATTATCATGAATTAAGAACAAGGGCTGCAGGTAATTATCTTTTTGTCGACCTTCATGTTTTAATACCGAAAGAGGAATCGGTTGAAAACTCGCATAATTATTGCGATATGATCGAAGAGAATCTCAAGAAAAATTTCAAAAACCTTAATGTTACCATTCACGTTGAGCCGGTTTAAACAAAATGATCAAAAACTTCTGAAGCTAAATATCTTTATGCTTTATAAATTAGGCAAAACGCACTTATCTTGATCTTATTTCCTTCCGCATGAAGAATACGTATGAAAGGATGAAACATATTATTGTTCCCGCAATAAGACCTGTTATCTGTGGCCAAACCAGAAGTAGACTCTGACCTAGCGGAAGAGGCCCGGGTATGGTACCGATAAGTTGTATCATCGATAATGGCCCAAGACTTCTCACTCCTGGCATTAAAAGTGTTGTTGTGGCATCACTAAAAAGCTCACTGGGTGAAAGCCTTAATAAATTCAGCCTCATCATTTCGAAATTGATAACCTGATTTTCCGTGGCAAGGCCTTGTGGAACCATACCTTTCATTATAAGGTCAACTATCATACTATAGAAAACAGAGAAAAAAAGCCATATAGCGATTCCTGAAAGAGCTGATGTCGCAGGCTGACGAAATATTACAGAAAAAAATATCGAAAGATTTAGCCAGAAAGCTACATAAACTATACTTATTATAATAAAGAAAATAATACGTAAAAACTCATCGGGTGTAGGAGGAATACCTATTGTTATAAGTCCGAATCCCATAACAAGGAAACCTAACGCAAAAAACATAACGCTTATGACTGTCAGAGCAGCCACAAATTTTGCATTTAGTAAATAATCCCTATGGATTGGTTGTGATAATATCCTGCTGAGAGTCCTGTTATTCTGCTCGGAATTGATAGTATCGAAACCCAGACTGATACCAAGCAGTGGGCCAAGAAATCCGATGAATACAACAAATGAAGGCATAATCCCGTCGGATACCGTAAATATTTTCAGGAAAAGAAAAGTACCTTCAGGGTCATTCGGCTTGATTGCATCTTTTATGTTTGAAAGTGCTGTGTACATTGAACCAAGGCATGTAAGAGAGATGATTATCACAAGAATAACGAAGCGCCAGCTTCTTACCTGATCAGATATCTCCTTCTGTACAATTACATTAAACGGATGAATAACCCTGTTGTCAGGCTTATAAAAAGCAGGGCCTTTAAAATGTGAAAAGAGTTTCCCCGACTTTTCTGCCGACATTCCAACCGATGAACAAGCTGCTCCTTCCTGATTATTCATGATTTTTTCCTCCTTCAAAATAACGATAATAAATTTCATCCAGACCGTATTCTTTCTTATTCAAATAATGTAATCCGGCTCCGGATTCAACGATAGCCCGTGCAATTTCAGGTGTTGCATCTCTCATACACTCAATGTCAAAGCCATTACGACCAGGTTTGACTTTAATTACTCCTTCGATTTTTTTAAGGGTTTCAAATAGCCATTCTTCAGGTTTTTTATTTTCATAATTTATATTGTCATAAAATAAACCTACTTCTATGACATAAGGACTTCCTGTAAAAAGCTTTTGAGAGAGTTCCTGAAGATTTCCTTCGGCTATTAGTTTTCCTCCCACAAAAATCCCAACCCTGTCGCAAACCTCCTGAACCTGGTGAAGGTAGTGCGATGAAAAAAGCACTGTTATCCCGCCTTCCCTGCTAAGCCTTACAATCAATTGCAGAAGTTCAACCATGCCAGCAGGATCGATACCAAGAGTAGGCTCATCTAAAATGATAACCTCAGGGTTCTTTATAAGAACTTCAGCAAGTCCGAGACGCTGAAGCATTCCACGAGAATATTCTCCTGTTTTTTTATTTCTTGCATTTTGTAATCCTACTCTCTCAAGTAATGAATCCACTTTTCTGGCCGATTCACTTCCTGTAAGCGAGTTGAGTCTTGCCGTAAACATAAGATTTTCCCATCCGGTCATTTGAGAGTAAAACCCTACATCCTCAGGAAGGTAACCTACCCTCTTTTTAACCTCAATAGGTTTTGTGACAGGATCAATACCACACACTTTTACGGAACCTGAAGTAGGTTCTGTAAGTCCAAGCAACATAAGTATGGTAGTTGACTTACCTGCTCCGTTTGGCCCGAGAAGCCCAAAAACCTCTCCTTTCTTAATCGAAAGGTTAAGAGAGTCAACTGCAGTAAAATCGCCATACTTTTTGGTCAGGTTAACCAATTCAATAATATTTTCACCCACGGTTTACCTCCTTCCGTACTTCCGGAAAAGATAATAAACAATTCCTATTGCCGCTAATATTATCAATATTCCAATCCAGCCCCATACCAAAGGCGTCTCTACTGTTACTCTATAAGAAATTCTTGAAGCCGCCTCAGGTGTTGTTGCTTCAATATTTATCATATAATCACCAGGAATGGCCTTTTTGTCAACTTTTAGCTTTGCCACAATATTTGCCGACTGTCCGGCTGTAAGTTTATCAATACTTTTCGGATCAAAATCCATGCTCCAGTTAACAGGACCCGAATAGCTAAGTTTAATACCTGTAAGTTCAGCAGTGCCTGTATTGTTTACAACCAGATCGATACGCTTCTCCTTGCCAGCCGTTGCTTTTGTGCTAACCAACCCTGTTGTTGTAGTAATCTCCATGCCATAAGTTCCTGTGATTACTACTTCAAGGTCAAGATTCGCCGATGTGTTTCCTGTTGAAGCTGACACTGGAATAGTGTATTTCCCTGCTTCAATTTTTTCGGGAGGTTTTATTTCAATTGTAATTGACTGATTTGTATTTGGTTCAACATTAACCGAAGTGACTGCCTGATAATTCGACCTGAATGTTACATTCCATCCGCGTGGCGCATAAGCATTAAAAACATAAAGCTGCTTTTCAGCCGTACGATTACGCAGAATGGCATTAAAAGTAAAAGTTGAATTTGAATTTCCCTGCATGTTATTCTGTTCGGTCGTAAATTCTGTTTTGAAAATACCCTGCTCGGTAACAGTTATTTCCATAGGCAGAGTACAGTATTTTCCACCGACAAAGTTGAACCGGTAAGTGCCTTTATTTACTTTCAGAGGCACTTCTATCCTCAGGGAAACAAGCTGCTTGTCTTTTGGGAGGACAGATATCTGCTTTATATTCCATGTGCCGGATTTAAGAGTATATGTCCAGCTTGTAGGCAAACCGGCCAGAGATAAATCTATATTTTTAATTTCACTACTGTTGTTTATTACAGTGATTGTGTAATCGAGCGATTCCCCTGGTGTAGCCAGAACTTTTGTATGGGGAGTATAAAGTTGTACACTATCTTGCTCCGATGCAAAAGTTACGTTAAATAAAGCCATAAATAAGACTATGGAAAGAAAAGAAAACCGTTTCATAAGTTTAAATCCTCCATTTTTTGTTATACTTAACTGCAAATCAGGGCTCCAAATTTAAAGATTCATTTTAAAAAACAAATCATAAAATATTAAAAGTCGTTGCAAATTTATCAGTTGCATTGAATGTTTCTTTTAAGGAAACTTTAAAGAATTGTTAAAAAAAATAAAAATTGAATTTCATATCAATGTAGAATAATAAGATTTTTAAAATTTTCTTTATACATGGACATGGCTGAACAATATGAAGGTGATGAAGATGGGTTCATTAAACATATTTTGCTTGGTACCGGGATTGACACATTGAGGCCAAAAACCGAAGCTGTAAACCTTATGACGCTCCATGCCTCAAAGGGTCTGGAATTCAGTTGCGTGTTCATCACAGGCTGCGAAGAGAACCAAGTGCCGAACAAAGACTATTGATGGGCAAGGAATTTATCCAGAAACGAAGCCATTTTCTTGACGAGATTGAAAAAGAACTGATAGAAACAGAAGTTGCTCAGATAAAAACAAGAAAGAAGAAAGAAGATGACCAGCTCGAATTGTTTTAATATATACCTATTCAATTAAATAAGATTTTATTATAGGGAGATAAATTTTAAAAAATAATGAACTTTTTTCTTGTATCTTTGCAATTCTATTTAAAGGCATGATTTTACATGACCTTAAAGAAAAAGAATAAGAATAAAAACGGTTCGGGACTAAGGGAGTTAGTTAAGTTATACAGGTTTCTGAAGCCTTACAAATGGAAATTTGTACTCGGTATTATATGTCTGCTGTTCTCCACCGCAGCAAATCTGATGTTCCCGAAGCTTCTCGGCGACATGGTGGATCTTGGTAATAAAGGCAGGCCTCTTCGTGAGATAACCTCTACCGGGATTATACTGCTGGCAGTACTGGTTGCCCAGGCTTTATTTTCATATTTCCGGACAAGAATTTTTGTAGAGGTAACTGAAAAGACTCTGGCTTCAATCCGACAGCATATTTATAATCATCTGATCAAGCTTCCTATGTCATTCTTTTCTGAACGTCGTGTAGGTGAGCTTAACAGCCGCATCTCATCTGATATTTCGTTATTGCAGGATACACTCACATACACTCTCGCCGATTTTATTTCACAGATACTTCTTATTATCGGTGCAATAACTCTTATGACTGTCAGTTCATACAGGCTGACGCTTTTCACTCTCGCCATTGTGCCTGCCATTTCTCTTCTGGCATTTTTCTCGGGGAAAGCCATACGGCGCTATTCAAAAAAGGCGCAGGCTTATGTAGCAGAATCGAATACAATCGTCGAAGAGACATTGCAGGGCATTCAGAATGTGAAAGCATTTACGAACGAAGCATTCGAAAGTAACCGATACAGAGAAAAAACAGAACAGGTCGCAAAGGCCGGCATCAAAGGCGGAAAATATCAGGCTGCAGTTTCATTCATCGTTCTTGGTTTCTTTATTTCCCTTGCAGCTGTTATATGGCGCGGAGCCTCGATGATAGCATCCGGCCAGATGGAAGCCGGACAGCTCTTTTCCTTCGTAATATATTCGGGTTTCGTCGGAGGCAATATTGCCGGTATGGCCAGTGTTTATACACGACTTCAGAAAACTATCGGCGCATCGGAGAACTTGCTCCTTCTGCTCGATGAACCTACAGAGGAGATAGCTGAAAATTATAAACCTAATCCCTCTTTTTTACTAAACGGTCGGATAACTTTCGATAATGTCGAGTTCCGGTACCCTTCACGTGAGGAAGTAGTTGTTCTCAGGGATGTCAGTTTTGACATCGATGCCGGTCAACAGGTGGCTATTGTCGGTCCCAGTGGTGCAGGCAAGTCAACTATAGCATCTCTCCTGCTTAAGTTTTACGAACCAACTTCAGGCAGGATACTTTTCGATAACCGCGATAGCAGCATTTTCCCTGTTACCGCAATTCGTGCACAAATGGCTGTTGTAATGCAGGATGTTTTCCTTTTTGGAGGAACTATCCGCGAAAATATTGCATACGGAAGACCTGGCGCCTCAGATAAAGAAATAATAGATGCTGCTATCAAAGCCAATGCATGGGACTTTATTCAGTCATTCCCCGATAAACTCGACACTATTGTTGGTGAAAGGGGGGTTCAACTTTCAGGAGGTCAGCGCCAGCGTATTGCAATAGCCCGAGCTCTATTGAAAAACCCAAAGATACTTATACTCGATGAGGCCACCTCTTCTCTCGATTCCGAATCAGAAAGACTTGTTCAGGAAGCTCTTGATAAACTTATGGAAGGACGTACTTCTCTGGTTATAGCCCACAGGCTTTCAACAGTACGCAATGCCGATTTGATTATAGTACTGAATGACGGGAGGATAGTTGAACAGGGTACACATGCCGAACTGATAGCAAACGAAAACGGCCTTTACAAGACCCTGACCGAACTGCAGTTCACTACGTAACAAATTGACGTAGTACCTCGCATGAAGGCCGGACGCCAGAATTAATCTGGAAATCTATGTCATAAATCCAAAGACAAAGGAAACTATATGAGATTACCACTTTATCCGGCATTAATCCTATAAACTTACCAACCCTCAATCTGACAGCATTGGGCGGGCAATTACAGGAAAACACCATCGAATCATCTAAATGTGAATGATTTATTATTAAATATTTTCATTCATTCAATCACAGTCTTTTCTCGTCATAAAACCTGAACGCCAGGTTTTATTTTCATAAGAAATTTCTCCGTAATTTTTAAGCCAAATTATTCCGGAATCATTATCCTTTAAAATAACTCCGGTGCAAAGGAAA
>ENA-UOWE01004491-UOWE01004491.1-activated-sludge-metagenome-genome-assembly--contig:-NODE-4491-length-13404-cov-3.689565_pt1 | contig 13404 bp, 9 predicted proteins | sample MGYA00249841_ERZ761562 | MGnify/ENA primary metagenome ERZ761562 (study PRJEB28883, sample SAMN05720200) | activated sludge metagenome | isolation source: Anaerobic digester | place: Japan... | reverse complement strand
CGTGGAAAGCGGCGAGGTGCTCCTGTCAAAAAAGATGACCGGCCGGCATATCATCGGCAAGATTCCCTATCCCAGCTACGATGCCCTGATCGGCGGCATCAAGAAGGCGGCCAGCAAAAGTCTCCAGATCGCCCGGCCGGAGCTTTCCAAGTATTTCCCCCTCAAGGGTTATGTGACGATGATCAAGAACAGCCCCGACGGCAAAGAGAAGGCCGCCCGGATCAGCATCGGGGAGAAGGTGGGGATAAAGCCGGGGAACGAGCTTTTCGTCTATACCTTCGAAGAAGTGGAAGACCCCATGTCGGGCAAAAAGGAATGCGATGTGCAGCGGCTCCCCGTCACCCTGGTCGTATCCTCCGACCAGTTGCAGCCGGAGGTGTCCTGGGCAATGGCGCAGGCCAAGACGCCGGAACAGATGCGGATGCTCCGCGTCGGGCAGCTTGTGGAAAGGAAGCCCCTCCGCTGACGCGGGCCACTGTCTTTTAAAGAGATATCCCCCTGCCGCCCGCATCCGGTCACGGGGTGTGATGCAGGGGGAACCTGTTTTAAATCCGTTTCCCGTGCCGATGCGCAGAAAAAAGGGAAAGGATCGCTCCAACCCTGACTAAGTGCCGCCGGCCCCCTCCATGCCATCGATCAGCGACAGGACGTTTTGGCCCAGAACCCGGTGGTTGTAGCCCCCTTCGAGGATGGCAAAACAGCCGCCGTTGTTTCGTGCGGCAGCCTCCCGGACCATCAGTCCCATCTCCCGGTAATCGGCGGTATGCAGCAGTCCGCCCCAGTCCTCCACATGATTGTCAAAGCCGGCGGAGATGCCGATGATGTCGGCCCGGTTCCCCTCCAGAAAGGAACGTACTCCCTTGAGGTAATCGCCACGCCCTGCCGCAGAAGGATTGTAGATGTTGACATACCCTTTGGGCCCCAGGATGTTTACTGTGCCGTCGCCGAAATGGAGATCGAAATCGAGGACGAGGGCGCTGCTGATCAGACCCTCGCGCTTCAATTTCTCCAGGGCGATGGCCATGTTGTTGAAATAGCAGAATCCCCAGGAGCTGCCCGCCGAGGCATGATGGCCCGGAGGCCTGATCAGGGCAAAACATGGTTCTTTCAGGCCTATCGTCGCCGCCTGAATTGCCCCGCCCGCTGCCAGCGCGGCGATGTCGTAAATTCCTTCCCGGCGCACCATTTCCACATGCGTCCGGGTATGGACGGCATCGATATCCGCCTCGGCGGCCGGTACGGCATTTATCATCGTCACCCGCTCCCGGATAACGGAATAAACCGCCTCGATTCGGCCAAAGGCCGCGGCAGGATCGGAGCAGTAGGACATGTCGAAATCCTTGTGATAGATAACTTTCATGGCGGCACCTAAAAGATATTGTGGGGACGGGACCAGACCGCCTTCATCTCTTCGTCCGACATGTAGCCGGAATATTCATCTCTGGAGATCACCCCGTCTTTGTTCCGGTCCATGGCCTGGAACTGTTCGGGCCGCAGGCCGGTAATTACGACGGACATTTCCTTGTAATCGATTTTGCCGTCCTTGTTCACGTCGATCTCCTCAAAGCTGAGAGTCACCGGCTTGGCGATCTCGGAAAAATGAGTCTGCACAAACTGCCACCGGGTTCCCTTCTTCTTCAGGACGGCGGTGAATCGCCCGTTGATGACCAGGGGCTTCTCCGCCTTGGCCATCAGGACGTTGATCTTTACTTCCATATAAAGCCAGGCGACATTGCCGGATGAGGAAATATGAAGGTTCTGGTAGCTCATCGTGTTCAGGTCGGCAATGGCGGCAAAGGATTTCTTGTACCCGGCGCGGATCTGTTCGGCGCCGATGGCCTCTTCACCCTCATCGGAGCCGATGGAGGTCACATCCGGCTCTTTGGCATAGAGCGACATGACCCCATCGAGATTCTTCGCCTTGAAATATTCGCTGTGTTTCTTCAGGACCGCCTTTATCTCCCTTTCCACTTTCGCCGTCGTCTTCGCTGCCGCCGGCGCCGGCAGCAGCAGGACTGCCGCCACCAGGGCCGTGATCAGAAATACCAACCCTCTGTTCATAACGATCTCCTTTCTTCTCTCCGACCGGTCCCGAATACCGAATCGCGTCTCTCCTTTTCAATCCATTCTAAATTAAAAAGCATCTTAATTTCAAGGCTAAATAAACCCCCGGACGCGGAGAATCTTCAAGGTGTTGACCGACACGGGCAAGTCCGGCAGCTCCGCCGGCGAAACCCAGCGGGCCGCCAGGGCGTCATCGGCGGCCCTGACCTCTCCGTGCAGATATTCCCCCTCCACATCGACGATCACGAAGTGATACTGGAGGCGATTCTTGTCGTCATATTGAAGAAAATCGAAGGCATAAACCGGATCGCCGGCCTTGATGGCGATACCGGTTTCTTCCAAGATTTCCCGTTCCGCCCCCGCTTGCAGTGTCTCCCCCGCCTCCAGAGAGCCACCGGGGATCGCCCACAGCCCCTGGCTGGGAGGCGCCGCCCGCTGGACCAGGAGTACCCTGCCGTCCTTGATCACAATGGCCCCGACGCCGACGATAGGCCGTTGGGGGTATTCCCGTCGCGACATATTTTCCCTCCTGCCGCCATCATATCGAGAGAGAGCTTGGCGGCACCTTAAACAATTACAGACAGTTACGGAAAAATGGCTTACGGCGGCGGCAAAGTCATTTTTCAAAGGCTTTATAGCGTGACGCGGGCTGTCATCCACGGTTCGCTGCCGTTGTTGAACTGGCGCTCCACAAACAGCATCCGGTTATTGTTGTTCCTGATCAGCACCGTGGAGGACCTCGTCCCATATATGGGGCTGACAATGAATATCGAGGCCAGCAGGCGTTCCCATTCCATCCCGATACCGGTATCGGGCAGCTCTTCATCGCCGGGACGGTGGCCGTCAGCGAGAACCGCGAACAGCGCCTCAACCCGGGGACGATTTTTACCGGCCGCCACGATCCGGCGGAACCGCTCCCGGGCGCGGCGCACCTTCGGCCAGGGCGTATCGAGCAGGTGGTTGCTGAGACCGTAGACCCCCGGCGGCAGGCTTACCGGTCCGCCGCCGCGGTTGGAATAGTAATACAGGCCTTCCCCATCACCCGCAACGAGACTGAAGCCGTTATAATGAGCGCCTTCTTTCTCCAGCTTAGCAAGATAATCCGGGGCGCTCTCTGCACCCAGGAGGTAATCACGGACCAGCCAGCCCCGCGAAGGGGCGTCCGGTCTGATATTTTGCGGGTCCCGATAATTGGTGAGGGCGGCAAAACGCCCCTGGCGGGTGACTCCCAGCCAGGTGCCTTTTTCCTTCAGGTCCCGACCGCCGAGAACATCCGGACAGTCATCCCAGAAGTCCGCCGCCAGGGTGGGACGGTCATAGAACTCATCGCGGTTAGCCGCCACAATCAACGGATAATCTTCACGGTGCCGCCAGGCAAAAACTATCAGACACATCTTTCGTTATTCTCTTCCAGGACCTGCACGATCCCCTGCATCACCTCGCCGGCGGCAGCGTGAATGACCAGATCGGCATTGGCGTCGTAGGAAGTTTCCGTCTTGTTGATGATAATCAGTTTGGCGCCGCCGCCTTTGGCATAGAGCGGCAGATAAGCAGCCGGATAGACCACGAGGGAGGAGCCGATAACCAGGAGCAGTTCGCAGTTGCTGGCGGCATGGGTCGCATCCCGCAGCGTCTGCGGCGGCAGGGATTCCCCGAAAAAGACGACATCCGGCTTCAGCAGTCCCCCGCAGCGGGGGCAGTCCGGCACGGCGCATTTTTGCCGGTAGTTTTCCAGCATGGCCGGCAGGCTGAAGCGCTCAAAGCAGTCCAGGCATTTGAGCCACTTCATGTTGCCGTGGAGCTCGTAAACCTTGTCCGGACTGTTGCCTGCCTGCTGATGGAGATCGTCGATATTCTGGGTGATCACACAGGACAGCCGGCCGGTCTTTTCGAGCCACGCAATGGCCAGATGGGCGGCATTTGGTCTGGCCCGGGCGATTACTCCCCCCTCGAAGAGAAACTTCCACTGTTTTTCCCTTGTTTCCGGACTGGAGAGGAAACGTTCGATGGTGAAGTCGTTGGGGTCGAATTTGGACCAGAGGCCGCCGGGACTGCGGAAATCAGGAATGCCCGACTCCGTGCTCACCCCGGCGCCGGTAAAGACAACGATCCTGCCGGCGCCGGCAATCAACGCCGCCGCCCGGCGAATCCGGTCCTGTAAATCGCTTGCGGGCATGAATTATCTCCTTTGCGCGGCAATAAAAGCAGCCCCATCAGGACGGGGAAAAAATGATTTTGACAATACACCATCTTCAGGAAAAAACAAAGTCACAATCTGCCCGGTGCTTGCATCTTGACTTTGCGGGCCGGATGACATTATGAGAGGTTTGTGAAACAAAGTTAAGCTGATATTTCCCGGACACCGGCGGTAATCATCACCGGCCGCAGCCACTCATGAGGGACAGGGAGAAAGCAGAGGTCTTCATCAGCATGAAGCCGGAAAAGGAGCGTTGCGCATCATGTCAAGCCTGCTGGCCGTAGTCAACAGTCTCCGGATTCAGGACGTCCTCGACATGATGATCATCTCCCTGATGGTCTATGTCCTCCTGATCTGGTTCAAGGACCGGGCCTCCCGCTTCGTGCTGATGGGCATCAGCCTGGTCGGCGCAATTTATGTCACGGCGCGTTTTTTCCAGCTCTATCTCACCACGCTGGTCTTGCAGGGATTCTTTGCGATCCTCATCTTCGTGCTGGTCGTGATCTTCCAGGAGGATCTGCGCAGATTCTTTGAACGCCTGGCGATCTTCGGCAGGCTGGGCAGACAGGCCCAGGCACCCGGATCGTATCACGAAGGAACGGAAGTACTGGCGGCCACGGCGGCCAATCTGGCCCGCAACCGCATCGGCGCCCTCATCGTGATCACCGGCCGGGAACCGCTGGCCAGGCATCTGAGCGGCGGGACAGCCCTGGACGGCCTCATCAGCCAGGCCCTGCTGGAAAGCATCTTCGATCCCTCCTCTCCCGGTCATGACGGCGCCGTCATTATCGCCGGCAACCGGATCACCTCTTTCGGGTGTCATCTCCCCCTCGCTACGGACATGGAGAGGATCGGTACCACGGGCCTGCGTCACACCGCGGCCCTTGGTCTTGCCGAACGCTCCGATGCCCTCTGCATCGTCGTCTCGGAGGAAAGAGGGGTCATCTCCATCGCCCGGAACGAAAAGTTGCAGACCTTGAGCGGCGGGGCGGCGCTGCGCAACGAGCTGGAGAACTTTTATCGCGAGTTGCTGCCGGAAAAGAAGAAGCCTTCCCGCATTATTCTGGAGCTGAGAAAAAATACCCGGGAAAAGGTAATCGCCGTGATCCTGGCCGGCATCCTCTGGATGGTTTTCGGTTATCAGAAAGAGACCGTCCGCCGGGAATTCCTCATCCCCATCACCTACCAGGACGCGTCCCCCAATTACGTTCTTGAAGAACCGCGCCTCCGGGAGGCAAGGGTCATTCTCGCCGGTACCACCCAGGCCTTCCAGCTTCTCAATCCGGAAACGCTGAAGATATCCTTCAAACAGACAGGGCTGCGCGAGGGGAAGCAGACCGTGGTCCTCACCGGGGACATGGTGAAGACCCCTTCCAACCTCACCGTCGCCGCCATCATTCCTCCGGAGATCACCGTAACGGCCACCCGTCTCCACCCCGCGGATATCCCGCTGACGGTGACCACCACCGGCAAGCCGCCCCGGGGGATTGCCGTTCAGGAAATATCCGTAGAGCCGTCTTCCGTACGCGTCCTGATCCCCGGCGCGGCCGCCCCGGGAAAGATCAGGATTTCCACCGAACCGGTCGATCTCGCCGGTCTCCCCGATCAGACCAGCTTCACGGTATCCCTGCGCTATCCCCCCGCCGTGAAGTTTGCCGATGAAAAGCCGCCCCTGGCAAAGGTAACCGTGAGGATCAGGAAGAAATAACCGGACCGCCGCAAAGCCCCCACCCCTGCAAAAGGAGGGCCGGGGCGGGGATGGGTCTCATCAGCGAAAGGCAAGTTTACTTGCGGCGATAACGTCAATCGAACTCGACCTTGTAGAACAGATCGATGCTGCTCTGCCGGCCGGCCTTCGTTTCCACTTCCCAGCGCCGGGAAAAGGAATACTTCATGATGTAGAGGATATCGTCGCTGAACATGGCCCGGCCGAGGCCGACGTACAGTTGCGGGGACAGATACTGCCCTACGGTGGAAAGAGACGTGGTCATGTCCGTCCGGCCCTGTTTGTTACGGCTCTGCAGGGCGGCGGCGCCGCCGATCTCCAGGCCGGCACTCCGGCGCAGGCTGTCCTCCAGCCCTCCTGATTTACCCTGAGCCAGGAACATCCCTGCCGATTTCAGCAGTGTCGCCGCCTGGATCTTGTCGCCGGTATAACTGGTGCCGAAAGCGATGTAGGCCAGGACATCCTGATCGGGGAGGGAGGGCACGGAATAGAGGGTCGCCGCCGGGGAGCGGAGGGTCCCCGTCACCAGGAAACCCGCCCGGACATCGCCGACCTGTTTGACCGCCAGGATATCCAGGGTGGCCAGGGAAAACGGCTTATCCTTGAAGTAAATATGCCCTCTCTCGATGGGCAGTTTGGTGTTGGCGGCGTAAAGGAATCCCTGGTCGATGTGTATCTCACCGCGGGTTTGCATATCATCCAGATTCTTCCCGGTAGCGGTCATCTGCCCGTGAAACCTTCCTTCCAGGTCCCGGGTCTTCATGAAGACCTTTTCCCCCAGGGTAAAGGCCACCGCCATATCCAGGGAGAAAGGAGGGGGCGGGCGTTTTTTTGCCGCCCGGTCCACAATCCGGACATCCCGGCTCGGACGGACCAGCTCCGGCTCCCGGGACTCGGCATAGCGGCCCTCCGGGATATGGACGGCGCCCTTTACGGACAGATGTTGCGGGGTCCCGGCAAAGCGGAGCCGGGGATTTACCAGGAGCTGGATCTCCGGCAGGTAGGCCGCCTGAAAACGCTCTCCTTCCATTATCCCGCTGATCTCCTTGACGCTGCCCTCGCCGTAACGGATCGTCGCCCGCCCCTGGAGGCTTCCCGGACCGGAGCGGGCAGAAAAGGACTCGACTTCGATCCGCTCGGGGAATAAGCGCACCGTCCCCGCCACCTCTTCCAGACGGATGCCGGAGGCCGGCACAAACGCCCCCGCCCGGGAAAGCAGGAGCGTTCCCTCATAACGGGGGTTTTGCCAGGTTCCCGACAGCGCCACATCCCCGGCCAGATGCCCGCGGGTTTCCCGGACCATTCCCGGAAACAGGGAACCCAGCAGTCCTGTTTCGCTGATTTCCCCCTTGACGGTGGCACGGACCGGCCGCTGCCTGTCTACCCGCCAGGGATACTGCGAGCTGACCGGCAGGTGGAACGAGGCCTGCATGCGGCCGGAATTGGTCAACTCAGTTTCCATAGTGCCCCGGAGGACGTTTTCCCGCCATTGCCACGCCAGGGCCAGCCGTTCCAGAGAAAAATCCAGCGCCCCTTTCGGGCCGGCAACCTTCCACACCCCCCGGGTCAGCCGGGCCTGCCCGGTCAGTGCCAAGCGTCGCTGGGGCAGCAGACTCCCCTCCACATTCCCGGAAAGCAGCCCTTCCGGATGGATTCTTTCCGGCAGGATGGGCTTCAGGGTCTTGAGGTCCATATCGGTAAGCTTTGCCGTAAAGGCGCCGGCGCCGGGCAGCGACAGTTCGGGGGCGTTTGGGGAGGTCAGGCGGATCGCCGCCCGGCCCGCCGCACCCAGATCGAGATCCCCGCTGAACTCCAGTCCCCTTTCCCGCCAGTTGAGGCGGCAGTCGGCATCCCGCACGGGGAGCAGCCACGACCCCCGGGAGATCTCCCCCTGGAGGCGCGCCGTCCCGGCCACCCGGGATCCTCCCCTGCCCGTACGTTCCAGACGGAGTTCCCCCGCGGTCCTGCCGGACATGCTCAGATCGGCAGCGGGACGGGGCAGACGGCCCAGTGGAAGAGCCTGCCAGGTCGCCTGGAGATAGTCCTGTTGCCGGGCGTCTCCCCAACGGGCGGAGAGCTCCAGCCGCTCCCCCCGGGGTCCCGCCAGTTGGACCGGCGCAAGATCCAGATGATGACGCGACGCCACCAGGGAGGCCGGGCGGGTCAGTCGCAGTGTGCCGTACTGCCTGTTTTCCACCGCCAAATCACGGATGGCGCCCGTCCAGATCCCCGGTGTCCAGCCCCCCGCGGCCGCCAGGCGCCAATTGTCCTCCGGCGCCGTAATTTGCAGGATCACCTCATGTCGCTTTTTTGTCCCGGCAATGTGCAGTTCCGCCTGGGGACACAATCTGCCGCCGATGCGGAGCTGCTGCGCCGCGATCCTCCCGTGCAGTTCTCCCTCCGGACCATCGCCCATCGCCAGGGTCACGGCCAGGACATCCACGCCGGTCTGCTTCCAGGCGATGCCCTTCCCGCTCGCCGTCAGCCCCCCCGACAGCCGGTCGCGACGATACCGGAACCAGCCCTTTCCCTGCAGCCGGCCGCCGCCTTCCGGCAACAACACCCCGATTTTGCTTATATCCGCCTCATAATCGATGCGGTCCCGGAGATCACCCCGGGCAGACACCCGGAATCCCTCCCCCTTTACCTGTAATGCCTGGAGATCAACCGCATCGCCCTGCCAGCCCAGAGCCAACTTTCCGGTCAATGTCCTCCCGGCCAGACGACTGTCAAGAATCCTCCCGGTGACCTTTCCGGCGCCGGGGCCGGCGGCGGCGCGCCGCCAGCTCCCCTCCAGATCCATGTTGATCCGCCCCGGCACACGCAGCGCCGCCAGCGACGGCTCTATATCCCGGGCCCGGAGTTCCCAGCGCGCCTTCAGTTCCCCCTTCCAGGCGAGATCCACCCTCCCCCGGACAACCCCCCGGCCCAGCGGCATCAGGAGGTTCCCGCAGGCGAGCCGTTCCGGATCGCCGGCAAAATCACCCCGGATATCCCCGGGCTTTCCGCCGGCAAGACGGGGGAGAAAATGGAAATGTCCCCGATACGAGTCCTGATCCCCGGCAATATCGATCCGGCCTGCCAGTGAAAGCTCCCGCCCCGCCTCCGGGGAAAGATCGAGATTTTCGATCGTGGCCGCCGCGGTGAAATACGGGCGGGGGAGGGAAAGATCGATCTTTCCCTCCCCCTTGAGCTGCCCCCGCCGTCCTTTTTCTTCAACCGCAAGCCCGGTCAGGGATACGGCCCGGGCGCTGCAGGCGGCGTGGCCTTTCAGGATAAATCGCTCCCGCTCGCCGTCCGGAACGGCAATCAGCAAAGGACCCCGGAGATAGAGGGAACCGGAAGGGGCCCGTAACGCCGTCCGGAGCCGCATCGCCGGCAGATCACCTCCCGGTCCGGGGGTGAGATTGACCTCCGCCTTCAGGAAGGGAGAGGTGAGGTGGGCCTGAACGTCGCCGGCAATCAGCCCCGCCGGGGTCTGCACCGCCAGATCGGAAAGGCGTATGAGACCGTAGGTGTAATCGAGGGAGGATTGGATGCGGCTGATGAGAAGTTCCTCTCCCGGACGGCGCCAGACGAGGTCTTTGATCTCCAGCGCCGCTATCCCGCCCCGCCACCAGGCAACCGATCGGGGAAGCTGCGGCCAGGCCAGATCCCAGGGCTCCTCCGGCCGGTCATCCTGAATTTCCGGGTTTTCCACCAGCACCCTCCCCAGGACGATCTTCCCTCCCCACATTTCCCAGGGACGCCATTGCACAACCGTGCGGCGGATCTTCACCTGCCATCCTTCCCCGGTGATCCGCAGGTCTGCCACCGCCAGTTCCCCGGCCAGGGTGCCGGACATGCCTCCCTTCGCGACCTGTCCCGGCACGAGCGCCAGCAGACGGTCCACCAGGAAGCGGGACCCGCCCTCGGTGTAAAAGACCCAGGCCGCCATGCCCGCCGCCGACAGGATCACCACGACCAGCGCGATGGGGAGCAGTTTCTTAATCATATGGTAAACCCGAATCCCAGATGGAGGCGGAAGGAAGGCTCCGGAGTCCCGATCTGCCGGGCCAGATCGATCTTCACCGGGCCGACGGGAGTGTAGTAGCGAACCCCGAGGCCGGCCCCCTGGGCCAGTTCCGTGTCCCGAAAGCTGTTAAAGGCATTGCCCGCATCATAGAAAGCCGCCACCCCCCAGTTTTTCCCCAGGGATTTTTCCACCTCGGCGCTGCCCACCAGGGTGTGCTTGCCGCCCACGACCTCGCCGCGATCATCCTTTGTCCCCAGGGACTGGTAGGCGTATCCCCGGACACTGTTGTCGCCGCCGGCAAAATAGCGCAGCGCAATGGGCAGGTCCCGGGCGTCTTCGTTCTGCCCCGTGGCGCCGATCTTGAACCTGCCCAGAAGGCAAAAACCGTCCCCCAGGGTGTAGAGACCGCTGGCATCCAGGGTTCCCTGGATGAATCCCGTGTATGAACCCAGCCGTTGATGGGTTCCTTTGACTTCCGCCAGGTAGGAAAAGCCGCGGGTCGGCCGGGTGGGATGGTCGTACCGGCGGTCGAAAATGCGGAATCCCGGCATGAGGGAAAAGGTGTTGGTCCGGGCGGCGCCGGCGTCGGAATCCTCCCGCAACAACTGGACAAAAACGGCTCCCGACTTGTCGAAGATATAGGGCCGGACATGCTGCAGCTCCAGGGAAAGCTCTTTCGTATCGTAGGTGTCGGGGTTGTCCCGCTTGAGGTTGACCCCCAGGGCGGTAAAGGTCCGCATATCCCGGCCGGGGATCGTATAGCCCAGGGCCAGTCCCTGGAGCACCTTGCTCACATTGATCCCCGCATCCCAGTAATGGCCGGCGTCGATGATATTCTTGTCCCGGTAGTTGGCGGAGAACCTCGGGCCGGTGTCCGTGCCATAGCCGGCACCGATTTTGAGCTGTTTTTCCGGTCCGGGACGGAGCTTGATCACTACGGGCACCCGGTTGTCCCGGGCCTGCTCCCGGTCCGTTTCGATGCGGACATCGGTGAAGCGGTCGGCTAAAGTGAGGTTACGCTGGGTTTGGGCGATCTGCTCGTAGGAAAAGACTTCTCCTTCCCGGAAGGCCACGAACCGGTCCAGAAACATGCGGGGATAACCCGGCGCCCCGGAAAAGCTGATCGCTCCGAAGTAAAAGCGGGAACCGGTCTCATAGACCAGCTCGATATCGGCCGCCAGTTCTGTCAGGGATAGACGGACATCCTGTATCCGGAAACGGCCGTCCAGATAGCCCCGGCGGATGGCGGCGTCATGAATGCGTCTTTTCGCCTCTTCATATGCCTCGTGGCGGAAGATCGACCCCGGCGGCAGGGGAAACTTCCCCGTCTCCAGCCGGAAGTCCTCTTCATCCTTCCCCGGCCCCTCGATGCGGATAGCGGCGCTGCGCACCCGCACCGCCTCTCCCCTTGCCACAGCGACGACCAGCCTTACCTGTCCTCCCGGGTCAACCTCCCGGGAAACCGTCGCCCGGCTCAGGTAATAGCCGAAGGGTTCCAGGGCCTCCTGAATCCGCCGGGGAAGCTGCTCCTGAAAGTAATCCAGCCATTCCGTATCGATCCGCCCGTCTTTTACCAGCCCTTCCGGAATCGTGAGGGCCGTCCGGACGTTTTGGAGCTCGTCCCCGTCCAGGCCCCGGACATCCAGCACCACCGCCGCGGCGGCATGCACGACGGCGTCAGTGATAAGCGACACCGCCAGACAGAAGACCAATATCATCGTGACACGGCCAATCCTCTCCACGCCGATTCCCGATGGACATCGCCATCGCCCGCAAATCATGAACTTCCCGTGACGGATCGTCTCGTTCTTCCCGGTCATGGCGAATTGGTATTATACTTGGATTTATTTGTAAAGATTATATCCGGTTTTCGGGTTGACTTCCCGGAGCACAGTGCATACATAATCCTATGCACGGAAAGATGTTTGGCTGCTGCTGAGCAAAGCTTGATATTTTCCAATGTTTGGCGAGGGATTGATGATGCCGAAACGTCACCGCACCAGAAAGACAAAAGCCGGTCTCCCGCCGGGTTCCCTGATCCATGTGGGAGCGGACAGGGCCGCGGCGCCGCGCCTCCTGCTCATGCAATACGGCGGGGAGACGGTTACGGAAAAAACCCTGACCGGCAGTGATGACCTGTCGGCCTTGGCCGCCGCGGCCGGGAAAGCGGCCGGAGAAGACAGGGGAACGGAGATCACCTGGCTCCATGTGGAGGGATTGCACGACATCCCCCTGATGGAAAAACTGGGCGGGCGCTACGGTCTTCATCCGCTGACCCTGGAGGATATCCTCTACACCGACCAGCGCCCCAAGATGGAGGATCACGGCGGCTACATCTACTTCGTCCTGAAATCCTTTCCCCTCCCCGCCGAACCGGGAGGGGAACTGGCGCCGGAGCAGATCAGCATTGTCTTCGGCAGAAATTTTCTCCTCTCCTTCGGGGAGCAGGAAAGCATCCTGCTGGAACCGATCCGGGAGCGGATCCGTCAGGGGCGGGGACGGATCGCCAGGGCCGGCGCCGACTACCTCGCCTACGCGATCATCGATACCATCGTCGATCAGTATTTCCTCATCCTGGAGAGGTTAGGCGAAGAGATCGAAACCCGGGAAGAGCTGCTCGTATCGCAACCAACCCGGAACACCCTGGCGGCGATTCAGCATCTGAAGCGGGAGATGCTCTATCTGAGAAAGTCCGTCTGGCCCCTCCGCGAGGCGATCAGCTCTCTCCAGCGCCTCGATTCCCCCCTCATGGACGCCGCCACCGACCCCTACCTGAAGGATGTTTACGACCACACCATCCAGATCATCGACACCATCGAGGCCTACCGGGATATCCTGGCCGGCATGCTCGACATCTATCTGTCGTCGGTGAGCAATCGTCTCAACGAGGTGATGAAGGTACTCACGATCATCGCGACGATCTTCATGCCCCTGACCTTCCTGGCCGGGGTTTACGGGATGAATTTTAAGTACATGCCCGAGCTGGAATGGCCTTGGGGATATTTTATGATCTGGGGGGTCATGATTGCCGTAGCCCTGTTCATGGTGCGTTATTTCAAAAGAAAAAATTGGTTGTGAAAGGGCGTGTTTTCCTTTATAGAGCGGACAGATTGTCCCGAAAGGGAATTTACCAAAACCGCAATAATTTTATGAATAAAATTGAAATCAAGGAATAAGGGAGGTACCAGATGAGCGCTTTCAGAGGCAGTGACATTTTGGAAATCGCCGTGCGGATCGAAGAGAACGGTGAGAACTTTTACCGTTATGCCACCCAGTTGGCCAAGGACGAAGAGGCCAAGAAGATCTTCGGCAATCTGGCGGAGGCGGAAAAGCAGCACCAGAAAACTTTCGGCAGGATCTTCGCCGCCATGGAGAAGGAAAATCCCCCGGAGACCTACAGCG
>ENA-UOWE01004483-UOWE01004483.1-activated-sludge-metagenome-genome-assembly--contig:-NODE-4483-length-13407-cov-5.391028_pt1 | contig 13407 bp, 11 predicted proteins | sample MGYA00249841_ERZ761562 | MGnify/ENA primary metagenome ERZ761562 (study PRJEB28883, sample SAMN05720200) | activated sludge metagenome | isolation source: Anaerobic digester | place: Japan... | reverse complement strand
TTTTCTCCTATCCATCACCGTTATATTAGAATATTTCAGCAATCATACATCTAACACTTCCGCCTCCTAACAATTCAATAGCACTTACGTCAATAGGCAATAACGAAGAATGTGATTGCAATAACTCTACTTGATCGATACTTAGAGAATCAAAAGCCGTCATAGAGCATACTGTAATTCTTTCTCCTTCGGCATTTATCAGTTGCAGCATGTTCCCTGCAAAGGACTCCATCTGCTCCATTGAAATAAGAATTATTTCGAGTCCGTCTTCAGCAAATGAATTCACCAAAAAATCTCTATCCTCTAAACTCGGAATAGCATCTAATGCGATGACCACATAACCGTAACCGATATGCATAATCACATTAGTATGATAGATAGCTAATCCATTTTTATCGACAGCCGCAAATCGCACCGGAGTATAACCTAACTCATCACAAACCATGCTTAACAAACTAAAATCGGTTCGAACGCTTTCCGAAGCATAAGCTTTGCGATGAAGATGATCGAAAACTATACTACCTGTTCCCTCGAGAAACATTCCTTCGTTTTCGAAAGAAGAAAAATCAACTACGCGATCAGGGAAAAAAGGCAAATCGATATTCCTTTCACGTCGCCGATTTTCAGCCATCATTGGGTATTTGATAATACTTTTATCGTGATGAAAGCTGATCCAATTATTCGGAAAGATAGCATCAGGTGCTTTTTCATCTTCATTCTCACTTATAATGATATGGATTTTATTATAGATCAGCGTATCTACCATCCTATCAAATTCAAGCATCGCTTGCTCGTGCAAATTTGAAGCATTGGATTTCTGAAAACTATTACTCGCAACAGTTTCGGGGTTACTAAAAAACAAAGCCGGTTTAACCATCCAAACCATACCGGCATTTTGAGAAAGAGGTTGCATGATTTCTCTTTTATTAAACTATAATTTCTACAACGACAAAATTGCCAATTTATATCCGTCAAGTCCTAAACCTGCAATAACACCCTTGCAATTTTTCGCCATCAAACTTACATGACGATATTCTTCGCGCGCATAAACATTTGAAATATGCACTTCAATAACGGGCGTTGAAATAGCAGCAACAGCATCGGCGATAGCCACAGAAGTATGCGTATACCCTCCGGCATTGAAAACGATTCCATCGGCACTGAATCCAACTTCGTGCAATTTATTAATCAGTTCTCCTTCGACATTACTTTGAAAATAATCAATAGTAACATCAGGAAATAAATTTCTAAGCTGAGGAAGAAATTCATCGAAGTTAAGTGCACCATAAATTTCCGGCTCTCGTTTTCCCAATAAATTTAAATTGGGCCCGTTGATGATAACAATTCGTTGCATGACTACGAAAATACAAAACCATCGATCTCAAAAGCGCAATTTTCGATAATATTTGGATTACATTTGCCAATAATCATGAAAGCTTGGGCACCCTATATCAAAGGATTTCGCAGTTACCTCCAATTGGAGCGCTCGTTATCGTCGAATACTTTGGAAGCTTACGAACATGATATTGAAAAACTGTGTCAATTTCTTGATTACAAAAAATTAGTCGTTACACCGGAAGGTATCAAGCACGAAACACTTCAAGAATTCCTGATGTGGATTCACGAACTTGGCATGACGGCACGTACTCAAGCGCGAGTAATTTCGGGAATCAAGGCCTTTTATAAGTACTTGCTCATGGAAAATATGATGCAAGACGACCCAACGGAGCTGCTGGAAGGGCCTAAACTGGGACAAAAACTTCCCGACTTTTTAACAGTGGAAGAAATTAATGCCCTCATAGGAGCCATCGACAGAAGTAAGCCTGAAGGAGAAAGAAACAAGGCAATTATAGAAACATTATACTCCTGCGGACTACGTGTATCAGAATTAGTGAACCTAAAATTGAGTCTTTGCTTTTTCGATATTGGGTTTATTAAAGTCACGGGAAAAGGTAACAAAGAGCGCATCGTTCCGGTAGGAAGTGTTGCCATCAATCAGCTTCAACGATACTTCGAAAGTTACCGTAACCACCTAAACATCAAGGCGGGACAAGAAGATTATGTGTTTTTAAACCGACGCGGAGCTAGATTGACTAGGGTAATGATATTTACCATTATTAAAGATTTGGCACGGATTGCGGGGATTAGAAATAGTATTAGTCCACATACCTTCCGCCACTCCTTTGCCACCCATTTGATAGAAGGCGGAGCCGATTTGAGAGCAGTACAAGAGATGTTGGGACATAGTAGTATCACCACAACTGAAATATACACCCACCTCGATAGAGAATACCTACGATCGGCAATTTTGCAGTTTCACCCGCGTGGATAAAAAAACATTGGAGGATGTTTGGGCTTTTTCTTTTTTTTCTATTTTAGAACAACCTTAAATCCTACGTATATGGCTTATAAATACGATGAAGCTGAGATCATTAATATCATTGACGAATCAGATATTGTAAAAAGATTTTTCATTAAAGTACCGGATGAAATTCCGTTTAGTTTTAAAGCCGGTCAGTTTATCATGTTAAACTTACCAATTGATTCAAAATACACCAACAGAAGTTATTCGATAGCATCGGCGCCAACTGACGACAATACATTTGAGTTATGTATTGTTATCAATCCAAACGGTCTTGGCACGAATTACATGTGGTCGAATTATAAAATCGGCACTAAAGTTCAAATTTCAAAAGTGCTTGGCAAGTTTCAATTACCTGAAGAAATCGATAGAGATATCTGTTTCATTGGAACAGGAACGGGAATTGCGCCACTGCGATCGATGGCTGTAGATATTTTAAAGCAAGGGCGTCCCTGCAAAAACATTTACATGGTATTTGGTAACCGATGGGCAAAAGACATCAGTTATCGAGCAGAATTTGAAGCATTAGAAAAAGAATTTCCAAACTTTAAATTCATTCCGGTGTTATCAAGAGATAATGAAGGATGGACAGGACGCAAAGGATATGTACATACGATTTACGAAGAAATCTTTGCAGATAAACGTCCGGCTTACTTCTACATCTGCGGATGGGCCGACATGCTTAAAGAAGCTCGTCACAGATTAGAAGCAATGGGGTATGATAAAAAAGCGATTCGATTTGAATCATATGATTAAAAAAATAAATAAAGCGTAATTTTTACATACATGCAGAATAAAAGATTTACGCACCGACTTGCTCGTATTAGAAGAAAAGAAGATGCTCCTGAATTTGGATTCGGGAGCATTTCTACTTCCAACGATCAACGAATGATGAACAAAGACGGCACCGCTAATGTGATACGATTAGGCGAACCGAAATTTTCGATCATCAATTTATATCATTCGTTAGTAACGATGCCATGGTGGAAATTCAACATTTCGGTATTAGGAATTTATTTGATCACTAATTTTTTATTTGCAGTTATATACTACGTGATTGATCCTGCAGGTTTAGGAGGAATGACATTTAAAACAGAAACGGATCGATTTCTTGAGATTTTCTTTTTTAGTGCGCAATCACTTACGACTGTGGGCTACGGACGATTAAATCCTGTGAGTTTAATAGACAGCACGGTAGCTGCAATTGAATCGATGGTAGGTTTATTGGGATTTGCTTTAGCAACAGGATTGTTGTACGGAAGATTTTCAAGAGCCACAGCAAAATTATTATACAGTGACAATATCATAGTTGCACCCTATAAGCATATTCGATTCCCTGAAGCTGATAAAGCATTAATGTTCCGAATATTAAATGCAAGAAAGAATCAATTGATCGAAATTGAAGCGCAAATTATGTTTGCCTACAATGAAGAAGTGAATGGTTCGGTAGCAAGAAAGTTTCAGCAACTAAAACTAGAAACCGAGAAAATAAATTTACTAGCAATGAGTTGGACAATTGTACATCCTATTGTCCCTGAGAGTCCTTTGTACGGCTTAACAAAGGAAGACATTGAAAGTGTAGACGCAGAATTTGTGGTTAATATAAAAGCCATCGACGACACCTATGTACAACAAGTATACACACGTACATCATACACATGGAAAGAATTAGCATGGGGAGTAAAATTCGATTCGGTTATTTCGAAAAACCAACAAGGAATTACAACAATTGATTTAAAGAAAATATCATCTTTCAAGTCGGCCGAATGAGAAACTATCTCTTATTATTATTCTTCTTTTCACAGATCGGATATTCGAGAGCACAAACAGCAAACGAAAGTCAGTTGTTTCAATATGCGCAAAAAATCGAAGGAGAAGGCAAGCTAAATGATGCACTATCGATTTATAAATCGCTATTAAAAAACGATTCTAACAATGTTAGTTATTTAACACATACATCGATTTTATACTCGAAAGTCGGACATCGACAACCAAGTAAAGACTTACAAATATCTTGGTATAAAACAGGATTCTATTTAGCACAAAAAGCACTTAAGATAAACAACAACAGTGCGGAAGCTCATTATTCATTAGCCTTATCGCTAGGCAGGATGAATGAAAATGCAGGAAGCAAAACAAAAATCGAGAATGCGAAGCAAATAAAATCGGAAGCAGAAATCACGTTAAAGTTGAATCCAAAGATTGCCGGTGCCTATCATATCTTAGGAAGGTGGCATCAAGTGGTTGCAGGGTTTAATGCTATCGAGCGAACAATGATATCAGCCATTTTCGGAAGCATGCCGGGAGGATCATACACTGATGCAATCAATAATTTTCAGCGAGCAATTGTATTAGAGCCATTGAACATGGTTCATTATTATGAGTTGGCTCACTCCTATTATTTACGCAACGACAAAGGCGATAAAGCACAAGCAAAAAACTGGGCATCAAAAGCACTGATGATACCGGTAAAAAACGAAGACGACGCTGACACAAAAAAAGATTGTGAGGCGCTTTTAAAAAAGCTGAACTAACAACTACTTTCTAAATTTCTCGGGAATAAATTGATGCAACTCGGGAGCAATCGACAATTTGTATACAGTAACGATATACAACGAAGAAACAACGATTGATTTGTAAGCGATACTAATCACTTTATTATCTAAAGAAGGCAATAGGAATCCTATGGTAGTAAGGATAATTACCAGCATCAACACGCGTAAATTTCCTTTCCCGAAAGGCATCAAATTAAACTGCTTTTTAACGTAGACGAACAACATCGTATTATAGAAGAACGAAGCTAAAGCTGTTGCAAGTGCTGCACCATTTAATCCGAATAAAGGAATCAATACATTTTGAAGAACCACAACTACAATAGCGAGAGAGATCAAAAAGAAAGCACCGTACTTGTATTTATCGGAGTTAAATAAAATCGGAGCATTAAGTCCTGTAGCCATATTATAGAGAGCTGCAATACTCAAGATCAGTACAACATGCCAAGCATCGCTGTATCCCTCGGGAAGGAAAGCCAATAAATCGCGGATATTGATATTTACATTCACGAAAAGGAATCCCCCAACCAAGAACATATAGAGAGAACTTTTATGGTAGATATCATCGATCTCCTTCATATTACCGGCTTGCCAAGCGAAAGCAATTTTAGCAGAAGCGATTTTCTCGAAAGCATTCAATGGAGCTTCAATAATAGTTGACACGAAAGCCACAACCGTATAAATACCTACGAATGAAAGCGCCATATACTTACCAAGGATAATAGAATCGAAATATTTCAATCCGATAGAAGCCACAGAAGCAAACCAAAGAAGTAATCCGTAGCCAATAAGATTCATAAACTTTTTCTCTCTGAAATAAGGCCAATCGATTTTGAATCCCGGTTTATCGAAAACAAAAATATATCCGAGCAAGATGAGAAACTGAATCACATAAATACAAACGAAAGAAGTAATAAACTGATCGAACGTAAGCCATTTCAAGTAATATACCGAAACGATAGTGATGGTAAGCAATCGAACGCCCACATCATTCACATAAGTAGGTATAGTCGACTTAAAATTAGCATTACAATAAACAGAAAGAACAGCTATAAAAGAAACGCAAAAAATCAGCGGAAACACATAATCAAAAAACTCGACAAATAGCGGTGATTCCTTTTGATATTGAAGAGCGAAATAGCCCTTCAAGAAATAAATAACGATAGCGGTTAAAATAAATCCCACTAAAGGAAAGAGCAACATAAATCCGAGGAAACCATGATGACGTTTTTCGGGATCTTTAAACATTGGGAAGAAACGCGTAGTAGCATTACCGATGCCTAGCGGGACGAACATCGCCACCACCAAAGCAAAAGAATACAAGATACGTGTTAGTCCCAGCTCCTCCTTCGACAAGAAATAAGGCTGAATAACGATCAAATTAACAAAGCCGATGGCCAAGCCAAAATAAGTGGCAATGGTGTTCTTTATTCCTTGTCGTTTAATTACGCCCATGGGGTTGGATTATTGGCGGGATTTTTTAAACCATTGTAAATATGTAAACACAAACCATAATCGTTCAAAGTCTACAAGGTTCCCATTCAAATAATCATTTTTAATTTTCATTACCATTTTGGAATCCAAATGATTTTGATCCTTTAATACAGATTCATTTATAGTTTCCTCAAGAAGGTCTCTCAAATCAGATTTCATCCATTGAACAACGGGAACACCAAATCCCATTTTCGGACGATCCATCATTTCTTTAGGTACATATTTATGCACGATATCCTTCAAAATTCTTTTACCGACCCCATTATGTAATTTGTAACTATCAGGTAACTTAGCTACATATTCAACTAATCTATGATCTAGAAATGGTTCACGCCCTTCAAGACTAGCTGACATTGTTGCTCGGTCGACCTTTTGAAGAATATCATCTACTAGATAAGATTTATATTCTACAGCTAATACTTTATTTAAAATTGAAACCTTATTCGAAAGTAAACTATCATCATCAAAAACTGTATGCAATGAATTTGAATTATTTCCCATCAAAAGATTAATCTCGTTTAATGTAAAAGTTCTGTTAATTACATTAAACGCTGCCAGTGGGCCATTAGACTTAGCGATTTCAATAATTTTATCTAATCGGTTTGCCTTAGAAATATTTTTACTAAAGTTAACTGATTGCCCAATTAAGGAAAGTTGTTTAATGAAATTAGGAACAGAATTTAGTTTAGATAAATAATCGGAAGCTTTTCGATGACGGGGATATCCTGCAAATAATTCGTCACCTGCATCAGCTGACAAAGCTACAGTTACATGCTTTCTTGCTACCCTACTAACTAATATGGTGGGTATAGCTGAAGAATCACCAAAAGGCTCATCATAAATATCTGCCAATTCAGGTATAATTGATTTTGCATCATTAATGGTACAATTATAATTGAAATGATTAGTGCCTAAATGATCTGCAACAATCTTTGCATATGGAGACTCATCATAGTTATTCTCTTCGAAACCGATAGTATATGTATTTATTTTACCGTATGACTTTGTCAACAATGCAGCGACAGCTGTACTATCGTAACCGCCACTAAGGAAAACACCTACAGGAACATCGGCAACCATTCTATAGGCAAATGCCGACTCCATTAGCTTTTCTGTTTCATACAAAGCCTCCTCATAACTAATAGAGTAATTAGGAGCGTTATAAGAATCGAAAACATCCCAGTATTTAGTAATACTGAAATCACGATTACTTAAGTTGATTTTAATATAAGTACCCGGTTCAACTTTTTTACAACCCTTATAGATGCTGTATGGAGCAGGAATATTACCATTAGAAAAATACAAAGCCAAAGCATCTTCATCAACATCTGTATTGAACCCCGGAAATTGCTTTAAAGCTTTTAACTCAGATCCAAATACAAATCCATTCGAACTAACAGAATAATATAAGGGCTTAACTCCTGCTCTATCTCTAACGAAATACAACTCTTGATTTTTGATATCAAGAATTGTGATGACGAACATTCCGATAAATTTATTTATGATATCAATACCATGTAATCTAAATCCTTCAACAACAACTTCCGTATCAGATCCTGATCTGAAAGAAGCACCTTGAGAAATAAGTTCGGATTTTATTTCCTTGTAATTATAAATCTCGCCGTTCATCATTACAACGATTTCACGGCTAGAACTAAACATAGGTTGATGACCTAGAGGACTTAAATCAATAATTGATAATCTTCTAAAACCAAGCCCAATATTACAACCACCTACCGGCAGTAATTCATAACCTGCATCGTCGGGTCCGCGATGATATAAGGTATCAGTCATTTTTCGCAAAACATCCTGATTCCCAATACCTGAATAATCAATAAATCCTGTAAATCCGCACATAGTTTGAGTTCACAAATCTAATAAATCGGCAGGTAAAGAGAATTTGATATTTTTACAATCTCAAATATGGCTACATTACTACCTTACGTATCCCCAAAAACAGGTCAAACCCTTAATAATCAAGGAGATCATCTAATAAGCGAATCAGGCGAACAATTCCCAATAGTAAAAGGAATTCCAAGATTTGTACCACAGGATAACTATGCGTCCGCTTTTGGACTACAATGGAAAACCTATGCAAAGACACAACTAGATAGCTTTAGCAATACTAGAATAACGCAAGATCGCTTAGAAAGGTGTTTAAATATGCCTATTGAGGGATTAAAAGGCAAAACCGTTTTAGAAGTAGGAGCCGGAGCAGGTAGGTTTACTGAATTACTAGTAAAAGGTGGTGGAATGATTCATTCAGTAGATTTGAGTGTAGCCGTTGAAGTGAACAAAGAAAATATCGGAAATGCTACCAATTATCAGATTGCTCAAGCGAGCGTATATGATATGCCTTATCCTGACAATAGTTTCGATTATGTAGTTTGCTTGGGGGTAATTCAACATACACCGGATCCGGAAAAAACAATAAAATGTTTGTTTGATAAAGTAAAACCGGGTGGGACATTAGTAATTGATCATTACATCTGGAGAATTGGTTATTATTCTACTTTAACACCATTATTCAGGGCTGTTTTGAAAGAAATGAAGCCTGCAAAATCACAAAAAATAGTAAATGGATTAGTTGATTTTTTCTTCCCTATTCATTGGGCATTAAAAGACAAGGGAATTATTAACTGGCTTGTTCATCGCGTTTCTCCATTGATAGTTTACATCAATTTATTTCCTGAACAAGACAAAAAATTCCATTACGAATGGAGTAAATTAGACACCTATGATCAGCTGACTGATTATTACAAACATCTTCGATCACCTAAGCAAATCCAATCAACCCTCGAGTCTCTAAAAGGCAAAAACATTTGGATTAACAAAGGAGGAAACGGAGTTGAAGCAAGGTGTGAAAAATAATTTATTGAATAAGTATTTTCATTGAAGCAGCTCCTACTTCAGAATAAACGCGTAGGATATACAAGCCTTTAGTTAGTTCGGATGTACTTAACTTTACCTCCATTGCCTTTTCAGAATTGTCACAAACTATTCGCCCTTCAAGATCAAACAACTCTACTCTATTGATTTGAGTTTTGCTTTTCACGAAAACAGTATGATCATCCTTGTTGTAATTTGCGTAAATGTTATTACTTGAAGAAATCGTATTAAGTCCAACCATTGTAGGATTAAAACAACCACTAGTATCTGTACAATTATTATACGAAACTATTACTGAATAAGTGCCAAGAAAATCAGGCAAAAAAGTCTGATCTGTTTTTCCCGGAATAGGCATTGGTCCACTAATAGTGCATTCACACCATTGATATGTAGCATTTGGTTGGTTTGAAATAAATCCACCTGGAACAAGAGTTATACTTGTATCAACAGAATTTACAGTAAGATTCGTAATAACAATACTATCGCAACCAAAGATATTTTGAAGAGTATCAAGATACATTCCATTTTGATTGTAGGAATGCGAATTAATTATATAAGGTTCATTTTCACAAACAGTTTGCGGATTCAATGCTAAATTAATTGGCAACATAGTGATATTGGTTATTATAACAGAATCACATGAATTTGACACATGAATTGTATCGTAATACACCCCTCCGGAAGTATATGTATTTCCGTTTAATGAATAAGAAGCACCACTACACAAGGTGATATTATTAATCAAATTTACATAATTTGACACTTGAACATTAAAAATAATATTACTATCACAACCATTTATGGTTGCATAATGTTCGATAAGTGTCGTATCACTTAACAACGAAATAGTAGTACCATTAGGCAGAGTGAATGAAGAGTTTTTACAGACAATAATGTTATTTATATTTATTGATAATGGGTTTACATTTACATTAACACTTGAAGCCACATCATCTAAACAATGATTAAAAACATGAAGTGATACAATTCCTGAATCATGCCCAGCTACCACTTGCAAACTATTGTAATTTTCTTGAACAATTTGCCAACCAATGGGAACTTCCCAATTATAATTGATTGTATCTGAAATAACACCAGCAAAATAACTTACCGTATCTCCTTCACATACCGTATTAGATCCACTAATTCCATCAACAAATAAAGAATCAGAACAAAAACTATATTTTGCTAAAAAAGAATCATTATATCCAATAAATGGTGGTGAATTATTAATGCTATTTAAACTAAAATTTACTGAAGAACTCCCAAGAACTCCAGCTAAAAATAAATTCCCGTTTTTATCTAACGTTTGAAAGCGAGATTGATCTAGTCCATTACCACCAATTCCATAAGCACTTGTAATATCGCCTGCTGAATTAAGAAGAGCAAGAAAAACATCATAATTACCATGATTGCTTAAATTAATTGAACCATTAAATCCATTAATATTTATTGGACCAAGTGAATAGCCACTTAATATAATTGTTCCGTCATCAAATACAGACATGCAGGATGCAAAATCAAAATTCGCACTACCACCAGAATTAGCCCAAACAAAATTGCCCAAAGTATCATACGCTGCTACAAAAAAATCCGCATTCCCTGAAGAAACTAAATTTTGAATATTTGCAGAAGGATCAAAATCAGCTATTGTGTTAAAATACCCGCAAATATAAATTCGGTCCAATTTTTTTTTAATATCAAATGAGATATCATTCGAAGTACCTCCCACATTTTTACAAAAAACCAAAGAATCTTGGGATGAATATTTTGCAAAGAAAATGTCGGAAAGACCTTTAGGCACTAAATTTAATGGATATGCAAGATTGCCAAAATTAGTACTGCCGGAAAAATATCCACTAATTAGATAATTATTATTATCATCAACTTCTAATCCTGCGCAATCATCACTTCCTGTACTTCCTATAGTTCTCACCCATATAAATCCACCATTGGCATCCATCTTTAACATATAGATATCATCACTTCCATTTGAAGAATGTATGTCTACAACACTAATATCCGGATTTAAATCAGCATTTGACGTAAAACTACCGACAACAATAATATTTCCCAATTGATCGACTCTAATTCTTTCTGCATCATCATAACCAGGACCTCCAAATGATTTAGCCCAAATAAATGTCCCACCTGAAGTATATTTTACAACATAGACATCCCGATCACCATTTGAAGTTAAATTATAAGAAGTGAATTCAGGATCAAAATCAACTGTCCCACTAAAACGTCCCGCCACAATTATATTACCGAGCGAATCTCGAGTTATAACGCTTCCTTCATCCTGTCCACTACCACCGTATTTTTTCGACCAAATCAAATTCCCTTGCGAGTCAAACTTTGAAATATAACCATCTCTATCACCTGAAGATGTTACTTGTAAAACCCCGGCACCTGGATCCACATCAGCTGTTTGACTAAACCATCCAGTAATATATACATTCGAAGAATCGTCTGCAACTAAATCGTAGTTACCATCATCACCACTACCACCAAATCCACGTACCCAATCCAATGATTGAGAATAAACCATTTGCGTAAAATCTAAGCTCAAAAGAATAAAAAAAGCAATTGCGTTTTTACATTTCATAATCTCATGAATTTATTATAAAGTTAACAATTTTATTATAAATAAACCTTGCCATCAAATAAAATTTAAGTACCTAAAACTTATTATTCAAAACAACAAACTTATAACACTGTATTTCAATGTATTACCCAAATTCGCTAAAACACTTTCTTCATTTTTTGACTCAATCAATCATCATAAGAATTACATTTGCTAAAACTGCATTAGTAATCAGAAGAGAAGAACCAAAAATGGACTCTAATTCACCAACAACCTACAAAGAAGTTTCTAACTATTACGACGCCGAATGGGCATCTCTTGAAAAACAAAAACTTACTGGAATTAACAGCCGCCATCGCTTCATTATGAAGTTTTTAATGGAAAATGGACTAAAAGCTAACCATAATGTGCTTGAAATTGGCTGCGGCATTGGAACATTATCTTCTTATTTGGCCACAAAACTCAAAAAAGGGAAATTAACTGGGGTTGATATTAGTCCGGAAACTATTCAACAAAACAAAGTTCGTTATAAGAACTTCAATAACATTGAATTTTTAGTGTCAGACATGACCGATTTTTCAATTGATAAGAAATTTGATGTAATTATTTTTCCGGACGTATTAGAGCATATTCCAATTGAGGCTCATGACAATATTTTCAAAACAATTTCTACTTTAATTAAACCTGAAGGATTTGTTTTCATTAATATCCCTAGCCCACATGGATTAGAATATTTACACATTCATCACAAAGAATTATTACAAATCATCGATCAACCTATTCATACTAATATTCTTTTGGACAATGTTTATCGACATGGGTTCTACATCGAAACATTAAAAACATATTCCGTTTTTTACGTAGAACCTGACTACCAAATGATGGTCTTAAAAGTTAACAAACCATACCCCAATATGACTGTTAAGCCAAAATCTAAAGTTCTTTTGAACAGTATTAAGATGCGAATAAATGAATTTTTCAATTACTAGTAATTCGCAAATAAAAATAATATTCTTTCATACCGGGGCTTCTTCTTTCTCAAATAAGGATTCCCAAATATTTAATTCTATCGGCACTCTTAATGAGTTCTGCTTTTCTTCCTCTTCAAAGTCAATGATCCCTATTGTTTTCATAAAACAATTTTGGTTTCTCTTGACTAGATTGTTCAGTGCAAAAATCTATATCGCTCAGTTTGCAGGATATCATTCATTTCTTCCCGGCATCTTTGCGAAACTTACAGGGCGACCTTTACTTATCATTTCAGGAGGAACTGATTGCGTGTGCTTTCCTGCTATACGTTATGGGAATTTTTACAAATCGGGACTTGGTTTATTTACTAAATGGTCTTATCAATTAGCCACTCACCTCGCACCTAAACATTACAGCCTTTACGATTACGATTATCGCTATGATAGTTCTATTCCTTTAAAACAAGGCATTAAGAATTTCGTGAAGGGCATTAATAAACCTGTTACTGTTATTACTAACGGTTACGATGATACGAAGTTTTACCGATCATCGGA
>ENA-UOWE01004481-UOWE01004481.1-activated-sludge-metagenome-genome-assembly--contig:-NODE-4481-length-13411-cov-11.452456_pt1 | contig 13411 bp, 16 predicted proteins | sample MGYA00249841_ERZ761562 | MGnify/ENA primary metagenome ERZ761562 (study PRJEB28883, sample SAMN05720200) | activated sludge metagenome | isolation source: Anaerobic digester | place: Japan... | reverse complement strand
TTCCCTCTCCTCCGGCCGCGCCCGCTCGAACGGCGGCGCACCCACGGCCTCACGCCGCGCCACTCGCGGCCTAACACTGCCCTCGGATCGCTGCGCCGCGCGGGCCGACGTCCGTGCGACGGCGCCGCGCCGATGTCACTGCGCCGCGAGTCCCTCGCCGCCGCGCGCGTCCAGCCACGCCGCCGCCAGCTCGCGGGCAAGCACCGGCTGCCACTTGACCCTGCCCCGGGTCACCAGGTGATACACATCCAGGAAGTCCGCGTCCGCGAGCTCGACCCTTCGGGCGATCTCGAGGTACGGGACGCCGTATCGGGCGGCGATCGCCTTCGCCCGCTGGCGGTAGCTCGGCACGACGCCGTCCCAAGACGCTCCGAGCACGTGCTCGTTGAGCGGCTGGTCGAAGAAGACGACGACGAAACCGCGCTCCCGGGCCAGCCGCACGAGCTCCTCCAGGACGGCGAAGTTGTAGTCGGCGTAGGCGGCGTACGTCGCCCTGTCGTCACGCATGTCGCTGGCCGCCATCTCGCGCTTCTGTGCCCGCGAACGGAGCGGGCCGTCGATCGTGTAGTGCTCTTCGTACGGGATCTCGGCGAGAAGCGGGATGCCGTCGGTCCGGCGTTCGCGCACGTAACCGGCGAGAAAGCGCAGCACGCCGGGGAAGACGACGTCGACCGGTGAGGTCGACGCCGCCTCCCGCTCGAGCATGCGGCGGACGCTCGCACTGCGGAGGAAGAACGGCTCGCCGGTCAGGAGCCCCGCGTCGTCGGCCGGCCCGTTCGTGAACCGCATCGGGGCGAGCCCGACGGCGATCAGCGCCTCCCCGTCGGGCAGGTTCTCGACCAGGGCGAGCGACTCGGCGAAGCTCTGCGAGTGGGCGGCGAGACTGACGACGTCGATCCTGCGACCGGCGGCGCGGCTGATGTCGTAGCTCAACGACTCTTCGCTCAGGAAGCACTCCATCGTCGCCGAGCCGCCGGTGAGATAGACGGTCGGCGCCGTGGGCGGCGACCGTCGCAACTGAGCCAGCACGTACGTGACGTGCCCGTTGTCGTCGTGGCGATGGCGGACGAAGCGGCTCTCGGGCACCCTGACGATCGCCCCGGCGTCGATCAGGAACTCGACGCCGAGGAGCGTCAGGGCGGTCAGGGCCGCGGCGGCGACGAGCACGAGCGGGTTCCGCTCGCGGAAGCCGCGCCTGAACGAGGTCCACCGGGCCTTCAGGTGATCAGACCCACCAGCCATTCCACCGGGCCCATGATGCAGAGGGCCATGATCTTCAGCGCGTGCCGTGGCGTATGCGTGCTCACGAATGCGTATCCTAGCGCGACGTACAGGAACGTCACGGGATAGCCCAGCCACTTCGTATACCGTTCATACCCCGCCGCCGCCGGTTTACCCGCCTTCTTGCGCGCCTTCTTGCGCGCCTTCTTGCGCCGTTCCCACCAGGCGACGACGACGAGGCCGGTCCCGTGCCAGAGACCCCACAGCGTCCAGTTCCAGTCCACGTAGTGCCACAGGCCCATCGTGAGCATGCTCGCGTACAGGCCGAGCCACGGCTTGCGTGTGAGCCCGAAGACCGGGAAGTACACGTTGTTGCGGCACCAGCTCGAGAGCGAGATGTGCCAGCCGCGCCAGAACTCGCTCAGGTTCGCCTTCCAGAACGGGTAGTGGAAGTTCTCCATGAGGCGGAAGCCGAACAGCCGCGAGAACCCGATCGCGAGGTCGGTGTAGGCCGAGAGGTCGAAGTACGCGCGCACGAACACGATGATGACGTACGCCAGCGGCCACCAGGCGTTGGTCGCCGAGGCGTCGAAGAACGGCCTGCCGACCGTCTTCATGATGTCGCCGAAGAACGTGACGATGAAGAAGTCGACGACGAAGACCTTCTTGAAGTAGCCCAGGGCGATGCGCCGCAAGCCTTCGTAGAAGAGCTGCCGGTCGAACGTAGGGCTGCGCTTCTGGTAGAAGCCCTGGTAGGTCTCGAGCGGGCCCGCCGGGAAGGCCGGCAGCCACATCACGAAGGCGGCGAGGCGCAGGAACGAGTTCTCGGTGATCACGCCGCGCAGGTGGTCGAACACGTACTGCAGCAGGCGGAAGACGAAGTAGCTGATGCCGAGCGGCATCACGAGGTAGGTGACGATGGGGTCGTCGCGGCCCCAGACGGCGATCGCGCCGCGCTGCCCGTACTTGCCGATCGCCAAGGTGACGATGGCGATCGTCACGATGAGCAGCACGGCGCGCCCGCCGGAGAGGCGGCGCGCCTTGTGCAGTTCGACGATCTGCCAGGCGACGGCGATCAGACCGAGGGCGATCGCGGCGAAGATCGGGTGCAGGACGGCGAGCACGCCGAGCGAGACGACGAGGGCGAAGACCAGACGCCATGTGTCGCGGCGCAACACGAGCCAGAAGACGGGCAGGGTCGCGAGAACGACGGGGATGAGGTACCAGGTGAAGTAGATCTTCACGACGCGACCGCCGAGTCGGACGTGGCCGCGGACGGCGCAAGAGTGCCGTTCGGGCCGAGCAGCCGCGCGAGCTCCTTGGCGAGACGCGCCTCCCAGATGACCCGCCCCGGCTCCACGAGGTGGGAGAGATCGTGGAAGTAGGCGTTGCTCAGGGGCAGCTCGTCGTTGAAGTCGACGTACGGCACGCCGTACTCGCGGGCGAGCTCGCGGACACGGGGCTGATACTGCGCCCGCGCCTCGTCGAAACTGTGGCCGATGATCTCCCGGTTCCAGGGCAGCTCGAGGAGCACGACGTCGATGCCCCGCTGCCGGGCGCGCCGCAGCAACTGCTCCAACATCGCCATGTTGTATTCGAGGTTCTTGCGGAAGACCGGCGCCCTTCTCTTGAGCCAACGCTGGACCATCTGCTCCTTCTGGGCGACGGTGTGGTTGCCCTTGAGGTTGTAGCGGTGCTGGCCGTACGTGCGCGTCGGGATGCGCCCCGAAAGGAGCTCGTCCTCGTGTTGCTGCACGTAGCTCGTGAAGTACGAGAAGATGCCGGGCAGGATCGTGTAGGTATACCGGTACTTGCCCGACTCGCGGTTGACGTACTTGCGCAGGAACGTGCTCTTGAGGAGCAGCTCGCGGCCCTCGGCCTGCTTCTGGTTGTCGCCCCGCGACGGCGTGAACCGCCCGGGGTTGATGCCGACGACGGCCGTGGCCGGGGTGTCCGGTATGTTGTCGATCACGGCGAGGCTCTGGGCGAAGTTCTGGTTCATGGAGCCGAGGTTGAAGACCTCGGCGTCGGGGCCGTCCGCCCGCCGGATGGAGCCTTCCAGCGTCTCGTCGCTGGTGATGGACTCGCGCGCCGTCGAGCCGCCGAGCAGGTAGAAGGCGGGCCTGTCGGGGGGCTCCTGCTTGGTCCGGCCCACGGTCCACGAGACGTAGACGTAGTCGTCGCTCGACTTGCGCAACCAGTACTTGAGGGCGACATCGGACCACTCGCCGCTGGTGAAGAAGGACTCGAGGGCGAGCAGCGCCGGCAGCAGCAGCGCGGCGGCGGCGATGAGGACGATCGGGTTCTTGTGACGAAAGCCGCGCGCGAAGCTGCCGGCGCGGCCGCCGCGGCCTTGCGCCGGCGTCACCCGGCGCTCTCCTCGAGCAGGCGCTGCAGCTCGGCGCGGACCGCCTTGCCCGATCCCGTGCGGGGGATGCGCTCGACGGCGACGATGCGACTCGGCAGCGACGTCGACGGCAGGACGTCGCGGAGCTCGCGCAGCACGCGGCTGCCGCGGAAGCCGTCCGGCTCGCGCGGGACGACGAACGCGACCGGCACGTGGCCGAGGATCTCGTCCGGGACGGCGATCACGGCGACGTCATGGAAGCGGCCGAGGGCGAGCAGCGACTCTTGCACGTGGACGACCGACACTTTCTCGCCGCCGCGCTTGATGATGTCGTCCTGACGCCCGGCCACCCAGACGTACCCGTCGGCATCGACGTGTCCGAAGTCGCCGGTGCGCAGCCCGTGCTCGGTCAGCGTCCGAACCGTGATCTCGGGCTCGTCGAGGTAGCCCTGCATGACGAGCGGGCCGGTGACGTACAGCTCGCCCGTCTCGCCGGCCGGGACGGCCGCTCCGCCGGCGTCGCGCGCCGTCACCGTCATCGCGCCGATCGGGCGCCCCACCGAGCCTTCGCGCTCGTCGAGCTCCTCCGGCAGCAGCACGCAGAGACGACCCGAGACCTCGGTAAGCCCGTACATGTTGAACAGCGCGATGCCCGGCAGCACGCGACGCGCCTTGTCGATGACGTGCAGCGGCAGATGGTCGCCGGAGCTCACCCAGAACCGGAACGGGTGCTCGCGCGGCGCCTCCAGCGGCTCGACCACTCGCACGAGATGGGCCGGGGCGCCGCCGAACCCTGTGCAGCCCTGCGCCTCCATCTCGTCGAGGAGGCCCTCGCCGAAGTAGAAGCCGAGCTGGCCGGCGACGCCCCCGCCGGCCGCCATGAGCGTGAGGAAGTGACAGATGCCGCTCGTGAAGTACGGCGGCGTGTTGATGAAGATGCGGTCGTCGGCGGCGAGCCCGAGGACCTGGGCCACGAGGCCGGCGTTCTCAGACACCGCGCGCAGTGTCTGGCAGACGCCCTTGGGGACGCCGGTGGTGCCCGACGTGAACATGATCATCGCCAGCTCGTCGGGCCGGACCGGCTCGAGGTCGCCGGCGGGCGCCGGACACGGCGCCGAGGGCGCCGTACCGGCGCCCGCCGGCCGCAGTCCCGCCACACGCCCGTCGGCGTCCGCGGTCATCACCAGCCGCAACGGCGTGCCCGCCTGTCGGCCTTCACCGTCCGGCAGGCACGCCTCGTCACTCGACAGGAGCAGAGCGTGCGGCTGCGCCTTGGCGATCAGCCGATCCACGTCGCGTCGGGGCAAGCTCACATTCAGGGGAACGACGACGTCGCCGGCGAGCCACGCCCCCATCATGGCGACGAAGAACTGGTCGTAGTCCTCGAGGAAGAGGGCGACGCGCGCGCCGCGGCCCACGCCGGCCGCAGCCAACCCCTCGGCGACGGCCAGCGCCCGCTTCAGGAACGACGCATACCCATAGGTGCGCCCCCGCGTGACGAGCAGCGTCGCCTGCGGTCGCGCCGCCGCCCGCTCGCGCAAGCCGTTGACCGCGTCCGTCATGAGCGGCGCACCGGTCGCCGTGTGCTCAGCGTGCGTCATCATCGCGTGCGTCGTCCCCGGCGTGGGTGATCCTCGACGTACGTCGTCCCCGGCGTGGGTGATCCGCGACGTACGTCATCGTCCGCGTGCGTCATCGTCGCGAGGAGGAGCCGGGGCGCCCTCAGAAGCCGACGTAGCGGAACTCGGTGAGCTCGCCGCCGACGGCGACTGCGACCACGATGGCCAGGAAGAGCAGGAACCAGAGCAAGGTCTGCAGACCGAGACCGAGGCCGTAGAACAGCCTGCTCGTCCGCGGCGCCGCGTCCTTCGGCGCGGCGTCTGTAGACGCCGCGCCGCCCTGCGGCGCCGCGTCCCCGGCGCTCTGACGCTCCGGCCTCGCGACATCTGCCGGAGCGGGCCCCTGCACCGGCTCGTCCACAGTGGTCCTCAGCGCTTCAGGCATCGCCCGCCTTCTTGCGCGCGATGTATGCGAGCATATGGTTCACGGTGTCGAGGTTCTCGTAGACGATGTCCATCGGCTTCACACGGATGCCGAACGTCTCTTCGAGGAAGGCGATCAAGCTGGTCAGGTTCATGGAGTCGAGGAGCTGGTCGCGGAAGAGGGACGTGTCCACGTCGAGCTCGACGTCGTCGTCGAGGTCGGCCTCCTCCTTGATGAACTCGAGGATGGTCTCGGCATCGCTCATCTGTCGTCTCCTGTGGTAAGGCGCCGGCCGAACGTTCGATCGGGCCGCCGTCCCTGGTCGCAGTGTGGGTCAGCGGCGAAGCGCCGGCCCGCGCCCGATCATGGCCGTGTCCCTGCCGCGTACGAGAACACCATCGGGTTCTTGAAGTCGATCGCCCGGACACCCGCCTGGAAGACCTTCGCCACGGTGAACACGCGCTCGGCGACCTCGAAGCCCTGCTCGAGCCCCCACTCGTCGCTCAGGATATGACCGCGACCGCTCGCCCAGCCGTAGGCGCCGAACTGGCAGGTGCTGGTGCCGTTGCCGACGACCAGACAGCCGTTGCGGATGAACGGCAACCACGTGGCGATGATGGTCGTCTCGGCGCCTCCCGACCGCCGGCCGGCGATCGCCATGACGCCGACGACGCGGTTGGCGAGGGCGAAGTCCTGATGGCGCAACGGACGCGTACGCATGACGAACTTCGCGAACAAGTCGCTGGGCAGGCCGAAGTACACCGGAGTGGCGACGCAGATCCCGTCGGCGGCGAGCATCTTGTCGAGGACCATCTTCGCGTCGTCCTCGTCCGCCTGCACGCACGGGATGTACCGGCCGTCCTTGGTCTTGCCGCAGACGTTGCACGCCTTGCACGGCTGAATGTGGAGGTCCCTGAGATGGACGACCTCGGTCTCGGCCTCGCCCGGATACTTCTCGTGCAGCCGCTTGAAGGACTCATCGAGCAGGATGCTGCTGTTCGAATTGTCGCGCGGGCTGCAGTTCAGCCCAAGGATCCTCACCGTCATGGCGCGCGCACTCCCGTGTGGTTGGCCGTCGAGCAATGCTACCAGACGAGATGCGAGACGGCAGCCGTGACACGGTGCGCCGCGCTCTCGCCCGGGGAGTGGTGCCGAAGGCGGGGGTCGAACCCGCACCCCGCGTGAACGGGACCGGATTTTGAGTCCGGCGCGTCTGCCAGTTCCGCCACTTCGGCACGTAGGAGCGACCTATGCTACTGCCTCGTCAGCTGCCGCGCGAGACGCAGCGACGCCGGGAGCGCCCGGACCTCGTCGGACAGCGACCGTGTACCCCTGGTGGCCGCGGCGTGCGTCAGAAGGCGACTGGATACGTATTGCCCCAGAGCGAGTATCCCATGCCCTTACTGACGGCATACGCGCTGGCCTCGATCTGCGCGGCTCCGTCGAACACGTCACGGCCGCGCCAAGGATTCCAGGCGCTCCTCCAGGTGAAGAGCGTGTACTGGAAGAGCCCGTAGTAGCGACCAGCGCCGACGGCCCGCGCCCTTCCTCCCGACTCCATCATCAAGAGCCGGTAGAGGCCGTCGGCGCTGACCCCGTGCTTAGTGGCCGCGCGCCGACACAGCGTCTTCCAGTCACCGCCGCCGGCGCCTGCCTTGACGGCCGCCCTCCGGGCCCGCTCGGCGCGCAGGTCGTCGACGACTGCGGTCCAGAAGCGCACCCCATGGCGCGCCTTGCGTACCTCGAGGACGAGGCTGCCCAAGCCACGCTTCTGATGCGCAGTGACAGCGGCGTCCAAGGTCTCCCGCGCGCCGGCGAGATGGGCCTTCGCGTGGCGAAGCTCCGCGCGCGTGCCGCGCAGCTGCTGCTCCAACGAGGTCGCCGAAGCTCTCGCCGGTGCGACGGCGACCACAGTCGCCACCGCGACAGCCAAGGCGAAAAGCGCGATCTGGACATGACACCTCGTGCCGACCACGTCGTCCTTTCGTCCAGGCTCCCCCGAGCAGTGGCGCGCCCCGTACCCGAAGAGCGGGTGGCGCTCCGTCCGCATCGACCCGCCCCCCGATCTCCTGACGACGTCGCCTTGATGACATCGTTCTGCCGTCCAACCATCGCGGACCCGTGGAACAGGTGGAGAGGGGAGAACGTATGCGCGTGGCGCCGGAGCGCTCGACTGTCACGTTCGTAGGCGCATTCAAGACCATCCCGGCGGCGCTCGCAATCCCCTCACGGTCCACCGTCAGGTCCATGAGCCGCCGTAAGGAAGCGCGTCGCGGTAACCCTCAAGTCAAGGTCGATGCTCTCTCATGAGCACGGTCTGTCCGTGCTTGCTGGCACTGCTCGGCGTCCCTCAACCATGACTTGAGGCGCCCCTTCTACTACAGCCACAGACCGCCGTCAGGCTTCACCTGAACGCAGTTGAACCTCTTCTTCATCGAGAGGGACACGCGCCCCACGGCATCGGCATCCCCGGTTGCGCTCTCCATCACCACCAGTGAGAATCGCCGGCGACGCGACGCGCAGCGAGGAGGCGAGGACCATCGTGGCAGGCGAGCGAAAGCGCTCCGAACCGCAGCCCGTCGAGGTGCTCGACCCGACGCTGAAGGCCGAGCTGAAGCGTCTCGCGACGCTCTTCCTCATGTCGGCGATCACCCTGGTCCTGGTGTTCGCTGACGCGGTCCTGCGCGCGCTTCCGTACGACCTGCTGCCGGCGATCGTCCTGCTCATGATCCAGGTCTCGTGGTTCGGGGGCGCCGTGGCCACGTACTTCTATGGCCTCTTCGTCACGATCCGGGCCCGTGCTTGGGGATGGGTCGTGCTGTGCGCGATCCCGCTCTTCGGCAGCGTCCCGGGCTGCGTCGCCTATAGCTGGATCAGACGGGGCGCGCTCGAGCGGATGATCCTCGAAGAAGAGCGGCAGGGACGCTGACCGGCGGCGCGCCGCCGGTCAGAGGGCGAGCACCCGGCAGAGCTGGTAGAGCTCCGGGTTGATCGCCGATTTCTGTGAGGCGGCGTAGGTCAGGCTCACGGTCTGCAGGTTGGGGCCGTCCATGCCCACCATCACGTCGGTCATCCCGTCGAGCAGCAGATCGACGGCCTTGGCGCCGAGCCGACTGGCCGCCAGGCGGTCGACCCCCGTCGGGCGGCCCCCCCGCTGCAAGTGGCCGAGGACCGAGACCTTGACGTCCATCCCCGGCATGTGAGCGCTGAGAAGACGGGCGACCTCTTCACCCGACGCCGCCCCCTCCGCCACCACGGCGATGGTGTGCATCTTGCCGTTGCGGTGGCCCGCGAGCGCGTCCCGCGCGGCGCCCACGTGGTCCCAGGGGATCTCGGGGATCACGACGATGTCGGCCCCACCGGCGACCGCCGCCGCCAGAGCCAACTGGCCGGACGTCCTCCCCATGACCTCGACGACGAACACGCGCTCGAGGGCGGACGCCGTGTCGCGGATGCGGAAGATGGCGTCGAGCACGGTGTTGAGCGCCGTGTCGAACCCGATCGAGACGTCGGTGCCGCCGACGTCGTTGTCGATCGTCGCGGGGACCCCCACGACCTGGACGCCCTGCTCAACGAGGGCGTGGCCGCCGGCCAGCGAGCCGTCGCCGCCGATGACGACGAGGCCTTGGACACCGAACCTGTCGAGCGTCGCGACCGCCCGACGCTGGCCCGCCGCCGTTGCGAACTCCTTGCTCCGCGACGTCCCGAGGAAGGTCCCACCGCGATCGAGGACGCCGCCCACGGTACGACTCTCGAGAGCGATCACGTCGCCCTCCATGAGCCCGCGAAAGCCCCAGTTGAAGCCGATCACCCGGCACTGCTTGAAGATCGCCCGCCGCGCAACGGCGCGCACGGCGGCGTTCATGCCGGGTGAATCGCCGCCGCTCGTGAGCACGCCGATCGTGCGCCGGGACTCAGGGTCTGCGGTCGCGCGCACCGTGAGCGCCCTCCATCCTCGTCGGGGCCGTTGCGGGTCCGGCCGTTGCTCGGTCATTCTTCGCCCGCCGGCCTATCCCTGCGCCACGAGGCGAAGCGAGGCGTCGACGGCGCCCCCGGCCGCTGACGGGCGCCGCGGCGCCCGTCAGCGGCCGGGGGCGCCGGGCCCGAAGAGAGGCCCGGCGCCCGTATGGTAGGGTTCGGGGCTGGCCGGCAGTCGCCGCCCCAGGAGGTCGACCATCCGCAAGACGATCCGCAACATCATCGTGCTCGGGGTCGTCGTGGCGGCGCTCTACCTGCTCCTGCCCCGTCTGGTCGACACCGAGCACACCCTCGGCCTGGTCCAGGGCGCTGACTACGCTCTCCTCGCGCTCGCCGTCGTCCTCGAGGTCTGCGCCCTTCTCGCCTACGCCAACCTCACGCGCTACGTCTTCTGCGTCCTGGACATCGACTTGCGCCTCCGCGACGTGTTGTCGATCACGGTCGGGAGCCTCGCCGTCAGCCATCTTCTGTCGGCGGGTGGCGTCACCGGCTGGATCGTCACCTACAACGCCTTGCGCCGCCGCAACGTGCCGCACGGCCTGGTCTTCGTCGCGATCGCGGCCCAGCAGTTCTTCAACTACGTCGTCCTCTGGGCCCTGTTCGGCATCGCCCTCGTCTACCTCATCGTCGCTCGCGGCGCGTCGATCGCGAGCTACCTCGCCGCCATCCTCCTCATCGCCCTCCTGCTCTGGCTGACGGGATACGGCATCTACCTCTACAACCAGCCCACGAAGATGCGCCGCCGGGTGGGTCAGGTGGCCGGCCTCGTGAACCGCATCACCCGGCGGGAGACGGTCAAGGAAGAGCACGTCGACGAGTGGCTGGACAACCTCTTCGCCGGCATGCGGCGCATGACGTCGCACTCCGGCGCCATCCCCCGTACTTTCCTCTTCGCCTGCGGATACTGGCTCTTCGACCTGCTCTGCCTGTACCTGACGTTCTTCGCGTTCGACTTCCGCATCGGCGTCGTCTACCTCGTGCTCGGTTACATCATCGCCTATGCGGTGGGGTCGCTGGCGCCGACGCCCGGTGGCCTCGGAGCCGTGGAAGGTCTGATGATCGCCCTTTACGCGGGTTTCGGCGTCCCTTCGGCGATCGCCGTCGCCGTGGTGCTCGTCTACCGCCTCATCAACTTCTGGCTGCCGATCCCGCCGGGCCTGTTGAGCTACGCGCTCATCAGGTAGCGGAACCGCCGACGCCCCGGCTCGAGCCCTCGTCCGCGACCCGCCACGACGCCGCCCCGCTGGCGGCGTCGCGAAAGCAGCTCGGCTGACCGGTATGACACGCGGGTCCGGCCGGCGCGACGCGCATCAGCACGGTGTCGTGGTCGCAGTCCAGACGCACCTCAAGGACGCGCTGCACGTTGCCGCTCGTCGCCCCCTTGTGCCAGAGCTCGTCGCGGCGGCGACTCCAGAAGTGAGCCTCGCCGGTGTCGAGAGTGGCGGCGAGAGACTCGTGGTTGCCGTAGGCGAGCATGAGGACCTCGCCGCTGGCGGCGTCCTGGACCACGCAGGGCACCAGTCCACCGGGCCCGTAGCGCACCTGGGCGAGGAGTTCGTCGCGCCTCATGGCGCCTCAGCCGCGTCCGCCGGCGCGCGACCCCGGCGCCGTCGTACTCAGGTAGTCCTCGACGATGTCCGGCCCGGCGCTCGTGCCGAGACGCGTCGCGCCCGCGTTGATCATCCGTGACGCGTCGCGCCACGTGCGGATGCCGCCTGACGCCTTGACGCCGACGTGCGCCCCGACGCAGTCCCTCAGAAGCTCCACATCCTTGACCGTCGCCCCCTGTGGACCGACACCGGTCGATGTCTTGACGAAGTCGCAGCCGGCCTGCTCGACGATGGCACAGGCGAGCTTCTTCAGCTTCCGCGACAGGTAGCAGGTCTCGATGATGGCCTTGACGATGACGGGCCCCTTGCCGCTGTTGACGGCACCGAGATGGACGGCGTGGACGACGCCAGCGAGCTCGTCGCGCACGCGCGTGAAGTCGCCCGAGAGCATGGCGGGGATGTTGATCACCACGTCCAGCTCGTCGGCGCCGCGGCGGACCGCCTCCTGGGCGGCGACCACCTTGGTGCGCGCCGCCTCGGCACCGAAGGGGAAGGCGATGGCGGCGCACACCTTGACGTCGGCGGTCCCCAGCAGGTGGCGCGCGAGCGGCACGTAGTACGGGAAGACGCACACGGCGGCGAAGTGGTACTGGACGGCCTCGCGGCATAGGCGTTCCACGTCCTGGGCGGTGCCGTCCGGGCGCAGCAGCGTATGGTCGATGGTCTTCGCCAGTTCCTCGACGTGCACGACCGTCCCTCCCGCGGGGCGTGCGAAGATGGTTGAAGCGACGCCCTGGAGTATATCGCTCAGAGCAGCCGCTCGACGTAGCGCTCGTCGCGGCGCCAGCGGCGGCGCACCTTGACGCGCAGGTCGAGGAAGACCTGCACGCCGAGGACCGCCTCGATCTCGCCGCGGGCGGCACTGCCGATCGCCTTGACGACACGGCCTCCCTTGCCGACGACGATCGCCTTCTGGGACTCCGACTCGACGATGAGGAAGGCCTCGACCTCCACGAGCGGGCGGTCGTCCCGCTCGCTGACCGCCGCCACCTCGACGGCGATCGCGTGTGGCACCTCGTCGCGCGTGCGCCGCAGGGCCTGCTCGCGGACGAGCTCGGCGATGAGCACCTCGAGCGGCTGGTCCGACGACTGCCCTTCGGGGAAGTAGCGCGGCCCCGGCGGCATGGCGGCGGCGAGCGCCTCGACCACCTGGTCGAGCCCCTCGCCGCGCAGCGCGCTGACGGGATGGACGAGGGCGCCGCCGGCAAGGGCGCGCGCCTCCTCGAGGCGCACCCCAAGGCGGCGCCCGTCGAGCAGATCCGCCTTGTTCAGCACCGTGACGTTGGGAAGGCCGGCGGCGGCGACCGCCTGCAGCACGAAGCGGTCGCCGCCGCCGAACGGTTCCACGGCGTTCAGCATCACGAGGGCCGCGTCGACCTCGCGGAGGGCCTCGTCGACGGCCGTCTGCATGCGTCGAGTGAGCGAATCGAACGGCCGCTGAAAGCCGGGCAGGTCGAGGAGGACGACCTGGACGCCGGGCAGGTCGAGGACGCCGGTGATGCGGCGACGGGTGGTCTGGGGATGGTCGGACACGATGCTCACCTTGCGCCCGACGAGGCGATTGACGAGCGTGGACTTGCCCACGTTCGGACGACCGAGGAGAGCGACGAACCCGGAGCGGAAGGGCGCCGCGTCCGCGGCCGCCGCGGCGCCGCCAGGTGGGGAGGTCCCCGCGGCACTCATGGCTGTGCCTCGCCCGAGCGCGGGGACGGCGCGTCAGCGCACGGGCAGGACGCGCCGCCGACCGCCGCTGTGAACGGCATCGTGAGCAGCTCGTGCAGGGTGAAGACGCGCACCTCCCCGCCGACGCGACACACGACGACCGGGTCGCCGAACTCGGCCAGCGCCTGCAGGCAGAGGCCGCAGGGCGCGACGTCGCGCCCCCCGGCAGCGGCCACGGCGACCGTGCGCACCTCGCGTTCCCCGGCGGTGACCATGGCGCCGAGCGCGACGCGCTCGGCGCAGATGCCCGCTGGGTAGGACGCATTCTCGACGTTCACACCCAGGTACCGCCGCCCTGAAGGCCCGACGACGACGGCCCCGACGGGGAAGCGCGAGTACGGCGCCCAAGCCCGCTCGGCAACTTCCTCCGCCGTCCCGTGCAGCCGCGACTCGGCGGCGTTCGGCGCCCGGCCTCCGACGCTCACAGCGGGTACCACAGGCGGAAGACGAGCAGGCCGATGCCGAGGCCGAGCAGCGCCCCGGTGGCGACCTCGAACGTCGTGTGGATGCCCGCCTGGACGCGGCTCTGGGCGACGAGCACGGCCATCAG
>ENA-UOWE01004477-UOWE01004477.1-activated-sludge-metagenome-genome-assembly--contig:-NODE-4477-length-13421-cov-3.830091_pt1 | contig 13421 bp, 12 predicted proteins | sample MGYA00249841_ERZ761562 | MGnify/ENA primary metagenome ERZ761562 (study PRJEB28883, sample SAMN05720200) | activated sludge metagenome | isolation source: Anaerobic digester | place: Japan... | reverse complement strand
CTGGGGACGATCGGCGTGCAGTACGAAAAATATGAAAAATTGATCGGTACCTTAAAAGAAGCGGAAAAAATATCGACTAAAGATTATCTTGTGAAAGCTAAATGGTCAAAAATTTTAAGCGGAGGAAAAAGATCATACTCGAAATGCTATGCTATTCCTTTTATGCTTCAACTTTCCGGAGCCGGAATTGTTACGCCCTGCGGTTTCTTTTTTCATGACAGATATAAGGATAAATTTCATATGGGCAATATAGCCGAAAAATCTTTTAAAGAAATATGGCAAAGCGACAGGTATTGGCAGATAATAGATTATCTTACTTCCGATAAATTTAATGCGCATAGCGATTGCGGTACATTGTGCCTTCAGCACAAGGTCAATGAATATTTGTGGGAACTTAAAAATGGAAATATAAAGCTGACCGAAAATGCAGGCGAGCCGCCAATGCATATTAATTTTATTTAGGTGTGAGATGAGTTTTGTAATAGCCGCTAAATGCGCTCCTGATGCCGGAATACTTTCGAATATCCAAAAGGCTGGAATAAAAGCCGTAGAAATATTTTTATCCAAGCAGCTGCTAACGAAGCGAAGCGTACTTATTGATGTTTGTAAAGACTATGATTTCAGGTATGCCGTCCATGCGCCAAACGACGATTTTTCACCGGACGCGCTCGCCGAATTCGTTTATGGAACCAATGCCGAAGCCGTTACTTTCCATGATATTTTCTGGGAAGACGAATGGTTGATGATCATCGAGCGGTTAAAGAATTTACAGGTAAAACTTTGCGTTGAAAATCTCGGTTCCGTTCATGACTCGGCAAAATTTATGAGGCGGTTTGGATTCGGCCGCTGCCTCGACGTCGAACACCTTCAAATTGAAGTAGCCGGAGTGAATGAGGCTGAGTTTGTCAATGCCATGCGCGAGGCAACGCATATACATCTTACCGGCTATAGTTTTGGAACCCGGAATTGGCATACGCATATTTATCAAAATTATGAGCATGGAATATATATGCTTGATTTAATTAAAAAATCGGGCTATAATGGGTTAGTAGTTTCAGAGGCCGGATGTTCGTTTCAAACTTTTGCGGATTTTCAAAAATTGAGCCGGTTTTATGAAGAATGGCTGATAAAAAACGGAGGCTGTGATTGATTATTAAATTTAATAAAAATTTGAGGCCGAAAATTAAAAAAGTTCTTTTAATTTCTCCACATGGCAAAATTACTATAACCAGCGAGGGTTCGCGTGAAAGAAAACTGGCTATTCCTTCGCTGGGACTGGCTTATCTGGCTTCCAGCCTTACGGCAAATGGTTTCGAAGTTGAAATCCTGGACGTGCTTATAGAAGGTTTCGATAATGAAATGGCGGTTGACGGTAATACAATACTTTACGGTTTGACGGATAGTGAAATTAATCGCAGGATGATAGAAAGCAAGCCGGATATGATTGGCGTCAGCTGCATTATTTCCAATCGCAGCCGTGAAGTTGCATCAATATGCAGGCTCGCGAAAGAAGCGTTTTCGGATATCCATGTCGTTGCCGGCGGGCAGCATCCGACCGGCATGCCCGAGATGATTCTGGACGACAATATCGATTATATCCTTCGCGGCGAAGCCGATAATTCTATTATTCGCCTTGTCGAAACAATCAATTCCGATGGCAATCTGGCTGACGTCAATGGAATCGTGCTTAAAAACGGCCGCGATATTTATATAAATCCCGTCCTTGATTTTCCGGATTTTAAATTGTCAGGCGATCCTGCGTGGCATCTTTTTAAACTCGAAAAATATTGGAATGCCGGAATGTGTGATTACGAAGTCAACTCTGACGGCGGAGATAAAAAATTTATGGTCGTTATCACTTCGCGGGGATGTCCTCACAACTGTTATTTTTGCACTTCTGCATTCATGTCCGGAAGAAAATTCAGAGCCCGCGAGATTAAAGATGTTATCAGGGAAATTAAAGTCTATAAAGAAAAATATAATTTAAACAGAATATATTTCTGGGATGATAATTTTTTTATAAACAAGACCAGGGTAAAAGAATTATTGAATAGCCTGATTGAAAATTTTACAGGCATCACATTCGAAATTACTAGCGGTTCCGAAGTCAATTCGCTGGATGATGAAATTATTGAATTGCTGGCGAAAGCCGGATTTAAAAAGATATTTTTGGCTGTTGAAAGTCCAAACGAAGAAGTTCAAAAAGAGCATATTGATAAAAAAGTTAACATTTCAAAAGTTCCTCAGCTGGTGAAAAAAATCCACGAATGCGCAATGCTGGCGGAAGGCTCTTTTATGGTTGGTTTTCCGGGCGAAACTAAATCGCATATTGATAAAACTTTAGCGCTGGTTAAAACTTTCGGTTTTGACAGGATTTCCATATCTATAGTAAATCCGCTTCCGGGTACGGACTTATACCGTTATTGCGTTGAAAATAATCTTTTATTCGAGGATTTTGACCCTCAGAATATCAGATGGTCTCAGGAAAACATAAAAATGCCGGACGTCGAACGTGGCTACATAGCCCGCAGACGAAGGGAAGTATGGCTTGAATATATGAAAGATAAAATCAATGTCAGCGATTACGAACAGGAAAAGCAAAAAAAGTAACCGCTTATACCGATACTAAACCCTTATGTATCCGGCTTTTGAAGATGTAATCCATTCTTCGATCATTTTTGGAAAGTCGGTTTTTGAGTCATGGTAAGGATCGTAAACTTTCATTTTTATCAGTTCCATGATTTTTTTATCGTCTTCGCCGCAGCAATGCGACTGGCCGAGAAATTTAAAGTAGTCGTTCGCTCCGGTAGCGATAAATTTTACATTCAAATTTTGTAATATTACATCGTTTCTTATCTGCTCGACGGAACGGAAGGCCAGAAAGTTCACGATCGAATAGACGATAGGGATAAGGCCGCTCATGGCCATTCCTGCTGCAATTCCGACCGTCGCCTGTTCCATGATGCCGACGTTAAAAATTCTATCGGGAAACTCTTCCTTGAATTTGTCGCATGCGCCAAAACCCATATCACAGACTAAAAGCATTATTCTTTTATCTTTTTTTGCGTACGGTATTATTTCATTAACGATGTCTTTACGATAATTAGCCGGCTGCGTATAGCGGTTATTCATATCTGTTTCCTCGCTTTAATTCGTCTTCCGTAGGGATTCTGAAATGAAATTTAGGAACGTTTTCCATACATTTTAAGCCGTAGCCTTTTACTGTTTTTGCGACAAGAGCCCGCGGCGCATTAGAACGGGAGTTTGGCCCGCAAAGCTTTGCGAGCGTTTTTCTTACTTGTGAAATATTATGGCCGTCGCATGTTTCGGTCGAGCATCCGAACGCCTTCAGTTTAACTTCCAGGTCGTCTTTTCGGCCTTCTACCGTCAATATGTTTTCTAAAAAATCCATTGCCTGAAGTGAATTATTGTCGATTATCACGATTAAATTGGAAAGTCCGTGCCGCGCGGCGAATTGAAGGGCTTCCCAGTTCGATCCTTCCTGCATTTCGCCGTCGCCGATAATACAATATGTTTTGTAATTTTTGTTTTGAAGTTTTGCGCCGAAAGCGATTCCCGCGGCGAGAGGAAGCCCGTGGCCGAGAGAGCCGCAGCTCGCTTCGATGCCGTGTTCCGGGCTTTTTTCGATACAGCCGGATAAGAAGCTGCCTTTATAAAAGTTTTCCCAGTCGCCGCGTGATATATAACCGATATCGCAGAGCGCCGCATAAAGGCCGTAGCAGCCATGGGCTTTTGAAAAAATCATCCTGTCGCGGTTTTCCCATTGCGGATCGTTCGAGATGTCCATTAAGTTATAATAAAGCGCCGTGAGTATTTCGACGCATGATAAAGAAGGGGCGATGTGCCCTGCGCCGTTTTTTACGCAGACTTCTACGATTTCTTTTCTTATAAAAGCCGCCTTTTTTATTAAATCTTCATCGCATAGTTTTGCAATCATTTTCATATCGACTTTAACGCATCCTTGACTTCTTTAATTTTTACGGGAATGTTACCTACTTTTCCGACCGCTATCGAAGCTACCAGAGATCCTATCGCCGAAGCCTCCATGATGTCGGCGCCGGCGCAGCTTGCAACCGATAGCGCCGTTAAAAGCGAATCGCCCGCGCCTACGACGTCTACCGGCGAAGGATTTAACGCCGGAAAATGCTGGGCTTTAACGAACAGTTTATTATCGGTCGTTTTGAACGCTATGAACCCTTCCGGACCAAGAGAAAGTATCAAGTTTTGAGAACCTGTGGCTTTTAAAAGGTTGTTGCCGAGAAGCTCGAGGCCGCTGTATTTGTCGTCGAGCGCGATTCGCGCTTCTTTTTCGGTAGGCTTTATAAGGTAATAGTTTTTAAACTTTGCGGCGTTGCCTATCTGGCTGCTGCTCTGTACGTCGCCGAAAAGCTTTATCTTATATTTTTTCGACAGTTTTGAGATATGATCCAGTATTTTTGGGGTTATGACGCCGTAGCAGAAATCGCTTACGATTATTCCGTCGATATTTCCGGCTTCAGCGTTAAGATGTTCGAGAACACGCTCTTCCATTTTAGCGTTCAAGTGGTGGTCTTTGAGACGCGATACGCGTAGTATTTTTTGCGTTGAAACCATGTATCTTATTTTAAACGTTGTCGGCCTGTCTTCGTCGATTATAAGCCTGTGCTCGACATCTTCTTTATTAAGCTCGTTTTTAACGATTTCACCGGGCTCGTCCGAACCTATAAGCGAAATGAAAGTGCATTTGGAGCCGAGAGCCCTCACATGTCTTGAAACTATGGCGGCGCCGCCGACGAATTCCTTATGCTCGAGTTCGCGTACTACCAGCACTGGTGCTTCAGAACTCATACCGAGCGCGTCGCAGACAACGTATTGATCGACGATCGTGTCTCCTATTACCAGAAGATGCTTGTTTTTGAAATTATCGCAATGAGAAAGGAGCTGGTCGCATGATATTTTCTGCTTTTTAAGCGCGGCGCGGAACCTTTCCAGCCTTTCGCTTCTGATTTCGCTGAGTTCTTTATCCAGAAAGTCCGTGGGGGCGTAATGAATATCGCCCGAACTGAATACGACTTTTCCGCCGTTTTTTTCGACTATTTCTATTTCCTTTATTATAAGCTCTGTTTTTTTCGAGTATTCTTCGCCGTAAACATAGGCGGAAGGTTTTACGAGCGATATTATTTCTTCCAGAGAGTTTTCGTTAAAAATAAATACCTTGTCAACGTATTGAAGTGCGGCAACGCCGTGGGCGCGGTCTTTTTCATCGAAAAATTTATCCCGCACCTCTTCGCTGATTCGCGAGTTGCCGGATAAAGCCACTATCAGGCAGCTTCCCTGCTTGCGGGCGAATTCGAGAAACCGCAGGTGGCCGGTGTGGATAACGTTAAAATGTCCGTAGCAGAGGACTATTTTTTTATTAGCCGCCTTGAGTTCCTTTACCGCGATCTCCAGTTCGCTTAATTTTGATAAAATTTTATTAGTTATTTTCATTTTCGTAATCAATCCTAAAATTAATTTTCATTATATGAATATTCACTTTATATGAAATTTACATGTTCGGACGGATTTACCAGTTCCCAGAGATATCTGTTTATCTCGTCCATGCGGCAGTTTACCCTGCAATTTTCTATGCAAAGCTCGTTTTGAATGTATTGGATATTTTTAATTCTTTTTTCGCCTTCCCATATTTCTTTAAAAGTTTGTTCGTGAATATTTCCGTAGTTGAATTTTTCGTCTGAAAGAAAGGCGCTGCAACCGTAAAGGCTGCCGTCCGACATTATATAAGCCCAGAAAAAAGGCACCGAATTGCATTTTTTATAGCGGGCGTCCCGTTCGATAAGTTTATTCATAGTATTGATGCGGAATATTACGTTAAAACCTTCGCCGTTGAATTTCTTTAGCTCGTCCTGCAGAAAAATATATTTTGAATAATCGATGTCTTTGTATTTTGAAGTATGGCTTGAAGGATGCTGTGAATAAGGTTTTATTACAAGGTAGTCCAATCCTGTTTTTTTTGAGAGCGAGGCAAGTTCGAGAACGGTATCGTAATTGTCGGAAACAAGTAAAAGCTGAGCGCCCAGGGTGCACTTATAATTTTTTTCACGCCTTATGGCGACGCATCTTTTCATGTTTTCCACTACCCGGTCGAAATCGCGTTCGTTAGTTCTGTGTATTTCCGCATAATTTTTAGCCGTTCCGCCGTTTATGCTTACTTTGATCCATTTGCAGTTTTTAACGAATATTTCCGAGTTTTTTTCGTTGAACGGAACCATGTTTGTGGTTAAAGAGGTATCAATACCCACAGCGGCGCAATGTTCGATCATTTCGGGCAGCTCTTTATACAGGGTGGGCTCGCCTTCGCCTGCAAACATAACGCTTTTAACACCGAGCTCCGACATTTCCGTAAGCCGTTGCTCGAGTATGGCCGGGTCGAGGCGGCGATTTTGATATTCCATGAAATCCAGCGCGCAGAAAGTGCAGCGATGGTTGCAAAAGCCCACTGGAGATATTTCAACATATATGGGATAAATTTTTTTTGCGCGTTCGGGATCGTTTCTGGCTTCGAGCCATGATGCTACCCGCGCCGGATGAAATATTAATTTATGGCTATCGATACGGTATTTATCTGACATTTACGCACCTTGCTTGTTAAAAATATAATTGAAAATGAATTAATATGCATCAGCCGAACAATTCATTCGCCAGGTCCCCGCAAGCTTTTTCATACCGATCCGGCGAATCTATGGCGCAGCGGTAGCCGTTAAGGGGGAAGCCGTAGAGAGAGCCTTCGGAAACCAGGCGTGAAAAGATATTTTTGGGAAAGTCGCAAAATTCTTCTGGCGGAATGTAGTCGAGTATTTTTTTGTTGAAACAGTAAAGGCCTGAATTGACCCAATTTTGCTTTTTATCGGCGACTTCTTTTTCGGGCCGTTCTATAAAGCGGACTATTTTATTTTTATCGTCTATCTCGACGACGCTGTTGGATTTTGCGCGCTCGTGCAGGATTATCGAAGCAGCCGCGTCCGGGCGCGATTTATGAAAAGCGTGCAATGCGGCGTAATCTTGAGTGCACACGATATCGCCGTATAAAACCAGGAAATCATCGTATTTATTTAAAAACGCTTCGGCTTTTTTTACGGCTCCGGCTGTGCCCAGCGGCTTTTCTTCGGGGCTGTAGCTTATATTTACTCCGAACCGCCTGCCGTCGCCGAAATGCGCCGTGATTTTTTCCGGAAGGTAATGAAGGTTAATGACTATATTAGTGATTCCGGATTTTGCGAGGTGGGTTATCGTATACTCCAGCAGAGGCTTCGGCCCGATCTGAAGCATGGGTTTGGGAAGGTCTTTAGTGAAATCATGCATCCTGGTGCCGAATCCGGCGCACAGTATCATTGCCGCCGATAATTTTGCGCTCATTCGATTATGCTCCTTAATTCGTCAAGGCCGTTTATGATATAATCCGGCCTGATTTCTTTATCGGGCTTAAAATCGCTTATTATAGCTTTTTGCTCGTGCATGCCGCTTAAAAAATGTATTGTCCTGCATCCCGCAAGATTTCCTGCCGTTATATCCGACATGCGGTCGCCGATCATGTAGCTGGCTTTAAGGTCGATTCCGTATTCGCGGGCCGCCGTCAGAAGCATTCCGGGCTTCGGCTTGCGGCATTCGCAGACAACGCGGTATTTTTCGTCGTTCGCGTCCGGATGATGAGGGCAGTAATAAATTTTGTCGATAACGGCCCCGGCGTTATTTTTTAAGATCATGCCGCGGAATTTTTCTAAATATATTTTCAGCTCGTCTTCGCTCATCAGTCCGCGCGCCACTACCGGCTGATTGGTGACGACGAATACTTGAAATCCCCTGCTTTTAAATTCGGCTATGAGATCGCAAATCTGAGCGTAAAGTTCTACCGGCTCTAAGTTGCCGGAAACGCCTTTATCGACGTTTATAACCCCGTCTTTATCTAAAAATACTGCGCGTTTTATTTTAATGCACCGCCGTTATTTCGAAAGATATTTAAACCAGTCGCTGGTGGCTTCTTTTATTGTTTCGGGAGTCCACAGCGGCGCCTCGCGCCAGTAATCGATATTTTCGATCATGAGTTTGACGCCTTCCTCGAAAGGCACTTTCGCCGACCAGCCGAGAATATTTTTAATTTTTGAAGTGTCGGCGAAGGTACAGTCCGGTTCGCCCGGGCGCTTGGGAATGTATTCCACGGGACCTTCCAGAAGTTCGACCAGTCGGTTGATCGAATAAGTTCCGCCGCTGCCGACATTGAATATTTCACCGGCGATTTCGGATTTAGCGGCTTTAACGAAGGCGTCGGCCACGTCGGTTACATATGTGAAATCCCTGGTCTGCGCGCCGTCGCCGACCACCGTATAAGGCTTCTGCGCGAGCTTTTGCGCCAGAAAAACTCCGAATACGGCGCCGTAGGTTCCGCAAGTTCTCGAACGCGGGCCGTAAACGTTGAAGAGCCGGAGCGATATAACTGGAAGTTTATAAACTTCGGCCCAGTGCATGGCCAGCTCTTCGCCGAGCCGCTTGGTGAGCGCGTATGGATATTTAGTGCGTATTTCGTCGGTTTCTTTTGTGGGATAGTTGTCCGGTATTCCGTAGCATGAAGATGATGCGGTGTAGAGGAACTTTTTAACGTTCGCGCGCCGCGCGGCTTCTAAAACGGAAAAAGTGCCGTCCACGTTGGATGCGAAATATTTGTCCGGCGTCTGGATCGAAGGGACTATATCGGCCAGGGCCGCCAGATGGAACACCCAGTCTATGCCTTTGAAATGGGCGGCGATGGACTCCAGGTCGCGTATGTCCTCGAAGACGGCCTTTATATTTTGATTTCCTTCGAGGTGTTTTAAATTATCGATCCTGCCGGAAGTTAAATTATCGATTATTGTTACGTGATGCCCTTCTCTTAGAAGTTTTTCGACGAGGTGTGAGCCGATAAAGCCAAACCCGCCGGTAACGAGCGTTTTCATTTTTATTCTCTCCAGTCGCCGGTAATAATATCTAATATCATGTGAAGAAGCGTTTGATGCGACAGTTCTACGAAGCCGTACTTGCCTGAATTGACGTAATAATTGTAATCGCCGCTTTTGCGGAGCGGATTGTCTTCGGAAAAACCGGAAAAAGTTATTATTTTACAGTTCATTTTGCGCGCCCATTCGATGGCTTTTAATATGTTCGGCGATTTTCCAGAGCTGCTGATTGCGATGAGCACGTCTTCGCGGTCGGCGAATATTTCCATCGATTTCTCGAACACGAATTCGTATCCGTAATCGTTGCCGAGGCAGGTCAGAAGGGAGGCTTCGTTAAAACACATCGAGCGTATTTTGCCGTTTTTTGAAAAATCTATGGCTTCGTGGCTTGCGATCGCGGCGCTGCCGCCGTTACCTATGAACAGGAGCTTTTTTCCGAGACCCGAATATTTTTTTATTAAATCGATGGTCTCTGAAACTGCGGCGTCTAAATTTATTTCTTGCATGTCCGAACCGGTTACTTTTACCGTGTTGAGAATATCGAATAATTTTTTGATATATGGCGTAGCGTTCATTCGTCTCCTTTTGCCCGTGAAAGTCGGTTTATGCTGCACAAAGCTATCGGCCGGCTTATGTAATCTTACATAAATAGCGTTAAAAAGTTATCTTATCATAAACACCGTTAGTTGTCAAAATCTTTTTCATATCTATTGCATTTTATCGGCCATTTTTGCTATAATGTCTGCGAAATAAATGCATATAATTTTAATCCGAACGACCGGGTAAAATAAAAAATTAAGTTCAAGGAGAGATTTTAAATGTTAAAAAAACTGCATGAGCTTGTATCGGTTGCCAAATCAAAGGGCAAACGCGTTATTTCGGTTGCCGCCGCGCACGATGAAGAAGTGCTCGAAGCTATCGCCGAAGCCGTTAAAGAAGGACTGGTAAGCCCAATACTGTACGGCAATAAGCAAAAGATCGAAGAAATAGCTAAACATAAAAAAATCGACTTGAGCGGATATGAAATAGAGGATGTTCCCGACGATAAAAAAGCGGCCGAACTCGCCGTTAAGGCCGTAAGCTCGGGTCGCGCGCAGATGATTATGAAAGGCCTTCTTTCTACGAACGTATATCTTGGAGCGATTTTAAATAAAGAATGGGGCCTCCGCTCTACGGGCGTTCTGTCTCATGTTATGCTTTTTGAATCACCCATAGCGGAACGCGTTATGTGCCTTACGGACGCGGCTATGAACGTGGCTCCCGATTTGAAGGGCAAGGTCGCCATCATAGAAAACGCGATATCGGTAATGCACAAAATAGGATTCGAAAAGCCTAAGGTGGCGGTTCTTGCGGCCATAGAGCTTGTCAACGCCGATATGCCGGCCACCACCGATGCGGCGATACTCGCAAAAATGTCCGCGTTGAAGCAGATAAAGGGCGCGATAGTGGACGGGCCTTTCGCTTTCGATAACGCCGTTTCGAAAGAAGCAGCTAAGATAAAAGGTATAGAATCTCCGGTAGCGGGCGATTCCGACATTCTCGTCACGCCCGATATCGAAGCGGGAAACGTCCTTTACAAGAGCATCGCGTACTTCGTAAGAGCTAAAATGGCCGCTATCATAGTGGGGGCTAAAGCGCCGGTTATACTCACCTCCCGCGCCGACACTCACGAAGCTAAATTCCTTTCCATTGCGCTCGCTACGGCAACCGCTTAATTAATAATAAGTTTTCTGATAGCCTGAAATAAAAAAGGAACGCCTGTAAAAGAGTTTAAGCTTTCAGGCGTTCCTTTTTTACCATGATATAAAACCTAATCCCGTTTAAAACCGCCGGCCACCTTTACTTTGAATGAATTATCTTCCCTGTAAATCGCTCCGGCCGTGGGCGCCTGGCGCCGGCGGACTTTTTCCCAGTTGATTTTATCGTAGTTGTAATGATCTATCAGCTCGTTTTTGGCGTTGCGGCCGCCGGGATCGCGCATGAAATTATTTTCTATGTAATATTCGGCCAGATCTTCGTCGCTCGTGTAGATAAAATAAAGCGCCTTCGGATTAAGGCCTGCCGCGGCTTTTTTGAATTTATCAAGCCCCGCGAGCGTATTTTGCGGTTCCGAAATGTTTCGCAGCACCGACGTGAAATGGTCGAAAGACATTGAAAAAACAAGATAATCTCCGCAAATTGCCAGTGAAACGGATTGCTTTTCGCCGCCGGGAATGGGAGCGGAAAAATATTTTTTGCCCATATATTCTTTAACTTCGAAATTTGCCATGAGCTTTTGTTCTACGAGTTTTGCCATGAGCTTTTCGGCCGTTTTCGGATTTTTAAGCTTTAAAATAAACGTGGGCCGGGCTATCCATAAGTTATGCGCTTTATCTTTTGAAATTTTATTTATCATTATCATCTGTCCGGAAAGCATGTCGATTATATCTTCTTTGAGTTTCATGCCGGTCGAGCTTAAAACGGCGGATTTGGCCATAAAATACTGCGCTCTTGATCCGAGCGGCATTTTTTCGAAAACGGCGTCTATGGCTTCGATTATAGCCGTGAAATCGGCCGAAGCCGATACGAAGCTCGAAGCGTCCGCCGGACAGAGAGCCGCTGCGGCCGCGTAGTCGATGTCCGGCCCGGCGAATTTGAGTATGGGGCTTTCTTTTGCGTATTTTAACTCGGAATGCATTAAAAGGCTGCCGTCGGTTAATTCGTGGCTCGCTGATAAATATTTGATTTCTGCGACGCCTAAAGTTTCGAGCGCTGATTGCAGAATTTCGAGCTGAGCTGCTTTTTCCGCCGAGGCGGCGCCGTCTTTATTTTTTTCGCCGCTTTTTTTATCGTTTTTTAGCTCCGCGATGCCTTCTTTTAAAGATTTCATTCCGGCGGAAACGATCGTTTCGAAATTAATGAAAAATCCGCTGCGGCCCGCCGCACGGCATTGCGAAAGATAGTCAAGGAAAACGGGAGTTTCCGGCGACTGCGAGCGAGAATATTCTATGGTTTTTTGGAGGTATTCTTTGCCGGATGAAAAGTAGATGGCGTCGCCGGATATGCAAAAAGCGAAACTGCCTTCTATAAAATCCAGCTTAGGATTTTTACGCGCGGAAGAATCGAACAGAAATTCGGCCGCCGGATTTTTGAACTTGAATTTGACGAAGTATGAATAATCGCTATGGGGAAGTTTTTCGGATTTTACGTCGGCTTTGTTTTCGATAAAATTGTCGTCGATTATGGAACGGATTTTATTCATGTCCTTAGAGCGAAACGCCGCGGCGAAGCTCGCCGATTTGTCTCTGAAATCGCCCGTGTCGAGCCACATTACAATTTCGTCCTTTATCAGGTCGGGAATCTGCGTTAACGGCATTTTTATGGCTTTTTCGATCATGCCGGTTACTGCTTTGCCTTTTTCGGTAAGATAAATCCCGCCGAATTCTTCTGAAACTACGTAGTCGTAAACGGGCGACCATTTAGCGTAATTTTGAAAATCGTGTATATCGCCGCTGTATAATATTACTGCCGCATCTTTCGGCATGGTTTTTAAAATGGTTTCCGCGGTCTGGGCGGAAGCCGCGGGCAGAAGAACTGGCGTGAAAAATAAAATCAAAAAAACGGTTATATAAAACTCAGCGACGGCGCATCTGCTTACAAGAAAAATTTCACCGGCTTTTTTTTTCATCGAAGGTCTCCTTTAAATTTTATTGATTTAACGCGCATGCGGCTTAATATATTAAAAACCAGTGCGCGCGTTTATTTTTTCACCGGTTTTTTCGCGTCTTTTTTGAGATCTTCAAACGACGCTCTTCGCGGCGGCTTGTTATACATATAGCCGGAGTTCGGATTGTCTTTGTCGAATGAATAAGCCTCGACGTTCGACAGAAAATCATGGACGTAATTCAAAGGTATGCCGAACCCGATTCCGTCGGCTAAAAAATATGCCATATTTATTACGCCTATGACTTCGCCGTTCATGTTAAACAGCGGCCCGCCGGAGTTGCCCGCGTTTATTGGCGCGGTGGTCTGGATGTAAATCAGGCCGCTCACATAGCGTTCGCTGTCGGCGATTATTCCCTGCGAAATAGAGCGTGTAAGGCCGTAAGGATTTCCTATGGCGAATACGCTTTCGCCTTTTTTCGCGTGTGAAGATTTTGCAAAATAACATTTGACGAAAGGTTTTTTCAGTTTGTCTTCGATCTTTAGAAGCGCCAGATCGTAAAAAGGATTGAGCGCTATTATCTTTATATTTTCGAGCTTTATCTGATTGAAGTCGTATTTGGTTTTTTCGAATATGGTAACGGTTATTTCGGTTTCATTTTCTATGACGTGGCAGTTGGTCAGTATATGCCCTTCGTCGGATATTACGAACCCGGAGCCCGAGCCCGAAGGGGTTTTGATCTGAACCACGCCGTCCTCGTATTTTTCTACCAGGCTTTCGATGGGCGCCGG
>ENA-UOWE01004476-UOWE01004476.1-activated-sludge-metagenome-genome-assembly--contig:-NODE-4476-length-13421-cov-5.787895_pt1 | contig 13421 bp, 8 predicted proteins | sample MGYA00249841_ERZ761562 | MGnify/ENA primary metagenome ERZ761562 (study PRJEB28883, sample SAMN05720200) | activated sludge metagenome | isolation source: Anaerobic digester | place: Japan... | reverse complement strand
AATTCATAAGCTGTACGGCAGGCTGCTTCAATAACACCGCCGGTCGTTCCGAAAATAACGCCTGCACCGGTTGATTCACCTAACGGGGTATCAAAATCTTCGTCGGGTAATTCGGTAAAGTTGATATTTGCCTGTTTTATGAGTGCAGCTAATTCGCGTGTCGAAATGGCATAATCAACATCAGGATTTCCGTTTACTTTAAATTCGTCGCGCTGACATTCGTATTTCTTAGCTAAACAAGGCATAATGGATACAACTACCATTTTTTCTCTGTCGATATTGAGTTTTTGTGCTAAGTATGATTTAGCAATAGAACCGAACATTTGCTGCGGAGATTTTGCTGTAGATGGAACATCTAACAAATCGGGATAATATTCTTCGAAGAAATTTACCCATGCAGGGCAGCATGAAGTAAGGATAGGCAAACGAACGGATTTGTCACCACCCAGATATCTGGTTAAACGGCCGAGTAGTTCAGAGCCTTCTTCCATAATGGTTAAGTCGGCAGCAAAATCGGTATCAAATACATGATCAAACCCTAAACGTCTTAAAGCAGCTACGAGTTTTCCGGTTACCAATGTGCCGGGTTCTAACCCGAATTCTTCGCCTAAAGCAGCACGAACAGCCGGTGCTGTTTGAACTACAACCACTTTTTCGGGATTTGCCAAAGCACGGATAACTTTGTTAGTATCATCAACTTCGGTTAATGCACCGGTAGGACAAACGGCAACGCACTGACCGCAATAAGTACAAGTACTCTTTATCAGGTCCTGTTCAAATGCAGGGGCTACTACTGCCATAAATCCTCTATTTACAGCGCTAAGTGCTCCGACAGTCTGTACTTTATTGCACATAGTTTCGCAACGACGGCACATAATACATTTATCTACATCGCGGATAATGGATGGGGAAGTGTCTTTACGGTAAATGGATTGTTCGCCTTTGTAATGAATTTCTCTAATTCCGAGATCCTGTGCCATTTTTTGCAAATCACATTTGCCGTTTTTAGCACAAACCAGACAATCAAAAGGATGGTCAGATAGTATTAGTTCCATCACGGTTTTACGTGCATTTAAAACTCTTACATTACTGGTTTGTACTTCCATTCCGTCACCACATTCAGTAGCACATGCAGGTGCAAGATTTTTTCTGCCCTTTACTTCTACTACGCAAATACGACAACCACCGGGTTTATTTTCAATGTTAAAATCGTCCAGCTTCATGTAGCATAAAGTCGGAATATTGATATTGGCTTTTTTAGCTGCTTCAAGAATAGTGAGTCCTTTATCTACAGCTACTTCTTTACCATCTATTTTTATTTTAATCTGTTCCATATTCTGAATTCTTAATTATTTAACAAAAACAGCATTGAATTTACATTTTTCGAGACATGCTCCGCATTTGATGCAAATATCCTGATTGATTTCATGAATTTGCTTACGTTCACCTTTTATTGCATTAACAGGACAGTTACGGGCACAAGCTGTACAACCTACGCAGTTATCCGGGTTAATAAAATAATGAACCATACTCTTACATTGACCTGCGCGACATTTATGTTCGGTAACATGTTCCAGATATTCTTCATAAAAATTATCCATTGTGGATAATACCGGATTTGGTGATGTTTGACCCAATCCACATAAAGAGGTATCTTTTATGACAGTGCTTAAATTTCTCAACAGTTCTAAATCTTCTTTTGTTCCTTCACCTTTCGTTATTTTATCAAGCATTTCATATAGACGTTTGTTCCCAATTCTACAGGGAGAACATTTTCCACAACTTTCTTCAACGGTAAAATCGAGGTAAAATTTTGCAACTGAAACCATACAGTCATCTTCGTCCATTACAATCATACCACCGGAGCCCATCATAGAGCCGGCTTCAATTAATGTATCATATTCAATCGGAGTATCCAAATGTTTTTCGGTTAAGCAACCACCTGATGGGCCTCCGGTTTGAACGGCTTTAAATTTTTTACCTCCTTTAATTCCTCCGCCTATTTCATAAATTACTTCGCGTAATGTAACGCCCATAGGCACTTCAATTAACCCAACATTATTAATTTTTCCTGCTAAGGCAAAAACTTTTGTCCCTTTGCTTCTTTCTGTTCCAATGGAAGCATACCATTCTGCACCTTTATTAATAATAACGGGAATGTTGGCAAATGTTTCAACATTATTTACATTGGTTGGTTTTCCTTTATAGCCCGAAACCGATGGAAAGGGTGGTTTAAAAGTAGGTTCACCGCGTAAGCCTTCCATGGAGTGGATTAATGCTGTTTCTTCGCCGCAAACAAAAGCTCCGGCTCCGTAACGCAATGTAATATCAAAATTGAATCCGCTTCCCAAAATATTTTTACCTAGAAAACCATAAGCTCGTGCTTGTTCTATTGCAATTTTTAAGCGTTCGATGGCAAGTGGATATTCAGCTCGGATATACACTAATCCATTGCTTGCTCCAATTGCGTAACCGGCTATTGCCATTGCTTCGATTACTGAATGTGGGTCTCCCTCAAGAACGCTTCTATCCATAAAAGCTCCGGGGTCGCCTTCGTCGGCATTACAAACTACATATTTTTCATCGGATTTGCTGTTGGCTGTAATTTCCCATTTTAAACCGGTGGGAAATCCACCACCTCCACGTCCCCGTAACCCGGATTTTTTTATTTGTTCAATAACATCGCGTGGGCTATATTCAGTAAGGCATTTTACTAAAGCATTGTAGCCATCGTTTGCAATATATTCTTCAATTTTTTGAGGATCTATTACGCCACAATTTCGTAAAGCTATTCTTAGTTGCTTTGCTTTTTTTTCCATAATTATAAATTATTTACATTTATATAATTTTTTTCTATTACACCTTCAATTGCTTTATTATTGACGATATAATTATCAATAATATCATCAACCTTAGCTGTATCAACAAATCCGAAAATAGTTCCTTCGTCTCCATTTTTAATAACTTCAACAGTCGGTTCAGCAAAGCAATATCCCATACATCCCGTTGAAATAACTTGAGCTACTATATTTCTTTTTGCAAGTTCTTTTTCAAAATATTCTTTAATATTTCCGGCACCCGAAGCTAATCCACAAGTGGCCATAGCTATTTTAATAATGAGGGGTTTTTCATTATTTAAACTAATTTTATCCGCTTTAATCTTTTTTTGCAGTTCTTTAAAGCTGTTTAAGTCGTTAATTCGTTCCATAAAAACTATTTTTTAGTTACAATGCAAAGGTAATATCTTTTTTGAGCATAAAACAATGATAAATGTTAGTAAAATAACAGAAAATTGTAATAATCAGATATACAGTTATATAATGTCGATTTAAAGAAAAGTATGTTGTAAAACATTATTTTTATTTATCATTTTTATTGCTCAAAATATTGAATTATTTTGTAGAAAAAATTATGGACTTATTAGTTGAGATTAAAGAAAGACATAGCCCAAGGTCATTTTTGTCTAAACCTATTGAAAAGGAAAAGCTATATATTATTTTTGAGGCGGCAAGGTGGTCTGAAAGTTCATTTAATAGTCAACCATGGCGATACTTCTTAGCCGATAAATACACAAATGAGCCGTTTTACAAAACTATTTTAGGAACGCTATCTGATTTTAATAAAAAATGGGCTTCATTTGCACCTGTTTTAATTGCAGTTGCATGCAATAAAATTTATGAACACAATAATAAATTAAATGTATCTGCGTGGTACGATTGTGGTTTGTCGAGCCAAAATTTAGTTATACAAGCCATGAATTTAGGTATTAGCGCTCATATTATAGGTGGATTTGATAAAAATAAATTGGCATTGGAATTAAATTTACCTGAATCAACAGAACTTATAAGCGTTATAGCTTTAGGCTACGAAGGTTCTATTGAACTTTTACCGGATGATATAAAAAAAGTTGAAACCGATAAACAAAGAATACGTAAAAAACTTGATGAAATAATTTTTAATAAACCTTTATAAAATGGATAAAATAATTAAACAATATAGCAATGGCGAAATAACTGTTGTTTGGAAGCCGCATTTATGCGATCATTCTGCTGTTTGCATAAGAGAATTGCCAAAAGTGTTTGATACATTTTCTAGACCATGGATCAAAATGGATGCAGCATCATCCGAAAAAATAAAAGAAGTTGTAGATAGATGTCCTACAAAAGCATTAACATGGTTTGCAAATGGTGAATCGGCAAAGCTAGAAAATAACAATACGGAGCAGCAGGAAGTTCAGAAAACTACCATTAGTTTAATTAAGAATGGACCAATAAGGGTCTCCGGTAATTTTATTTTAATTAACGAAGATAATGAACCTGTCGCATCAGAAGATAAAATTTCATTATGTAGGTGTGGTAAATCAAACAGATTGCCTTTTTGTGATGGTTCACATAAAAATAGTTAATTGTAAATATAGAATTTAACTAATAATGTATATATTTACAACGAAAAAATGCTAAGAATCTTTCAATATAGTTTGTTTTTAATACTTCAGTTGTTAGCTTTTAGTCTTACAGCTCAAGTTAACAAAGAGGGGTATTCATTTATTTATAATTATAGTCCGAAGGAATATAAATCTTCAAACGAAAATTGGTGTTCCATTATAAATAAAAACGGTCTTTTGTACATTGGAAATACAAGTGGTAGTGTGTTAGAATACGATGGTGTTGAATGGCGGAAGATAAAAACTAAAAAAGAGAAAATCATTTATTCATTAGCAAACGATTCTAGCGGAATTGTTTATTTAGGGTCTGAAAGTGATTTTGGAAGATTAATTCCGGATAACGAAGGTAAATTAAAATATCAATCGTTATCAGCTAATATCATTGATTCTATTATCAATCAACAAACATTTTGGAAAACATATGTAGGCAAAACAGGAAGTCTATTTTTGTTCGCCAAAATATGTTTATATTTTTTATAAAGAAAAACTAACACCTATAAAATTGCCTGAAAATAGTTGGTTATCATTTTATATTGATGGTAAATTGTATATTTCAAACTCAAATTATGGTTTATTAGCACTTGGTGTGAATAATAAAATTGAACGGGTTGAAAATATAAATCCATTAAAAAATGAATACATATATGTAATGTATAAAATATCTAAAAATAAGGCATTTATAAGCACCGGTAGTAAGTTTTATTTTTTTGATTATAAGAACAATACATTAGAACAAGTTAGCGATAAAAATTTTGTAAATAACTTCTTATTAAAAGCATTCCCTTATAATTTGAGCGAAACAAAAAACGATTTAATTTGGGCAACAATAAAGAATGGAATGGCTATTACAAATAAAAAAATGCAGTTTTCACAGTTTTTTACTGAAAGTACCGGACTGTTAAACAATGCTATAAGTTCAGTTAATTATAATAATAATGATGCAACTATTTGGGCAACTTCTCTTAGCGGAATTTCGAAAATTGAATTAAATCGCTTTAAATTATTTAATATTCTTCATGGATTAAAAGGCGTTGTATATAATGCAAAACGTTATAATGGGGAATTATTTGCAGCAACGGATAATGGATTATATAAACTAATAATAAATGAAAATGGATCTAAGTTTATTAAAATAGAAGCGATAGGAGATAATATCGTTTCTTGCTTACAAAGTATTGAAATAAATGGGTTAGAAAAAATGTGGATAGGCTCGGAATCAGGATTATATGAATATGAAAAAGGAAATATTCAATTAATATATAAAGATGTTTTTGCCGAATGTATTTTACAGTCGAAAAAGGATAAAAATACAATTTATATTGGTTCACAAAACGGCTTATTTGTAGCAAAGAAAATAGGTAAGAGTTGGACCTTTTCAAAAGTCAAAGAAATCAATGTTTTTGTACCATCGCTTTCTGAAGATGAAGAAGGAAATTGCTGGGTAGGCACCTCTACTAATGGAGTTTACAAATTAAATTATGCAAATCAGAATGTAGAACATTTTACAACAAAAGAAGGTTTAAAAACTATCAATGATATTTTTGTGATTAATTATAAAAACCAACTTATTTTTACTTCACCAAAGGGGTTAAGTTATTACGATGTGAATAAAAAAACAATTGTTCCTTATTACAAATTAGGTCATCAAATAACTGAAAAACAAAGAAAAGTAATATCGGCATACAATGGATACAATAATCAATTATGGTTAAATATCAATAACAGACTTTATTTATTTAAACCTCATTATAACGAATTTTATGTTGACTCGCTTACCTTTAACCGATTACCGGAGTTGACCATTTATTCGCTTTATACTGAACCAAGTGGTATGACGTGGGTTGCTACCAGCGAAGGTTTATACTCTTATGATCCATTTGAGTACAGTCCTTTTAATAAACCGATATGCATAATAAGGCAAGTGAAAATTAATACCATTGATTCTACACTTTATTGGGGCTATGGAATGAAAAAAAGTGCCGATAATAATAGTATTAAGTACAAATATAATAATCTTACATTTACTTTTGCTTCACCTTATTTTGTAGAGGAAAAACAAAATGAATATTCATATATTTTAGAAGGATTTGACGAACAATGGTCAAATTGGTCGAAAGAAAATAAAGCAATTTATACAAATATTCAGGAAGGTACATATACGTTTAAAGTGAAATCAAGAAATATATACTTGCAAGAAAGTGTAACAGCCGAATTTTCGTTTGAAATTCAACCACCTTGGTACAGAACGTTATGGGCATATTTTATTTATATTACTACAGGCATCTTTTTATTTATTATCTCCATAAAGCTATATACTCGTAAACTTGAGGCAGACAAAAGAAAATTAGAAAAAATTGTTGAAGAGCGAACAGCTGAAGTTGTAAAGCAAAAAAATGAAATTGAAGAAAAGAATAAAGAAATTGAGCAAAAAAATAAGGATATAACCGATAGTATTTATTATGCTAAAAGAATTCAAGACTCAATATTGCCACCCGTTGAAGTTGCATTAGAAACAGGGGTTGAAGTTGGTATTTACTTTAAACCGAAAGATATTGTTAGCGGGGATTTTTATTTTATAAAGAACATAAAAAATGCTAATGTTTTAATTGTGGCGGCAGCAGATTGTACCGGTCATGGTGTTCCGGGAGCTTTTATGAGTATGCTTGGTTCAAGTTTGCTAAATGAAATAATTACAAAGCCCGAAATTAATCATGCCGATTTGGTATTAAATGAACTGAGAGAAAGTGTAATTAATTCTTTAAATCAAGAAGGCAAAGAAACAGAAACAAAAGATGGTATGGATATAGCTTTTGTAGCGTATGACTATAAAAATAAGATGGTTGAGTTTGCAGGGGCAAATAATCCATTATATTTTATAAGAAACAATGAGCTTATTGAATATAAAGGAGATAAGATGCCAGTAGGACTATACGACAGAAAACAAGACCTGTTTTCACGCTCAGAAATCAATGTCCAAACAGGTGATGTGCTTTACATTTTTTCGGACGGATTTGCAGATCAATTTGGAGGTGAAAAAGGGAAGAAATATTTATACAAAAGATTTAAAGAATTTTTATTGTCTATTCATCAATTGCCCATGAATGAACAGGCATCGTTATTGGAAAAAGAAATACTTGAATGGAGAGGAGATATTGAACAAATAGATGACCATATAGTAATAGGAATTAGAATAAGTTGATATTACTCGGGGTACACCACTCTATTATGATAAATATTTATTAGTCGTTTTTTGAAAATTTCTTTAGCCAACGTAATTTCTTGAAATGTTAAGGGTGCATTGTCAAGTTGGTGTTCATTAAATTTGTTTTCAATTATAAGATCGATTGTTTTTTGTAACGATTCGTCGCTGAAATCTTTTAAACTATGAGATGCTGCTTCGATAGAATCGGCCAACATAACTATAGCTGTTTCTTTGGTAGAAGGTATATGGCCTTTGTATTTAAAAATATCTTGATTTACAATTTCACCCGGATGCTCATTTTTATATGTTCTGTAGAAATAAAGCATTGTAGATGTTCCATGATGCGTTTCGATAAATTCTATAATTGGTTTGGGTAGCTTGTGTTTTTTAGCCAAATCAACGCCATACTTTACGTGTCCTGCAATTATCTCAATACTTTTATCTATTTGTAAATCTTTATGAGGATTTGGGATATGATGTTGGTTTTCAGTAAAATAATGTGGAAGAGCCATTTTTCCAATGTCGTGATACAATGCACCACAGCGAACCAATAAAGGGTTGCCGCCAATTTTTAATATTATTTCTTCCGACAAATTTGCAACTTGCAATGAGTGTTGAAAAGTTCCGGGAGCCTTTTCGGCTAACATGCGTAATAGTGGCTGGTTAGTATCCGATAGCTCCATTAACGTTACATCCGATAAAAAACCGAAAAGCTTTTCAAATAAATAAATTAATGGATAAGAAGACAAAATCATTAATGCATTACCACCAATCCATGCAAATGTATTAAAATCAATTTGTTGAATATTTTCAGATTGTACTATGGCTATACCGAAATATATGATGCTATATGTTACAAAAATTAAAAAAGCCGCCATAAACAATTGCCCGCGTCTGCGTACGTTGGCTAATGCAAAAATTGCAGTGTTCCCCGCCATAAATTGCATAAACAAGAACTCGAAACTATTAGGAAGAAAATAAGAAATGATAAGAATAGTGATATTAAATACAAAGAGAGCAATTCTTGAGTCGTAAAATGAACGTATAATGATGGGTATTAACGTAAAAGGCACTAAATAGATATTCACTGCTTTCCATTCTGCAACTTTTTCTGCTAAAAGAATGAATAAAATCATTAACGAAAGAATAAAAGAAGTTTTAGTGAAGTGAGATAAAATATCGCGTCTGAAATGATAGAGAAATAAAAAAATCATAATAATTCCTAAAGCAACCGTAAGAAATTGTCCGATAATTAAATAAGGATTATATGTGCTTTTAATTGTTTCGTATTGCAATGATTCTAAAACGATGAACTTTTCGTTTGAAATAATTTCGCCTGTATTAATTATTTTATCGCCTTTTTGAACTAAACCTCTGGTAGTACTGATATTTTCAATTTGTTGATTCCTTATCTGATTGGTAAGTTGTAAATTCGGAAAAACATTAGGTTTGAAATAGTTATCAATATTTTTTAAAAAGGGTAATATACTGTTCGACTTTGCTTTTAATAATTGAGTAAATTTTTCTTTAGCTTTTGATGGATTAATAAAAGAGAGGTTTAAATATTCTTCGGTGCTGGAGTCGGTTTGTAAATAAATTGTTTTAATAATATCATTTTGAAAAATAAGACTGTCTTTTTCGTCTATTATTCCAGGATTATGATAAATTTCATAAATTATAGAAGAAATTATGGCGAAATGATTATTAATATTGGTAGAATCGTTTATTAACGTATCATTTAAATCAGATTTTATTAATTGAATTATAGATTTATAAACATTCTCGTCGTATTGATAATAAAGTGGTGAATTAGAAATAATGCTATCTTTTTCGTGTTCAATTTCACTTTTTGTTTTTAAAATAGGAAAATCAATCGGCGAAATAAGTGTTTCGTATTTCCAAGGCTCACCTTTTCTATATTCGTACTTAAAACGTGTTTGATGTGGAATAATAAGCAATATTAAGAAAATAGAAATAATAAAAAGTATGCCTATTACACCTCTTTTGTAATTGCCGATAATAAAACTAAAGAGTGCTTTCATTCATTACGAAAAGTTGTTTGAGCAAAGGTAAATAAAAAGCGTTTAATTTGCGTTACGATTATTTTTTAAAATTTTTAAGTCCATTGTCTAAAAATTGAATAAATGAGTCAATATTCAAATCGTATGCTCTAGGTTGAACTAATAAATTTCCCGAAGTATCGAGTAAAACATAATAAGGCTGAGCGTTAATATTAAATCGAGATATTTGAAAATCAGCAAATTTTTTACCGATGGAACTTTTTACTTTACCATCAATTTTAGAAGTAATCCATTCGTTTTCAGGTAATTCTGTTTTGTCATCAACGTACAACGCTGTAACAATGAAATTTTCTCGTAGCTTCTTTAAAACTCGTGGGTCGCTCCATACGTTTGCTTCCATTTGTCGGCAATTAACACAACCATGTCCGGTAAAATCGATAAATAAAGGTTTGTTTTGCTTTTTTGCACATTGTAAAGCTTGTTCGTAATCGAAATATCCTTTTAATCCATGAGGTAAATGAAGAAAATCAGAATATTTGGGTTTATCGCATAACTCAGTTGATTCATTAGAATTTGCTTGACTGCCGGATGTTTCAATGGTTTCACGAACAATTTTTTGAAAATCAAAATCTAAACTGTTTTGTGGTGGCAAATAACCCGATAGTGCTTTAAGTGGAGCACCCCACATGCCCGGTAACATATAAATTACAAAAGAAAAAGTTATAATTGCCAGCATTAATCTGGGAACACCAATATGTGGGACATCAGAATCGTGCGAAAACTTTATTTTACCTAATAAATAAAATCCCATGAGTGTAAAAATGACAATCCATATTGCTAAATAAACTTCGCGATCGAGGATTCCCCAATGATAAGTTTGGTCTGCTATACTTAAGAATTTTAACCCCAAAGCCAGTTCTAGAAAACCTAATACAACTTTAACCGAATTTAACCAGCCGCCTGATTTTGGAAGTCCTTTCATAAGCGATGGGAATAAAGCAAAAATAGTGAAAGGTAATGCAAACGCAAGCGAAAAACCAAACATTCCAATAATGGGTTCTAATACTTGTCCGCCGGCCGATTTAACCAAAATAGCTCCAACTATGGGACCCGTGCAAGAAAAAGAAACTAAAACCAATGTAAAGGCCATAAAGAATGGTCCTAAAATACCTCCTTTTTCAGCTTTTTGATCTGATTTATTTACCAGCCATGAAGGGAGAACAATTTCGAACATACCAAAGAAAGAAAAAGCAAAAAACAAGAAAATGAGAAAGAAAAAGATATTGGGTAGCCAATGAGTACTAAGAAAATTAGCGAAATTTGCTCCTAACGTTATTGCTACAATTGTACCGATAACTGTATATATCAATATTATACTGATTCCATAAACAAGAGCTTGAAATTTTGCTTTTCTTTTATTTTCTTCATCGTGCATAAAAAATGAAACCGTCATTGGAATCATGGGAAATACGCATGGAGTCAGTATTGCAGCTAAACCGGCTAAAAATGAAAAAAAGAAGAAAAGCCATAATGAATTATTTGAATCTTGATTTGTTTCATTACTTGAATTATTAGAATCCGTTATTATTTCATTTTTTGAATGAATGGAGTCAGAATTTATTACTGCAATGGTTGTATCGCCATTATTTAATTCAATTTTATTCGTGTCAATTATCTTGTTGGTTGATTCAACTTTTATTGGAATACTAAACTCTTGTTCTTCCATAACGCACATGCCATCTAACAGGCATGCCTGGTATTCTATGGTTACTTCAACATTAAACGAAGAATTGTTTTTTATTTCAATATTTTGAATAAATGTAGCTTCTTTTTCATGAAAACTACGTTCTGCTTCCATTAGCTCATCGTATTCTGTTTTCGGGTTCGTAACTTCTTTTATTTTCCCTTTTAGTGAATAATTGTTTGTCCTTTTAAAACTGAAAAGCAATGGATTCAATTTATCATTGATAGTATAGAAATGCCAATCTTTTTCTGGTTTTGCTTTAAAAATTATTTGAAATTCGGTCTCTGTAATCTTTTTACTCTCATACGTCCAGTTAACATGTTTTTTTACTTGTCCAAAACCATTAATAACCAGAATGGTAGCTAAAAATAAAAACAAATATCTCATGATTTTTAATTTTAAAACATGCAAATATATACATATTTTTAGTTAAATCGTTTTAGCTGAGTTTTAAAAAAACAAAAAAAATAATTTTTGAATAGAAAATTTAAAAAAAAATGAAAAAAGTTAAGCTCTTTTTAAAAAAAAAATATATATTTGTGCAATATATTTAAACTTAAGGGCTTAAATAAATAAAAATCATAGAAATGAAAAAAATATTTATTTTTACAGCTTTGTTCATTTGCAATCTTTATTTAGCAAATGCACAATTTTCAATTTATAATATTCCAACAGCCTCTACCAATGCAAACCAGTTGGTAGATAAATTGGTTGGCACCGGAGTTGTTTATTCAAATCCAACTTTTACAGGAAGTACAAGTGGTACACAAGCAGGTAATGCCGGTTATTTTAGCGGAGGAACTTCTGCTGTTGGAATTAGTTCGGGAATTATTTTGTCTTCTGGAAATGTTGGTACAACAAATTATGGACCATACACTTACGTTAGCCCAAATAGTGAATATACAACTTTACAATTTACAAATGAATTAGTTGCTAGTACAAATACTGTTACATATTTGTCCACTATTACAGGAACGGGTTCGGATGCTACGTTAAATTCACTAATAAGTGGAACAACTTACGATAAAGCAGTTTTAGAATTTGATTTTGTGCCAGAATCGAATTATATAGAATTTAAATATGCTTTTGGTTCAGAGGAATATCCTGAATATGTTGGATATTCTTTTAATGATGTGTTTGGTTTTTTTGTGACGAGTTTAGAATCGGATGGATATAATTATAGTAATAAAAATATTGCGATTGTTCCGGGGACTGTTAATACTCCGGTTTCAATTAATAATGTAAATGCAAGCTCAAATAGTTCTTACTATATCGATAATACTAATCAGGCAAAAGCTGTAGAATATGATGGACTTACTACTGTATTAACTGCATCATGTGCAGTTACACCTTGTAAACGTTATCATATGAAAATTGCCGTTGCAGATGTCTATGATCATATATATGATTCAGGAGTTTTTTTAGAAGAAAATAGTTTTACAAGCCCTATTGTTGATCAAATAAGTTATACCACAACTAATCCTGTTGCAGGTGGAGGAACAAATATGGTTGAAGGCTGTAGTAATGGAACAATTACATTTTCATTAAGTTCAGCAACTCCAATGAATCGAAATGTACCATTCACTCTTAGTGGTTCGGCGCAGTTTGGGGTTGATTATTATACCATTCCCAATATTTCCGGAACTTATACAGCACCCAATAATTATTATGTAACCATTCCGGCAGGACAATCAACTACTTCATTAACGATTGTCCCAATACAAGATGGAAGCATTGAGTCAACAGAAAGTATAGATTTTGGAATTCAAACTAATTTATGTGGTACGCCTATTATTAATTCAGGTACAGTTTACATTCTAGATAATTCAACTCCTTTTTCCAGTTCTCTTCCCCCAACAGTTGATATATGTGCAGGAAATTCAACGACATTAACAGCTTCTGTAAATGGCGGTCAAACTCCATTCTCATATAATTGGAATTCAGGTCATTCTACTAATCCAATTAATGTTAATCCGGGGAGTACAACTACATATGTGGTTACAATTACCG
>ENA-UOWE01004475-UOWE01004475.1-activated-sludge-metagenome-genome-assembly--contig:-NODE-4475-length-13427-cov-4.738783_pt1 | contig 13427 bp, 14 predicted proteins | sample MGYA00249841_ERZ761562 | MGnify/ENA primary metagenome ERZ761562 (study PRJEB28883, sample SAMN05720200) | activated sludge metagenome | isolation source: Anaerobic digester | place: Japan... | reverse complement strand
AAGGAAAGTGAGGGAAAAAATGTTGTTTGTCCAAAATGCAAAACCAAAGGATGTAAAAAAATAATAATTAAGCCTTACATGTCAACAAAGGGTAATTCTAACGATAATCCTTTTAGCAGTGGAAGTACTGGATGTTCTGGAAATTGTGGTGGTTGTTGTGGATGCCACGGTTAAATGGTATGTGATAGATGATAAATAGGAAATTAGTTAATTAAAACTTGTTTATCACTTATCACTTATCACTTATCACTTATCATTTATCATTTAATAAAAATGTATGATTTAATAATAATTGGTGCTGGACCGGCAGGATTGACTGCTTCAATTTATTCTTCAAGATATAAGATATCGCATCTAATAATTGGGGAGTTGTATGGCGGAATGGTAAGCGAATGTCACAAAATCTGCAATTATCCATCAGAGGTAGACATAAACGGTATGGAGTTAACAAATAAAATGCTTGAAAACGTAAAGGCACAGGGAGGAGAATTAATTCCCGATCGAGTTGAGGAAATTGTAAGGCATGCAAATAGTTTTGATGTTAAAACGCTTGGAGGAAAAGTATTTGAATCAAAAAGAATTCTATTAGCAATTGGAACAAGTCATAAAAAATTAGGCGTCACAAATGAAGATGAATATTTAGGAAAAGGTCTTACTTATTGTGCTACTTGTGATGGTATGTTTTATAAAGATAAGATTGTAGCTGTTGTTGGAGGTGCAAATAGTGCAATGATATCGGCTCTATATATGTCGGATATTGCACAGAAAGTTTTTTTAATAGTTAGAGGAAACGAATTAAAGGGAGATGAAGTTAACAAATCTTTGATACAAGAAAGAGCTAATATTACTGTAATTTTTAATACAACAATTACAGAAATTATTGGAGAAGGGAAGGTTTCTGGAATTAAATTATCTCAAACTTATCAAAATAAAGAGATTATTGAATTAAGCGGAATTATTGTTTCAGCAGGAGCAATGCCAAGTGGAATCTTGATTAAACAACTAGGCTTAAAAACCGATGAAAATGGATATGTTGTTGTTGATCAGGAACAGAAAACATCAGTTGGGGGAGTGTGGGCATCAGGAGATATTACAACAGCTTCAAATAAATTTAGACAAATAGTTACAGCTTGTGCTGAAGGAGCTGTTGCAAGTGAAAGTATAGCCAGAGACAAGAGGGTTAATAGATAATAAGTGATAAATGATAAATGATAGAGGAGAATGTTTTTGAGTAGAATTATCAATCCTTATCATGTACTACTTATCATCTATCATTTAATCATGCTGTTTGCTGAAAAGAGAAATTTATATTACAATTCAATTGATGAGTTATAAGTTATGAGTTATAAGTTATGAGTTCCAAGAAAATATTTTTAATGCTTGTAACTTTTATAGTGTTTGTAGTAATTGTGTTTGGGATTGATGGGGTATTAGTAAAAAATAAGGTGTATGCTGAGACAAACAGTATGCTTTCGCTTTCACCGGCTTCAGGTTTTACAGGAGTGGGAGATGAGTTTTATTTGAATATAATGTTGAACACAAAAGGAAATACTTCTGTCTCAACTAGAGCAGTGTTATTGTTTGATCCACAATATATTGAGCTAACTAAGGTTGAATATACAAAATTATATTGTAACTACAGTAAAAGTACAGGTGGATCAGAGTATGGAATTTCTAAAACAGTTGGGTTTGTGGTAATTACAGGTTCATGTAATGAAACACCCGTGAAAAATACAACTCCAGAAATTTTTGCAACAGTTCATTTCAAAGCAAAAAAGATTGGAGATATAAATGTTGAGTTTAGATATTCAGGGCAAGATCAACCCGGATTTTCTGTCGTCTATGGAAGTGGAAGTCCTCCTCCCAATATTTTACAAGAGAAACCAGCACTTGGTTCATATAAAATTGTTCAGGATGCTGATGCATATGGAGGAAGTACTCCTGGAACAGGTGTAGTTGAAAGCAATATAGGCGTTTGGATAGCCATTATGTCTGTTACTTTTTTGGGGTTAGTTTCTACAGTCTATTTTTATAAAAAGAAGAAATGAGAATCGGAATCGACTTAGGAACAGCAAACTCTATTGTATTTGTTGAAAATAAAGGTGTAGTCTTATGTGAACCTACTGTTGTTGCATTAACTAGAGATGATCTTACCGTTATTGCTGTAGGATTAGAGGCAAAAGAAATGTTGGGAAAAACGCCAGACTCAATTATCGCTAGAAGACCTTTGAGAAGTGGAGTTATCGCAAGTGCAAGAATTACCGAAGCAATTCTTAAATATTTTTTCAATAAAGTTTTAGGAAGGGTAAGAGTTACAAAGCCAGAAGTGATGATTAGTGTTCCTGTTGGAATTACTTCCGTAGAAAAACGTGCAGTAGTTAAGGCTGCCATTAATGCTGGTGCCAAGAACGTACATTTAATCCCTGAGCCTCTAGCAGCTGCGATTGGTGCCAAACTTCCAATTCATACATCAACTGGTAATCTTATTGTAAATATGGGCGGAGGAACTACTGAAATAGCTGTGATTTCTCTTAATGGGATAGTTGCATTTAATTCTGCAAGAGTTGCTGGTGACTTATTGAGTGATAGTATTGCAACCTATATAAGAAAAAAACATGGATTAATGATAGGTGAACAAATGTCAGAAAAAGTTAAAATTCAAATAGGTAGTGCATTACCAATGGAAAAACCACTTGAGATGGAAATACGAGGTAGAGATAATTCTACAGGACTTCCAAGAACTATAGTTGTTAATTCCAATGAAATGGTAGAGGCTATGAAGCCCAGATTAAACCAAATTATTATGGCAATTAAATCGGTTTTAGAGAGAACTCCTCCTGAGCTTACATCAGATATTATTGATAGGGGATTAATTATGAGTGGAGGTACTGCTATGTTACGCAATTTAGATATGCTTTTTACAAGAGCTATTGGTGTTCCAAGTCACATTGCTGATGATCCTATGTACTGTGTAGCTCAAGGTATAGGTGAAGCATTGAAACATTTAGATGTACTAAAAAGAAGCCTCGAATAAAAATTAATAATACAACAGTGAATAATACAATAATGCTATATTAATGTTCCAATAATTTGAAAAATTTCAACCTTAAAAACAAAAAACATTATTGTACTATTGTATTCTTCATTATTATTTAGTAACGACATCAATATATTTTTGGCCTTGTTTGTAACCTGTCATTGGTCTAAATTGAACGATACCAGCGACTTTTGCATGTATTGTAAAATCTCTTGAGAGATAAACATTCTTCCCAGCGTGAAACTTTGAACCTCTTTGTCTAACAATTATATCACCAGCCTTGACAGCTTCACCTGAATTTTTCTTAAGTCCTAACCTTTTTCCAGCAATATTAATACCTTGTTGTGCTTTTGAACCTACAGCTTTTACGTGTGCCATTTTTGCAATTAACAATTAAAAGTTAAAAGAGAAAAGTTTATATTGAATTCTTCTGATAACTGGAACGTATTTTACTATTCTATCCCAAATATGTCAAATTAATATTTGTTCAAAATTTGTTATGTTGTTTTATTATAATTCATGTTAATATACGAGGTATAAAAAATAATATCCAAATTGAAATGTCATTTTTAAGAAAAAGATCGCCCCACACCTTTTAGGAATAGTTGGATTTACAACTATTCTACTTTGATTTTGCTTCATTATTAAGAGTAATCTGTATCCTACTTATGCAGGAGCAAGTATAGATGTAATGGGTTATGAGTATGGTTGGACAGGAAAAATAGGTGCAGCAAATGATCAGCAAGTATATGCAATTGAGTCCGATGAATATGGAAATACGTATATGACTGGGCAATTTGTAGGTATTGTAGACTTTGATCCCGGTGTTGGAGAGGACCATAAAGATTCAACAATTTATGAAGGAATTCACTGTTCTACGGTTTATTCATTATTTGTTACAAAGTTTGATATTCAAGGAAACTATGAATGGACATTTATTTACCCCAATATATATTCAAAGGATTTAAAAATCAGTCCAGGAGGAACAATAATTGTTGTTGGTGGAGAAATTAATGGAGATGCATTTATATTGAAATTAAACCGATATGGGCATATGCTTGATATGGATGAATTTGGAACATATTGTAATTATTTTAATTGTAGTTCAGAAGCTAACAGAATAGAATATGATAATTTAGGAAATGTACTTATTTCCGGATTCCAGGAATTTGAAGAACCTTGGGATGGATATAAATATAAAGTAAGTTTTTTACGAGCGTATGATACAGAATTCAACTTGCTTTTTGAAAAATTTAATACAGATTCTGAATATTTCCGAATAAACACAGGATTTGGAATTAATGAAGAACAAGAAGTTATTCTTCCTTTCAGACGTAATTCCTTTTCAAGATTGGTAATGTTTGATTATTCTTCTGACCCATTAACTATGATATCAACTACAGGAGATATGTCTACGGACATCATTACTAATGAAATATCTTGGGTTGGAGATCAACTTTTAGTTGTTGGTAGATATAGAAATTCTGTAGATTTCTTTAGTTATGGCAGTGGAGATGCGAGAACATCAACTGGGGGATATGATATGTATATTACAGTTTTTGATTCGTTTTCTGGAGATTTTGAAAATCCATATGTAGAAACAATTACATATGGTGGAACTGGTGACGATGAAATATTAAGAATCAAAGTTGATCAAATGGGATATATTTATGTTCTTGGTTATTTTACAGGGACAGTTGATCTGAACCCATTTGCAGGAGTTGACGAATTTTCTTCATTAAGTGTCCCCACTTATTTTATCTCAAGGTTCGATAGAGACTTGAATTATTTAGGAAGTAAAACATTACCTGTTAATACTACCACCCAAATTGATGATTTTACAGTTGATTTTGATGGTAATTTGTATTTTGTTGGTAACTTTACTGGATCTGTTAACTTCAATACCGATGAAGAACCAGACATTATTAGCAATACTGGAGGTCTAGATATCTTTATAACAAGACTTGATACAACAGAACATTATTATCCTGTCCCTGCTCCTGAAAATGCTGATCCACCTTAGAATTTAGCTTTAATCCACATATTGATATTTTATCTGATACTGAACTTGGAACAATAAATGATCCCTCAATTCTAATAAATGGACTCGCAATTCCTTACCTTTATGACATTCAAAATGTTGAGTTCTCATATGACAATCTAGAAAAATGGACTCAATGTGACCTTTCTACTTATACTCCAGATTATACCGTAAATGTTGATAGCACTTTTAGAAATACTTTACCAGCAGACTTTGCAAGCCCTATATGAGATATATATGTTGAAAAGAGTGGTATGATTGTTGTAGGAGGATAATTTTATAATTATAGTGAAAACTATATTGATCATCTCGTTAGATTGAATCCAGATGGAACTATTGATTCATCTTTTAAAGCAGAACCGGGTGCTTCTATTAATGTATGGACAATTACGGAAGACAGTAATGGATATATATATTGGAAGTGAGTTTGACTTTTATAATGGATTTAGTAGCAAGAATCTTGCCAGATTATATTATGACGGAAGTTTTGATCCTACTTTTTATGTTGGAAGTGGATTTAACGGGGATGTATATAAAATAGCTATTCAATATGATGGAAAAATATTAGTGGGGGGTTCGTTCAATATTTATCAAGGAATGTCCCAAAAAAGTTTAGTTAGATTAGAAGAAAATGGTGAAATTGATACTACGTTTGATGGTATTACCAGCGGATTTAATGGAAGCATTTACGATATTATTCTACTAGATGATGGTGATATTATTATTGTTGGCAATTTTACATCGTATAATGGAGTAACTGTAAGAAGAATCGCTCGATTAAATGAAGATGGTTCATTGGATTTAGCATTTAATTCAGGTGGATATGGAGCAAGCAATATTGTAAGGAGTGTCATTTTGCTTCCAGATGGAAAATATTTGATATCTGGAAATTTCATTTCCTATAATGGTTCAACAGCTGAAGAATAGCTAGACTTAATAGTGATGGTACTGTTGATACTGAATTTGATGCAGGGAATGGAGCTAATGCATATATTTATACTATGGATGTTCAATATGGTAAAATATTAATTGGTGGTGATTTTACACTATACGATGATGTTGAAAGAGGAAGAATAGCAAGATTAAATGCTGACGGATCTATTGACGAGGAATTTGTTCCGTTGGGAGGTTTTGATTTATATGTACGAACAATAGCGACTCATCCCGACAAGGGGTTTTTGTTAGAGGTGAATTTACAACCGTTAATTCTGAAAGTAATGGTTATTTAGTTCGCTTAGAATCACTATTCCCACAAACTAAGGATTTCTATTGTAATGTAGATATTTCACAATTATCTCAAGGATACCATTCTATCTTTGTAAGAGCTGTTGACACTTTTAATATGGTTACCGAAGAAGAGAATTATGGTGAGATAATATTCACTAACGATAGTTTTAATCCAGTTCCAGTTATTCTTGGTGTCGGTAAATTAAAAATAGTTACAGATAGTGATAATATAGTTGTTAACACTTATGATAAAGATACCATAGTCAAAGGAATTACTGAAATTGGCGTTACTGTATATTTTATAGATCAGAATCTGAATCCTTATAAGGTAATTTATTCTGGTGATGGAAATTTTACTATAAATATTGATGGAATGTCTCTTGGAGCAAATAAATTTTCATATTACGGAGTAGATTCACCTGGGAATAGATCTGATATTAGAACAATCACTATAAATGTTAATACTCTACCCAAAATAATTTATAATGATATTGTTGAGGAGGAAATCACCGACAATGACGAATTACCGACGGATATAATTGAGGAGGAATATAAAACATTGTTTTTTAAAAATGAGGATGGACCGATTGTAGGAGCTATTGTTGAAATAAATGGGCACAAAGTATTACACTGATGGAGATGGGAAAATAATGGTTAAAGGACTTACTGATAATGAATATTTTGATGTTGTTAATTATGGGACTGAGAGCGAAAAAAATAAAAGAAATAATTGGTACTGGTGTTTTATCCCTTTGGTAATTATTCTTATAATGTTTATAATAATATTTATAATCAAGAAAAGGAAAGAGAAAGAATAATTATTGTTAAAACCCATAAATAATTCATCTGCTTACTCTGTTAAATCAAAAATCTGGTAATTGTTACCTTTTATTAAATCTACATTTCCAATTTTATACTATTTCCATCCTTTGGTATCTTCTGCGATATTGTTGTACTGTAATGTTTGATTATTATTTATAACAATTGCAACGTTTCTTTCATAATTATCATGCAATGCATCATCACTTAATTTTACCCATAATACATATTTTCCTTCAACATCAACAGCTACATCATAAACAGCGGATGCCCCCTTCTCAGCTAGGTAGGCTTCTAATCCTCTTGCAGATTCTTCAATATATGAGCGTGAGTATTGAGGTGCAAACAAAGTACCTTCTCCTGCTTCTACGTATATAGTTCCATCAGGGTCTTTTGATTCAAATCCTCCATTTTCATTGATATTGCTTTCTATATTTTGTTGATCTCCGTTATTTTCATTCTTGTTTGCTTTATCTTTATTTAAAAGTATCAGAATAATTGGTATTCCAATTACTATTAATAAGACAGGGATAAATAAAAACTTTTTCATAATTATTGTGTTAAATTATCATATTCTAATTATAACACATAGAATTTAATTATTGAGAAATAACTTAGTTACAAAAGAATAAGAATGTATTAAAAGTACAAATAAGTGGAAGCTTTATGCCATTGAATTCTTGCCTTTTGAATATCATGAATGTCTTTAAGTTTTCTCCATTTTCTAAATTGAATAATTTTTCTAGCACTAACAGGACCTATTCCTGGAATTCTTATCAAATCATTAAATTTTGCAGTATTAATATTTATTGGAAATAAATCTGGATGTAAATCAGCCCAAGCCTTTTTGGGGTCAATAGTCTCATTTAAAAGTCCAAATATATCTGTTGGAATTTCAGAAGCCTGAAATCCATATTGAGTCATCAAGGAATCAGCTTGATATAGTCGATGTTCTCTCGTTAATGAAGTGGCTGGGCGATTAGCCAAAGGAGTATTATCAACAGGCCTGAATGCTGAATAGAATATTCTCTTAAACTTATATTGATTATATAAATTACCAGCTGAATCAATTATCTCTCTGTCTTTTTCATTTCCTGCACCAACTACAATCTGGGTTGTAATACTTGGATTTTTTAATCCGTGAAATTTCCTTTTTTTCATAATATCGGAAATTGTGTCAAGTGTCGTAATGAAATCTTTATCCCAATTTTTATCTGGCGATAATGCTGCTAGTGTATCTGGAGTGGGTGATTCAATATTCAGTGAGATTCTATTTGACAAACTTATCGCTTCTTCAATTGCCGCTTTTTCTGATCCTGGCATAATTTTTAGGTGAACATATCCTCCGTATCTATATTTTTTTCTAAGAATTGTGGCAGTATCAATAATTTGAGACATGCTGTAAGTAGGGTTTTTTAATATTCCTGATGATAAAAATAATCCATCAACTTTTCTACTGTTCCATACGGTCATAAAAGCAGAAGCCATCTCGTCAGCTGATGCTAAAACTCTTGGTGTGTCACGATCTTTTCTGTATGCACAATAATTGCAGTTATTTTGACAAACATTTGTTTGAAGGACTTTAAATAGTTTACAAACACCACCATTTGAGGTTTTAGCGTAATATACACCTGGTATTTTAGTTGTATTGCCAAAATCTTTAGGCCCACAAGTGTCAAACTGTGCACTTGGACCCAGAACTGCAATCTTTTCAAATACGTTCATTGTGAATAGAATCAATTTTTCATTAATACATTCATTCTAGTAGATAATTGACAACTTGTCAAGGTCATTGACTTATTGACTTGACAAGTAATTATTACAGAAAAATACCTGAAATAACAGAAATACAATAGAATTATGCAATAACTTTGATTTATGAATCTTGATTTATCAAGTTTGCAATTTCTTCAACTTTCATTAACCCTTTATCTTTTTCTTTTAAAGATCTAACAGATACCGTATTCGTATTTTTCTCCTTCTCTCCGATAATTAACATGTATGGAATTTTATCAATTTCACAATCTCTAATTTTCTTTTGCATACTTTCCGATCGATCATCAATTTTTACTCTTACTCCCATATTTTTTAACTGTTCTTTAACTTCATCAACATATTTTACCAATCCTAATTGGTCATTAATAGGAATTATTCTTACTTGTTCATATGATAACCAAAGAGGGAAGATGCCTCCATAATGTTCTATCAATATTGCAATGAATCTTTCTAATGATCCCAACAAAGCACGGTGAATCATAATTGGACGTTTTTCATTTCCATCATCTGCTGTATATTTCATGTCAAATCGCTCAGGTAGGTTAAAATCGACTTGTATTGTGGTTAATTGGTGTTTCCTTCCCAAAACATCCTTTGCTTTTATATCAATTTTAGGACCATAAAATGCTGCCTCACCAACATCAATATTAACATTGTATCCCTTAGCTTTTACAACGGTTTCTAATTGCTTTTCAATTCTTAGCCAATTATCAATATCTCCGATATATTTACTCATATTTTCAGGGTCATGGGTACTTAAATTCATTTCAACTTCATTTAGTCCAAATTTCTTGAATATTCTCATTGTTAAATCAATAGTTTTTTCAAGTTCACTTTCTACTTGCTCTGGAGTACAAATTATATGAGCATCATCCTGGGTAAAGCCTCTTACTCTTGTTAATCCACCAAGTTCTCCTGCCTTTTCATATCTATAAACTGTTCCCATTTCTGTCCATCTTATTGGCAAATCTCTGTAACTATGTAAAGAACTGTTATACATTTTGACATGGAAGGGGCAATTCATTGGTTTCAAAAGATATTGTTCATCATCAACTCCAAAAGGAGAGAACATACTTTCACGATAAAAATCCCAATGGCCGGAAGTTTTCCAAAGATTGATATTAGCAATATGTGGAGTAATCACAGGTTCATATCCTTCACTAAGATAGGTATTAAAAGCATAATTCATTACTTGATTTCTTAAAAATGCCCCTCTTGGGAGCCAGAGAATCAACCCTGCACCAATTTCAGGATCTGTCATAAATAATTTTAATTCTTTGCCCAGTTTTCTATGATCTCTTAATTTTAATTCATCTTGTAATTTTAGATAAGCATCCAGCTCCTCTTGCGTTGGAAATGCTACACCGTATATTCTTTGAAGCATATTATTTTTTTCACTACCTTTCCAGTATGCTCCAGCAATTGAAGTTAACTTAAATACACCGACTTCTGAGGTGTTATTTACGTGTGGTCCACGACATAAATCCATAAATCCATCATCTCCAATAGTGTATATGTTAACATTATCTTCTGGAATTTCATTAATCAATTCTAATTTGTAAGGTTGTTTTTTAAAAAGTTCCTTTGCTTCGGCTTTAGTTATTATTTTATGGTTCATTGTGAATTTTGCTTTGATAATTCTATTCATTTCTTCTTCAATTTTCACAATATCGTCTTCGGTAATAGCTGGACTTGTTTCAATATCATAGTAAAATCCATTTTCAATAGCTGGACCAATTCCAAATTTAGTATCAGGTCTAATCTTTTTTATGGCCATTGCTAAGATATGAGATAACGTATGTCTTTGTTCTTCCATTTTTGCTTTATTAAATTATAATCTAAACTAATTAACCTTCACTCCAAAGCTTATCTAATATTTTACTCTTATATTCAAACCAAACTCTTCCAGTATCCATTTTTTTTAATTCTTCTTCTGATTCAGAATAGAGTCGGTGAAATCTTTTGGAGTTTTCGAAGTTTTCATCTGATAATGCTTGATATAAGAGTTCAGAATTTTTATATTTCTCGCCAGTTTCATTAACAAATGCTTTAATTGATGTTAATGACTCATTATACGTATTTTCTACCGATTCAATTTGAGAAATAATTTCAGAATAATTTGAAGTACAACTTTTAATATTGTTTGAAATTTCATTGTCTGAAAGGTTATTATAATCAATATCATGTATACAGCTTTCAACTTTTTCAAAAGCTACTCTAATTTTTAAGTAATCAACTTGGGCTTGTAAATAAACATTGTGATTCGTAAATTTCTGTAGAGTCGTTTCAATCTCATTATAACCATCAGTTATTTCAAGGTTCAAATCTTCAGGTAGTTCAAGAATTATTAACTTCTCATGTATTTCTTTATTTTCATAAAGTTTTTGTATAATATTATTGGTGTTTTCTTGTATTTTAGTGATTGCTTGAAACTTTTCCTCAATACTTGTATTGTTGCTGTCAACAGTTTGATAAAGAGGGATATTTTCCTGGATAAGTGTTTCAGTGTCATTTGTTAAACGTTTTTCTTTATTTTTTAATGATTGATATTCTGAAGCAACTTTTACGCTATTAATGGTAATAATATAAGAGTTAGGGTTGAAAAGGATAATATAAAAAAAACCCAATAACAAAATGGAAATTATTGCCCAATTAAACCGAAGTATGTATTTAAGTTTATTCTTTTTCACCTCTGTTTAGTTTTTTATAAAATTCTTCAATTTCTTTGTCATTTTTTACGGAGTTAGCACTCGCATCATTTAATAACCATTTTTTAAATTTAGTTATTAATTTGGGAAGTAGTTTTACAATAAAAAATATTATTACTACAACTGCAACCAAAATTATGAGATATACTAAAGCTGTCATGAGATAATAAGTACTGGAATTTTCTTTCATCACCAAATTATCATTCAGTGTGAAACTTACTGTTGTACTATCTCCATAATTTACATCATATCCATATACAATTGCTTCTGCAGTTAAAGTATAAGTTCCCCCCTTTTTGGGTGAAATGTAAATTTTTTTAGTAATTTTTTTACCTTTTTCAATTGGAACCCATACTGTACTCTCGGACAATTCGATGCCTGATGGAGTAATAACATTTAAATATGCTCTTCTACCTTCAATATTTGGTGTATAAGAAACAATTATTGGAATTTTCTTTGTAAAAATTTGTTGAGTTCCTAAAGATGCATCAACCTCGATATGACCTTGGGTAGTTGCTGATATTGTTGTCGTTGTCTCTTCTTCAGCACTTCCATCCGCAAAAGCAGTTGACGAAAATTGAAATGTTATTATAAAAGCAATTATTGAAAAAACAAGAATAAATTTCAGATGATGCAACGACTTAATAAAATCAATGTTTATTATTTTTTTATGATTCATTATTATTCTTTTTTTTAATTTTATTGAGTAATTTTATCATATTGTTCTTAAGTTTCATATATATAAATGGAATGTTATAAAGTGGTGAGTTTTTTGTATGATCTACAATTTTATAAGGGTTAGTACGTTTTTGTTTGAATGAATAAAACATATAAAGTAGGGGAGATAGTAATATTATGGTTAACAAAATTGATAAAGCCAAAAGTCCCAAACTAAGGTTGAGCTTTATTGATTCCTCTTGACTTATAAAGAATGAATTGTTTCCAAGATCCGTTCCAATAAAATTAAATACCACATTGGTTTTGGAATTATAAAGTGCTTTGGATGATTTGAGCTTTATTGAAACAGGTGAGGTTTGTCCAGGAAAAATAATAATTGAGTTAATATCGTCTTGAAAGGTAATATTGACATTTTTAGAATTACTTTGGATATCACTAATAATTAGGATACTGTTTCCTGTATTTGAAATATAAAGGGTACCATTATTTTCAGTTCCCGATTTTAATTTATCAGTAAAAGATAGTTTTGAGCTTAACTGGTTATTAACCTCTGTTTTTTCATTTGCTAAAAAAACACTCACATTTTGATATAAATCCCATCCGATATTGTTGGAGAATGGATCATTGGTTCTATATATTAAAACTTTGTCAAGCATTTGTTTATCAAAGCCTGAGGTTTTATTTAACTTTTGAAAAACTATATCTAGTGTGTGGGCTTTTCCTTCCTCATCCCAGTACGTAATCCAGACATAGGGAGTTACCTTGATTGTATCCATATAATAAGGATAAAGTACTCCCCAATCCATTACTGTCTCAATCTGAGCTTGGGAAAGCAAAGTAAATAAGATTACATTTAGATCTTTAGGTGATATATACAAAGGAGGTTCATTTGAAATCTTCTCTAAGAGTAATAAAATATTATCAATATTATCAGCTGGTATTTGTGAATCCTCAGCTATTACTACTCTTGGAATAATGTAATTGTAAAATAAAGAAGCTATTTCGTTTTTGTTTAGTTTGGCTAATTCGTCATTGGAAATTATATTTTTATTAATATAATCCCAAATAAGTGGTGAATTATTAAAGGAAAATTTTAGATTTTGAAATGAAGGTCTAATTTCTTCAGAATTGCATCCATTAG
>ENA-UOWE01004470-UOWE01004470.1-activated-sludge-metagenome-genome-assembly--contig:-NODE-4470-length-13443-cov-5.266433_pt1 | contig 13443 bp, 10 predicted proteins | sample MGYA00249841_ERZ761562 | MGnify/ENA primary metagenome ERZ761562 (study PRJEB28883, sample SAMN05720200) | activated sludge metagenome | isolation source: Anaerobic digester | place: Japan... | reverse complement strand
TCACCTTGATTTTTATTGCCGTTATTGTACTTGTCCGCATGATTGCCAAAGCGATTGAATCAATGATTGATATGACAGCCCTGAGTTTGGTGAATAAAACCCTCGGAGTAGTCTTTTCTGTTTTAAAAATTGCGCTGTTGCTGAGTGTGATTTTCTTTATTATCAACAGGTACGACCCACGCGAAGCCCTGATAACACACCAGGCCAAAGAAAAGTCATTTATGTATAAACCCGTATGTGGTATAGCTCCACTGGCTATCCCGCGAATCAATTCAGAAATTGAAAAATGGCGGGCACAAAAAGATAGTATTCCGCAGAAAGAAAACCAGCAGGACTAGGCCTGTTAATCTTCCATTATCGCCTTAACGCCTGGTAACTCTTTCCCTTCAATAAATTCTAGCATAGCACCGCCACCGGTCGAAACATAACTGATCTGGTCGGCCAGGTTGTATTGGTTAATGGCCGCTACCGAGTCACCGCCGCCAATAAGCGAGAAAGAACCCCGGATAGTGGCACTGGCCACCGCAATGGCGATAGATTTGGTGCCCTGTTTGAAATGCGGAAGCTCAAAAACGCCCATAGGGCCATTCCAGATAATGGTTTCAGAGGCATTGACGATATCGGCAAACCGACGGCAGGTTTTTCTCCCAATATCCAGCCCCATCCAGTTTTTTGGGATGGCATCGGCCTGGCTTTCCTTAAAGTTGGCTTCATCATAAAAACCATCGGCAATCACGGCATCAGTAGGTATATATAGGTTGACACCCCGCAGCATCATTTCCTGAACCATTTCCTTTACTTCGGGAATTTTTTCGTCTTCAACCAGCGATCCGCCAACCTCACCGCCAAAAGCTTTGATAAAAGTAAAAGCCATACCACCGCCAATGATGAGGTTGTCAACCTTGTTGATCAGATTTTTTATGATAGAAATTTTGGAAGACACTTTTGCGCCTCCAATAATAGCTGTAAAAGGCGATTTGGCTTCGTTAAGGATAAAATTCAGGTTTTTCAACTCGTTGGCAAGCAATAACCCAAAATATTTGTTGTTGGGAAAAAATTCCGCTATAGTGGCCGTGGAAGCGTGTTTGCGGTGTGCTGTGGCAAAGGCATCATTGATGTATATGTCCCCCAGGGAGGCCAGCTCTTTGGCAAATTTTTTATCGCCTTTTTCTTCTTCAGGATAAAATCTCAGGTTTTCCAACAACACCACATCACCGGGTTTCAGCGCCCCGCACACCTCAAAAGTTTTCGGGCCAAACAGGTCGCGCGTAAAAATAATATTACGGTTCAGCAGGTGCGACAAACGAGGGACAACAGGCGTCAAAGAATAATCCTGTTCAAAACCTCCCTTGGGACGTCCAAGATGCGACATCAGGATTACCGTTCCTCCGTCATTCAACACTTTCTGTATGGTAGGCAACGACTCTCTGATACGTGTGTCATCGGTGATCTGCCGGTTCTGATCCAGAGGTACATTGAAATCTACGCGTATCAGTACTTTTTTATTTTTAAAGTTTACTTTGTCGATGGTTTTTAACCTGATCTGTGAGTTTACCATAAAATTATTTTTAAAAATTTCAGTAAAAATAATAATCAATAGCTGATAATCAAAAATAAATATGTGTTTTTTATTGAACAGCCGAAAAAACATATATTTGTATTAGCTTTTTTGGCGGGCAATGCCTTTTGTGAAACACAAATACAATCTAAAACTGCTCCTAATTAGTACCGCGGATAATACACAGGCCTGCCATGGGGATGATGAAGTAAAAACTTACTATGCAGTACGTCCGGAAAATGAGAACAATGAGATTACCTGCCGCCGGGGTATGGATGCTTGTTGTACTTTTGTGTTGTCGCCGGCTATGATGCACCCACCACACTAATTATCGAAATAGTATGCAAGATTTAACCCTCACTGTTATCCAAAGCAATCTGGCCTGGGAACAACCCCTGAAAAACCTCCATAATTTTGATGAAAAACTCAAAGACCTGAAGAATAGCCAGGATGTGGTGGTGCTGCCCGAAATGTTCGCTACAGCTTTTACCATGGATGTCCGGAACTTTTGCACCGGCATGGATGGCCCTGTTGTTTCGTGGATGAAAGAAAAAGCCGCGGCGCTTAACTCGGTGGTTACCGGCAGCATTATCTTTAAAGAAAATGAAGTTTTTTACAACCGCCTGGTGTGGATGAACCCTGATCATACTTTTGAAACTTACGACAAAAGGCATTTGTTCCGTTTTGGTGAAGAACATAATTTTTTCAAGGCGGGTAGCCGGAAAATTGTCGTGGAACATCGGGGCTGGCATATTTGTCCTTTGGTGTGTTATGACCTGAGGTTTCCGGTATGGTCAAAAAATACCTTACTGAACGAAAACTATCAATACGATGTGCTGATATATGTGGCCAATTGGCCGGAAGCCCGTAAACAGCACTGGAAGGCCTTGTTGCAGGCCCGCGCCATCGAAAACCTTGCTTATGTGGTGGGCGTAAACCGCACCGGACGTGATGGCCGGGGCACTCGTCATTCTGGCAATTCGTTATTCATAAGCCCCCGGGGCGAGATATTGTGTGAGTTGGGCGACAATACCGATGAAGTAAAAACCATAGTGTTGTCCAGGGCCGATTTGATCAACTACCGCCAAAAGTTCAATGTAGCCCCGGATTGGGACGATTTTCGGATTTTATAATTTGGGGATTTGCTCACTGTGCCTGGATTTGGCCGGTGGGGAAGATTAAAAAAGTTTTGGTCAACAACATTATGAAAAGCTGGAAAACTAAAAGTGGTTATGAAATAATCCGGATTTTATCCGGGAGAAGTAATGTTTTTTTATTAACTAATGGACAGAAAAATGTTTTAATCGATTCTTCTGTTTCCCGCTTGTGGAAAAAATTAGTAAAGAAACTTGATAAATTGGGCATACATAGTATAGATTATTTGATTTTAACGCATGCTCACTTCGACCATGCTGGAAATGCTAACCAAATCCAAAAAAAATTTGACGCTTTTGTTATTATTCAAAAAGAAGAAGCCCCTTGTTTGTCGAATGGAGACAATATTCTGCCTGGCGGAACAACGATATTTACCCGGCCAATTATGAATTTATTCGGCAAGCGATTATTCTCAAGATTTAAATATAAACCATGTAAATGTAATTTGATGGTTGATTCCTGTCTTGACCTGAAGGCCTTTGGATTTAATGCATATTTAATGCATACTCCCGGGCATACAATCGGTTCGATGAGCTTAATTGTTGATGACGAAATTGCAATTGTGGGGGATAGTATGTTTGGCGTTTTCAAATGGTCAGTATTTCCGCCATTTGCAGAGAATGCTGAACAAATGATTAAAAGTTGGGGAAAACTATTAGCGACAAATTGTACCTGGTTCATACCTTCTCATGGAAATGCCAACAATAGACTATCAGTGGAAAGTGATTATAAAAAAAGGATAAAAAATACTCTGCATTATAAATAATAAAATAGTTGAAGCTCAATGATGGGCAGGGATATAGTTCCCAGTTGTGCGAAGTTTACAACTGAGCTCCAAACACCATTCTTGCAAAAAACTGCATTCAGCAAAAATAAAAATTTTGTATTTTTACCACACAAAAGGGTGTTGGAAAAGTACACGAAACACCCATCTCCAATCAAAACAACTATTCGCCAAATAACACCCAAACATGGATAATGAAAATTTACTTTCGATAACAAAAAAGCATTTGAATACTTTATGTAAAGATATTGCTGACCGCAGTGTGGGAAGCGAAGGAAACCGCCGTGCAACGGAGTATTTCAAAAAAGAACTTTTAAAAACCAATTGGAACCCCCAGGAAACTTTACTTAATGTTATGGATTGGAAAACCAATTGGGCTAGGCTGCAATGCGGACAAACCAGCTATGAAGTATTTTCTGGCCCTTACTCTTTGGGATGTTCCGTTCAGGGAGAGATGGTAGCGGTAAGCACCATCAGCGAACTTGAAAATGAAAAAATAGCGGACAAAATTCTTTTGCTCTATGGCGAAATAGCCAAAGAACAAATTATGCCCAAAAATTTTGTTTTTTATAATCCCGAAGAACATCAGCACTTGGTGTCATTATTGGAAAAAAGTAACGTGAAGGCAATCATTTGTGCTACCGGCCGCAATGCCACTCTGGCCGGCGGCGTTTATCCTTTTCCTATGTTTGAAGACGGAGATTTTGATATCCCATCGGTTTTTATGAAGGATACTGAAGGAGAGAAGTTGATTAATAATCGGGGAATGACGGTTTTTCTTGAATCCAAAGCGGAACGAATCCCCGAAATAGCCTATAATATTGTGGGCAGAAAAGCTGGCAGCGAAAAAAAACGTATCGTTGTTACAGCCCATATCGATGCCAAAAAAGGCACACCCGGTGCAATTGATAATGCCACAGGAGTATGCGTTTTGCTGCTGCTTGCCGAATTATTGAAGGACTATATAGGAAAATTCGCTATTGAATTGGTGGCTTTCAATGGTGAGGACTATTATGCCGTACCGGGACAGATGAAATATATCGAACAAAATGCAAATGATTTTTCTGATATTTTGTTAAACATCAACATTGATGGTGCAGGATACAAGCAGGGAATATCATCTTTTTCATTATTTGAATTGCCTGATGATATCAAAAGCATCGTGCAGGGGATAATCAGCATCAATCCGGCATTAAAAGAAGGACTCCCCTGGTATCAGGGCGACCACAGCATCTTTTTGCAATACGGTTGTCCGGCAATAGCTGTTAGTTCGGATTGGTTTATTGAAAATGTAGATAATCAAGACATTACCCATACTCCTAAAGATAATCTTGAAATTGTCAATTACCAGAGAGTTTATGAAATTGCATTAGCCATTCGCGATATTATTAACCACTTAACCCAAAATAGGCAATAACCCAATATGCCATTGAAACCTGTCTGACTCTGACCCGAGCGTCGTAACCCGACGAAAAAAGTTTTTATCAATCACACGTAATAAAAACTCCCGGAGCGCGCACGTGCCGGGAATAAGAAAACCCGCATTCGGCGGGTTGGGGGAGTGGCTCAAATAAGTGGTTTTTCAAGTCCCTGTAATACTTTTATCCAACAAATGGCATAAAGTCAAACCGGTAATAATAGGTCTTCCCTTTATAGAGACAAGGGTCTTTAACCAGAATTTCTTTCAGTTTTTCTTCAACATAGATCTGAAAATCAACGGAACTGGAGTTGAGTTCAACAATGTCTATTTTTCCACAATCGTTAATCCTGAAGGATAACACAACAAAACCCGAAAGCTGGTTTTCTTCGGCAAATTCAGGATACGTAACCTTAGTTCTTAAGGCAAAATCCAAATTTGTCACTACTTTACCTTGGCCGGATGAGGCACAACAAGCTGAATCAGGACAAGTTACCATATTTTTGCTCATGGGTTTTAATACCTGATTTTTTCCAGCGAGCATGGGTTGGGCGAAACTTGCCGAAACAACCCACATCAAAATCGTAAATGCGAAAATTGATTTCAGAATTGCATTTTTTGTTTTCATGGCATGTAAGTTTTAATGGTTGTTTTTTAATTTTATTTGATTTTACAAACAGTAAAACAAATGGCATTCCGAAAAAAATCAGCTATAAAAAGACTGCGATAAATTCAGGTTAAAATACTGGTTATCTGCGAAATGATAAATTACTTCAGGGAAAATAAAACTAAAAGCCGTAAGGTCGGAGTATTAAAAAATAATACAATTGTGGTATTAATAATTGATACAAACAGTTATTAAATTCCAAGAATTCGTTTGTATTTGTAATAGGTCATCCTGTTAATATCAAGGAGTTTTATGGCATCCTCATTATTGTATTTAGCCTTTTCCAGTGCCCGTAGGATGGCGTTTTTGCAACACAGGTTCTCTGCCGACCTGAGGGAATAATCATCATTATTCGGAAAAGTAAGCGCTTCGGATTCTTCAAAAAACAAATCGTCGGGCAATATGGTGCCGGTTTCAGAATTTCTTACCGCACTTTTAATGGTTTTGATTAATTGACGTACATTAAGAGGCCAGTCGTAACACATCAGTTTTTCAATCGCTTTCATCGAAATAGCCGTGTTCTTGTTGTATTCAATATTGGCTTCATTAACGATACGGGTTGCCAGATGGGGAATATCCTCTTTCCGCTCCCTTAATGGAGGGATCCATATGATTTCATCAATACGGCCTTTAAAGGCATTCAGGAATCCTGCCGACTGAACCAGGTCGTTTATTTTCTCGCTCCCTGCCATTATCAACCGTGTATTAACAGGAATTTCATTATTAGAACCTTTTCTGATAACCACTTTTTGTTCCATCACGATTAAAAGCTTTGCCTGTATTTCGGGCTTTAAGGTTTGAATCTCATCCAAAAACAAAGTGCCCCCGTTCAAATATTCAAAGTAGCCTATCTTATCTTCTTTGGCATCGGTAAAGGAACCTTTTTTATGGCCGAAAAGTTCACTTTCTGCTGTCAATTCAGAAATACAACTGCACGGAACTCTTAAAAAGGGTTTCCCCGACCTGTTGCTGTATTTATGAAGATAATTTGCTATCAGGTCTTTACCAACACCGGTTTCACCCTGCAGCAAAACAGTAACGTCGTACAAGGAGGCATTTTCTACTTTTTTTATCAGTTCCTTTATCGATTTGCTGTATCTCATTTTATATAAAATCTCATCCCGGAGCTTTTTATGATAACTTTCAAGGTGATTCCTGGTTTCCTCAAGGTCTTTCTTTATACTTTTTAATTCGTGATTTTTTCCTTTTATAAGCAAATAATTATCTATTTGTGTCGATATGGACGTAAAAAGCCTGTCTTTGTAACCGCTTGTGGTCTTTAATATATAGTCGTTAATAGTTTTGTCTTCTATTAATTTCCGCTCCGAAAACTCATCTCCGGCTTGCCCGCCGGTCAACACAATGATTCTTAGATCGGAATTTTTTTTGTTTTTCCGGATGTAATCGATAATTTTTATACCCGAGTCATTGTGTTCAAGAGACAGATCAATTATTGCGATGACAAGATCGGGATGTTCATCAAGCAACTGTTTCGCGGCATTTTCGCTGGTACCGCTCAAAAGAGTTACCGTGTCGCCCCGGTGACAAAAATGAGACAATAATTCTCGTGTAGAATTTATAAAGTCTGTTTTATCTTCGATCATTAATACTTTATGTACCATAACAATATCAATTAATCCACAGGCAACACAATTTTAAACATAACCCCTTCATTGATTTCGCTTTTACACGTAATAGTTCCATTCATATTTTCGATGATTCTTTTCACGATACTAAGCCCCAGGCCGGAAGATTCGCTGGGCTGGGTGGTAAAAAACATGTCAAAGATATACGGCAGGTTTTCCCTGGAAATACCGTTACCATTATCGCTGTAATCAATAGTAACCGACGAATTATCAACATGGATTTTGATCCTTATTTCCCCCGTACTTTTATTTGTAAAACCGTGCTTCAGGCTGTTCAGGATAAGATTCATCATAATTTGTGTTATAGCGCCGGGATAACCCATTAATTCGGGATCTCCTGAAAAGCTGGTTGCAATTACAATGTTTTTATTGTCAATCCTGGGTTTTAAGCTTAAAAGCAGATCATTGATCTTATCCACCATATTGAAAAAGCGTTTTTCCCCTTTCAGATCATCCCTTGCAATGTTATGATAACTGTTCAATAATTCTCCCATGGATTCAAGGTTTTTCATTATCCTGAACATGGGTGTTTCCAGTTTGGAAAAAAATTCATTAGTTGCAGAATCATCATTTTTCTCCAGGAACTCTTTTATTTCCAGTTTTATCAATTCAATATCAGTAACACAATTGGCAATCGGTGTGCTGATCTCATGCGATATGCCGCGAACCACATAGCCTAGTTGTTCCAGTTTTTTATTCTCAAACAACTGAGATTGAACTTGTTTTAGCTCTGTAATATCGGTATCAATAGCCACCAGCCGGATACCTTTTTTTGTAACCGCCGGGGTAAGTGTGGTTTTTAGAATTTTAGCTTTCCCGTCGGCGGTAACAATTTCAGATTCATATTCAACCGAGGAGTTCTTCAAAATGCACTCTCTTACTTTTTCAGCAATTGCAGTATCAGAGGAAACTTCAATCAGATTTCTGCTTCCCCGTAGCTTAATGAATTCATCAAGAGTATACCCATACATTTTTTCAAAGCCCTTATTGGCCCATTCAAAATTCCCCTTCGAATCCATAATCGTCACGGCGCATTTGGTTTCTTTTGCAGCTATCGAAAATTTCTCAATTTGTTTTTTCTGCCTGCCGTTTCTGATCAACAGCAACAGGATGACACCAAGAATAATTGCCAGAATGATTACAAAAATTGTATACCGGATCCGTCGGCTTTTCTCCCGCATCAGGTCTTTATCATAGTAATGTTTTTGAATGACACTGACTTTCTTATTATTCTGATCCACTATTTCTTTGTACAAAGCAACATACTCGTTTAAATATACATTTTTTAATGAATCCGTCTCTGAAGTTTTATACAGCCGATCGGAAGCTTCCAGCATCAACTCCTTGGCATTGACATCGGATGCATAGTCCCAGGCGCTGTCTGCGTATTGTCTTGCAATTTCTTTTTTATTGTCAGCCAGATAAAAATCCGCAAGCCTTATATAAATACCCGCCACCTGAAAAACGCTGCCGGATTGTTTAAATAGCTTGCCGCTGTTGTAATATAAATTGTAAATAGTATCCCGAAAATTCGAAAATTCAGAACGGTCTCCCATTAACAAATCGGCTAAACCCTCATACGAATTCGCTTTTGAATAGATATCATCCTTACTGAATTTCAGGGCTTCCCAAAAATACACTTTTGCACTGTCCCGGTACATCATACAGCTATCGGCAAACCGCGAGTCGCATGCCTTCGAACGGAAAAGCTCTCCCACCGCATATAGAGCTGCTGAAGAGTCGGTGTAGTTCCGGGCAAATTTAATGGATTTTTTGTACTCTTTTATTCCGGATGCATAATCCTTTTCATAATAATATAAATAAGTCCCTTTTGCATAGTGCCGGTGATAGTTGAATGACAGTTCATCACTGTCAATGGAATCAATTTTGTAAAATAATTCCAGGGCATCTGCATATTTCGCATCACCCTGATAAATGTATACCAAACATGTCAGAGCAGCCGGATAATATTTTGAATCCTTTTTTACTTTTTTTAAATATACTTCGGCAATGCTGTCGCACTGAAAAGAATAGGCAATGCCCTTGTTTACATTCAAACGATCTCTGTATTTTTTTTCCAGCTCAGAATCATTTTCCAGCATTTTTTCAATACTGTCAAAATAAACAATTGACTTATCCTGATCATATTGTGCATATTTACCTGACAGTTCAAAATATTTCAGGATTTTTTTCTCTTTATCAGGTATTTCATGTGTACATGAAACCAGAGATAGAAATATATAAAACAAAACAGGCAGTCCGCGCCAAACCAAAGAATTACGTGAAAACATTACGCATTTTACTGTTAATTATTTTAATAATTCATTGCCAGGCATATTAATTCAGAAAATCTGTATCAAAAATTTTTCTTTTGTATTTGGCATATCAAATTTAAACCAAATTTTTCAAAAAAACAACAAAACTGTTAATAAAAATACATCTGAGTATCAGAAATAACAAAATATACACAAAGTCAATAAAATATTTATCCCAATTAACTTCGTTATGCGAAATTTACAATTCGCACTTAATTTTATACTTCCTGCATTACCAGATAAACCGTATAAGTAGTGTAAAACCCAAAGAGCAGCCCTGCCTCCCAACGGTCTAATTTTTTTCTTTCTCCTGTAAGCATTGATATGAAAAGAAATATGGTGCCTCCGATGAAAATTGCCAGGTCAACATTAAACCTGGGGTTAAAGGCTATGGGCCTTATAAGACTGCTCGCCGCCAGGATGAAAAGAAGGTTAAATACATTCGATCCGATCACGTTCCCGATTGCTATATCGCTGTTCTTTTTTATGGCGGCCACCACCGAAGTTACCAGTTCGGGCAATGAAGTGCCCGCCGCGACAATGGTCAGCCCTATGATTTTTTCGCTGACACCCAGCAGATGGGCAATTTTCACACTGTTGATTACTACCAGTTGCCCGCCCGCTATCAAGCCCGCCAACCCAACAAGTATCAACCCCCAGATTTTAATACCCGATTTTGGCATCACGGCTGCCGGAGCCATAGTATCGGTTTTCATCTGCAGAAACACATTGTACAGAAAAAGAAGAAAGCATACTAATAAAATAATCCCGTCAACCCTTCCCAAAAAACTTGTCCCCGAAAAATTAAAATCGTTTAATAAAAACAACAATAGTATTGCTGCAAGCAATGATATGGGAATCTCTTTCCATGTGGTGGACGAACGGACACTGATTGGCAGTATCATTCCCGACAAGCCAAGTATAATAAATAAGTTGAAATTGTTGCTGCCGATTATATTGCCCAACACAATATCTGAATACCCGTTTATCGAACCAATAATATTCACTATCATCTCGGGAGCTGAAGTGCCAAAGGCAACAATGGTAAGCCCAATGGCCAAATCAGATACCTTGTATTTTTTTGCTAAGGCCACAGCACCGTCAACAAGCCAGTGGGCGCCAAATATCAGGCACACAAAACCAAGCACTACCAGAAGGCCCGAAAAGATCATCGTGTTTACTTATTTTTTTTAATTCAATTCGATTAAAAAACTAAATCCTCCCTGAAAATTTACTTTTTGCCGAGAAAACTATGCAACACTATAAGTTGCCAAAGCCGTGTGTTTAAATAATCCTGGTCTTTTTCAAAAAAACAATGTTTGAGGTGTTCCACCTGTTTATAATCCATTAAATTATACCGGCGAATATTTTCTTCCGAAAGGTTTTCATCAATAAGGTATTTGAGGTCGGTTTTAAGCCATTTCCTTAAGGGTAGGGCAAAGCCCCATTTTGGCCGGTTGAAAAAATGGGCAGGGATATATTCGTACAAAACTTCTTTCAAAAGGTATTTTTGGATGTTCCCTTTTAGTTTCAGGTGTTCGTGAAGATTGTTGGCAAATTCAACAATACGGTAGTCCAGAATAGGCACACGGGTTTCCAGCGAATATTTCATCGAGGCACGGTCAACCTTTACCAGCAGGTCGTCTTTCAGGTAATAATGCAGGTCAAAAAGCGACTGCGCCTCCGCTGGCGTCAGGGGCAGGCGGCCGAAATCATCTTTTAGTTCTATCTCCCGCCGTAAATCAGGATGTAATAACGCGGATACTTCCTGAGTGGCAAAAAGTAAGTTTTCCTGCGAGAAAATATGACTTTTTATCTTGTTGAAATCTGTATAGTCAAAAAGGTAGCCAACTCTTTGATAACGGTTCCCGAGTTTTGAGAAACAGGAATGAATAGGCTTGTGAAAGACTTTCAGCAGCGGGTTGTTCAGCCTGTTGGCCCATTTGTAGGCGCCGTAGCCCAAAAAAAGTTCGTCACCGCCATCCCCTGATAAGGTCATGGTAACATGTTTGCGGGCCAGCGCCGAAACTATCATGGTGGGTATGGCCGACGAATCGGCATAAGGCTCGTCGTAGATATCCGTAAGTTCCGGTATCAGCGCCATGGCGTCTTGTTCGGTAACCACAAACTCGTGATGCCGGGTGCCCAAAAATTCTGAAACGGCTTTTGCATAGGCGCTTTCGTTGTATTTCGATTCTTTAAACCCGATGCTAAAGGTATTTATGGGTTCGTGGCTCAGGCTTTGTGCAATGGCTGTTATCAGGCTGGAGTCAACACCACCACTCAAAAAAGTGCCAAAAGGCACATCGCAGATCATGCGGTATTTTACCGAACTTATCAGCAGCTCCTTTAATCTTATTCTGGCTTCTTCTTCGCTGATGTCGCTGTTTTTCCTGATTTTTGATGTTATATCCCAGTAATTGGTAAATTTCAGATGGGTATTGTTTAGCACGGCATAGCTGCCGGCAGGAAATTTATAAATTTTATCATAGATGGAATGCGGTTCGGGAATATAGCCCAGATGCAGGAATTCATTTACTGCTGTGTAATTTAAAATCAGATTTTTTCTGATGACATCAACTTTTGTCAACCCTTTCAGCTCCGAGGCAAAAGCAAAGTTTTTACCGTCCCAAAAATAATAGATGGGTTTTATCCCAATTCTGTCGCGGAAAAGGTATAAGGCCTTCCGGGATTTATCATAAATGGCAATGGCAAACATGCCGTTGAGTTTCTGCACAAAATCCACTCCCCAGCGTATGAAAGCCTCCAGCACCACCTCGGTGTCCGAAACAGTTTTGAATTCTATGGCTTTTTCGGCCAGCAGTTCTTTTTTTATTTCCTGAAAGTTGTATATCTCCCCATTGAACACTATCACAAAGTTCTTGTCCTGCGAAAACATCGGCAGGTTGGCCGCCTCCGAAAGGTCGATGATGCTCAGACGCCGGTGTCCCAATCCTGCATTTTCTTCAAAAAAATAACCGGAAGCGTCGGGCCCACGATGTGCCAGGGCGTCTGTCATGGCCGTCAGATGGTCGTATGAAAAAATGTTATCCGCCGAATAAAAACCTGTAATGCCGCACATAGTCTGAACTTTCTCTGGATAGTACTTGTTTTTATTTAGAATAATTTATTGATTACGATACCTAATCGCGAACTTATTTTCGCCATAATATGTTGTTTCTTGCTGAATTTTGCCAGCAGCAGCATAATTTCTTCGCTGTTGGGGTCTTCCCGTTGCAGCACTTTGATTTGCTCGTGTATCTCCATCATTTCCCGGCCGATAATCTTCAGATTGATAGTGTTTATGGTGTTCGAAATGTCGTTGATGAGGATAGTCCGGTCGTTGTCTTCATGCCTGGGAGTTGAGATTTTATATTTCTCGCGCCAGTACTTGCTTAGCTCATACTTTTGGCTCAATATCTCTATAACCGTTTTTGAAATATTTTCTGAAACGTGCTGGATGAAAAATTGTATGCTGGCATCTTCCGGCGTTTTTGCAAGGTACTCCTGGTATTCGTCATAAATTTGCTGGTGGTTGGCCGTGCTGAATTTAAAATCATCCACCGAAAGTATGTCGGCAATGTAAGAGGCGGCGCTCACGGGCGCTGTTTCGGTGTGCTCCGGGCTTTCGGGTATTTCTTTTTCTATCAGCAGTTCTATGGTGCCAAAGTTTAATAATATCCACAGCAGGTATTTTTCAAACGACTTTAAATCAAAAGGCTCTTCGATAATTTGTTTTTCGGCCTCATAACTCAAAGGTTCGGGAAACGCGTTGTCATCTTCGGTTATTTCCCCTGTCTGCGAAACATCTTTCTTGATCTTCCGCCTGAGCAGTTTGTTAAGCTCGTTGATGAGTGTCTGCTCCTGGATTTTCATCACTTCGCCGCATTCTTTGATAAAA
>ENA-UOWE01004469-UOWE01004469.1-activated-sludge-metagenome-genome-assembly--contig:-NODE-4469-length-13444-cov-5.915229_pt1 | contig 13444 bp, 13 predicted proteins | sample MGYA00249841_ERZ761562 | MGnify/ENA primary metagenome ERZ761562 (study PRJEB28883, sample SAMN05720200) | activated sludge metagenome | isolation source: Anaerobic digester | place: Japan... | reverse complement strand
GGTCGTGGGCGAAGTGCTCCTCGAAGCACAGCTCGGGGTTCGCCCAGATCTGGTGCGACGTGTCGATCAGGTCGGCACGACGCTGCTCGATGCGTTCGGTGACGGACCGCTTGGCACCCTCGACGTCCATGGCGAAAGCCTAGACCCCGACCGGACACGCCCGACCCGCAGGGCTTTGTTCTGCGAGGAGGACCGTCAGCGGCCCTCCTCGCAGTACGAAACCCCTAGGGGTGGCGCAGGATCAGCTTGCCGAGCTGGTCGGCCTTGCGGATGCGCTCGACGGCACGCGGATAGTCGTCCCACGCGAACACTTCGTCGATGACCACGGGGAGCCCCTCGGCCATGAGCTGCGTGACGTACGCGAACTCCTCCTGGGAACCGAGAGTGGAACCGACGATCTCGTGCTGCTTGAAGAAGAGCCGCGGCAGGCTGAGCTGCACGTCCGACCCCGACGTCCCGCCACACGTCGCCAGGCGGCCACCGGCTTTGAGCGCCGCCACGGTCTGGTTCCACGTCGCCGGACCGATCGAGTCGACGATCACGTCGGCCTTGATCGGATACCGCTCGTGGGAATCGAACGAGTCCTCGGCGCCCAGCTCGATCGACCGGGCCCGCTTGGCGGCATCACGCGACGTGGTGAACACCCGGGCTCCCATGTGCTGGGCGAGCATCTGGGCCGCGGTGGCGACGCCACCGCCGATGCCGGTGACGAGCACGATCTCACCGGCCTGCAGCCGGGCCCTGCGGAACATCCGCCACGCCGTCGTCAGCGCGACGGGGTACGCCGCGCACTCCTCCCACGAGCGACCGGCCGGGCGCAGCTCGGCGCCGTAGTCGGGGATGACGACCTGTTCACCGTGGCACCCCCACCGGTGCTCCCCCATCAACTGGAGGCTCGGGTCGAACACGCTGTCGATCCCGAACTTCTCGATCGCTGCGGCGTTGGTCTGCGCCGCGTTGATGGCGACCTCGTCGCCGACCGAGAAGCGAGTGACGCCGTCACCGATCGCGTCGACGACCCCCGCACCGTCGGACCCCGGCACGTGCGGGAACGACTTGGGCTTCGGGAGGCCACGCGTCTGCCAGTGGTCGATGTGGTTCACACCGCTCGCGACCAGCCGGACGCGGATCTCGCCGACGCCGGGCTCGGGTGTCGGGACCTCCCCCCACTGGTACTCGCCGGGCGATTCCGAGAGAAACCAACTCTGCATGGCTGGGATGGTAACGGGGTCCAGCCAGAACCGTGCCGTCAGCGGGCGAGCGGACGCGCCACGGCGGCGACCCCTGACGCCTCAACCGACGACGACGCTGCCCCGATCGGGCTGCACCTCGAGTTCGACCCGGCGGGCCGAACCCACGGCCACACCGTCGACATAGACGGGCGTGGGTCGGTCGAACGTCCACACCGTGCTCGTGACCCGGGACGTCGACAACGCCGGGTGCGGCAGGTGCGTTCCCGTGTGGGCCCGGCGGCGGGCCTCCCACCGGTCGCGGACGTCGAGCCGGCCGGTGGTCACGTCGATCAGTCCGTCGTTGGGGTGCGCCTTCGGGCCCAGGTTCCACTCGCCGAGGTGGGTGCCGTTCATCGCCACGGCGAACTCCCCGGACCACCAGCGCCGGCGAGCGACCACATGGGCCGCGGCCACGCGGTCGACGCCGTCGACCCGGACGGCGACGAGATCGATCGGCAGGGCCATCACCGGTCCGTCGAGGTCGACCGGCGAGCTCGCCCGACCACCGAGCGAGTGGTACAGGTCGCCGCCACGCAGGACGACCGGCGAGTCGAGTGGCCGGCTCATCAGGCGCGCGACCTCGGCGTCGGAACTCGCCTCCGGCTCGGTGCCGTCGAGATCGACGGGCCGGCCCCAGACCTCGCCCTTGCGGATCACGTCCCCGCCTTCGGCGGATCCTCCGCTGCCTTCGGCAGTTCCTCGGCTGCCTTCGGCAGGGCTTCCGAGGGCCCGAAGTCGGCCACCACCCCGCGCCGGATCGCCTCGACGGCCGCCGCCGCCCGCGACCGCGTGCCGAGGTCGGGGGCGATCTCCGCGATCTGGCCCAGCACGTCGATGATCATCTTCGTGGTGCGCACGAAGTCGCCGCCCGACATCTCCCCCTCGATCAGGCCCCCGAGATCCCGCCCCGACGCCCACCCGTGGCACACCGCCATGAACCCGGGATCGGGCGGTCGGGTCTGCGGCAACCCCCGCTCGCGCTCGGCGCGGGCGATCTTGTCGGCGAGCCGTTCGAGCCGACCGAACCGCTGGCGCAGGTTCCGGTTGGGGTAGACCGGCTCCGACCCGTCGGGACGCCGCTCCTCGAACACGACCGCCGCGACCAGCGCCGCGACGCCGGGGGCGTCGAGCCCGTCGAACACGCCGTCGTCGAGCGCCAGCGCCACCAGCAGGTCACGTTCGTGGTAGATCCGCGCCAGTCGCTCCCCCGGTGCGGTGAGGGCCCACCCGTCGAGGAACCCGAGATGGCCGAGGAGATCGGCCACCGCCTCGAACCGGCGGACGACCGACGACGACCGCTGGTGCAGCTGCTTGGACAACCGGGCGACGTCACGCTCCAGCCCTGAGCGCTCGCGGTAGGCGGCCAGATGGTCGTCGCGGTCAGGGCAGTCGTGGACCGGATGGGACTCGAGTTCGGCCACGAGGCGATCCCACCGCGACGCCCCGGACGGCGCGGTCGAGACCGTCGCCCGGGCGGCCCGGAGGCGCGACGCCGTCTCGTCGAGGAACGCCGGATCGTGGGGGGCGTAGGGGGTGGGCAGCTCGATCTCGTCGACGGCACGGGAGGGCTCCCGGAAGTCGGCGACCACCAGCTGGACGGCGTCGCCCCGCTCGTCGACGGTGCGGACACGCAACGAACCCTTGCCCCGGTACGCGACCGAGATGACCGCGAGGCGCACGGGCTTGTGCGGGTGGAGGTGGAGCCGGGCGGTGGTGTCCTCACGCAGCCGCGGTGCGATGACGTCGCCGGGTCGGAGCAGGCTGACGCTGCGTTCGATCGCGATGCGACCGTCGGGACGATTCGTGCGCTGGGAATTCACCCGCTCGTCGAGGGCGGCGTACTCGGCGACATCGCCGCGCTCGCACCCGACCTGCTCGTCGATCACCGCGAGTCGCTCGCGGTCGCGCGCCAGCCGCCGCTCGAGCGTGACCACGGCCCGATCGGCCTGGAACTGGGCAAACGACTGTCCGAGGAGGGACATGGCCTCGGTCTTCTCGTACCGGCGGACCAGGTTGGCGGCCATGTTGTAGGTGGGCCGGAACGACGACGTGAGCGGGAACTCGCGGCTGCCGGCGAGGCCGGCGACCTGGGCGAACGACACGAACGGCGACCACAACACGACGGAGAACCCCTCGTCGTCGATGCCGCGGCGGCCGGCCCGGCCGGTGAGTTGGGTGAACTGCGCCGGGGTGAGGAACTCGTGGGTGTCGCCGTTGTACTTGGTCAGCTTCTCGATGACCACGCTGCGGGCCGGCATGTTGATGCCGAGCGCCAACGTCTCGGTGGCGAACACCACCTTGACGAGGCCCTCGACGAAGCAGCGCTCGACCGCTTCCTTGAACGCCGGGATCAGGCCGGCATGGTGCGACGCAATGCCCTGCTCGAGCGCGGCGGCCCACATGTCGTAGCCGAGGACGTCCAGATCGGAGTCGCTCAGCATCGAGACCGAGCCCTCGAGGATCTCGCGGATCCGGATGCGCTCCTCGGCGTCGGTGAACCGAAGACCGCTGTCGCGGGCGATCGCGAGCGCGTCGTCGCAGGCGTTGCGGCTGAAGATGAAGTAGATCACCGGCAGCAGGTCTTCCTCCGCGAGCCGCTCGATCGTCTCGAGTCGACGCGGCGTCACGAACCGGCGACGGCGATCCCGTGGCGCCCCCGTGTGTCGCCCCCGTCCGCCGCTGGCATCGCCGTCGAATCGGTAGCCCTCGGGGTTGGGGCGACCGTCGACCAGAACCGGGATGAGGTGGTCACGATCCGATGAGCGGTCGCCGACGAGGTACAGGTTCTCGAGCTCGACAGGACGCTCGTGCTCGATGACCGTCGACGTCGGACCGCGTACCGTCTCGATCCACTCCCCCAACTCACCGGCGTTCGACACCGTCGCCGACAGGCAGACGAGCCGAACGTTGGGCGGGAGGCCGATGATGACCTCCTCCCACACCGGGCCCCGGTAGGCGTCCTGCAGGTAGTGCACCTCGTCGAGCACCACCACGTGCAGGTTGTCGAGGGCGGCCGACCCCGAATAGAGCATGTTGCGGAGCACCTCGGTGGTCATCACCACCACGGGCGCGTCGCCGTTGATCGCGGTGTCGCCGGTGAGCAGTCCCACCCGCTCGGTGCCCAGGCGGGCGACGAGATCGCTGTACTTCTGGTTCGAGAGCGCCTTGATGGGCGTGGTGTAGAAGGTCTTGCCGCCGGCGTTGAGGGCGATGTCGATGGCAGCGTCGGCAACGACCGTCTTGCCCGAACCCGTGGGTGCGGCGACGAGCACGGAGCGGCCGGCGTCGAACTCGGCGATCGCCTCGAGTTGGAAACGGTCGAGCGTGAAGGGAGCGGAGTCCGACGGTGACACGGTCACGCGGCCGTGTCCGTCGCCTCGCGGTTCTTGGCGCGGCGGCCGAGCATGAGGCGGGCGATCCAGATGGACGCCTCGTAGAAGATGCACAACGGGATGGACAGCGCGAACAGGCTGACGGGATCTCCGCCCGGGGTGACGATGGCGACGACGGCGACGATGCCGACGATGGCGTGGCGGCGGACGCCGGCGAGGGTGTCGGGCGACACAACGCCCATCAGCTGCAACGCCAGCAGTATCAGCGGGAACTCGAAGCTCAACCCGAACGCGAACACCATGAGCGCGAGCAGGCTCATGTACTCGTCGACCTTGGTCTGGACCAGGGCGTCGCCGGCCTGGTCGACCAACCACTCGAAGATCTTCGGGAGCGAATACCAGGCCAACGCTGCGCCCAGCAGGAAGAGCACCACGGAACTCGCGACGAACGCGATCGCGTACCGTTTCTCCTTCTGGTAGAGCCCAGGGGCAACGAACCGCCACAGCTGCCAGAAGATGACCGGCAGGGCGATGAGGATGCCGACATAGGCCGACACCCGGAGCTGCATCGCGAACGGCGACACCGGGTCGGTGTAGAGGAGCTTGCACGACTCCTGGGCGGTGTTCTTGATGGCCTCGCAGTACGGCTCGACGAGGACGTCGTACAGGCGGTGGTACACGAAGTACACGCCGATTCCGGCGACGAACACCGCGAGGGCGGACTTGAAGATCCGGTTGCGCAGCTCGCGCAGGTGATCCATGAGGCTCATCGCCCCGTCAGGCGACGACGGCCGACGACGCTGTTGGCGCATGGCTCTGAAGTTGGCGATGCGCGTCACGTTGGCTCCGACGCTCCTCGGTCCACCGACGCCTGGATCGCCCCATGGTTCGACGACCAGGGTGTCCCGTCCTCGAGCGGCGCGTCCTCGAGCGGCTCGGCGACGACCGGCTCGTCCTCGAGCGGCTCGTCCTCGAGGTCGGCCCAGATGCTGGCCTCACGGCCCGCACCCGGCTCGCCCGGCGCGGGCTCGTCGGGCGGTGTCTCCTCGACGAGTTCGGCGGCGTCCTCGGCGACCTGCTCGGCCTCCTCGGCCTCGGCAGCCGCTTCGTCGGCGGCGGCGCGGGCCTTCGCCGCAGCGGCTTCCGCCTCGGCGGCGGCGGCCTCGGCCTCCGCTGCGACCTGCTTGGCGAGGTTGGCTTCGGCCTCCGCCGCCGTCGCGAACTCGACGATCTTCTTGCGGGGCGCCGCGGCGAACTCGCCGAGATCGCGGATCGGCTTCATCGACGGGTCGTCGAGCACCTCGCGGACCTCACTCTGGAGGTTGCCGGTCATCGACTTGAGCTTGGCCAGCCACTGCCCCATCGTGCGAGCCGTTTCGGGCAGGCGCTCGGGGCCGAGCACGAGCAGCGCCGCGACCAGGATCATGATGACTTCGCCGCCGGTGAGGCTGTCGAGGATGCCGAGCAGTCCTCCGATGAGCATGCGGTCAGCCTACCTGCGGACGGGAACCGCCCGGGAAGCCCGACTGCGACGGGCGTCAGCCGTGTCGGGTCATCTCCGACAGCGTGGTGAACCAGTCGTCGCCGCCCAGGATCTCGTGGAAGTCGAGGACGTCGTCGTGGGTGATCGGCTCGCCGGTCGGCCGTTCGGTCATCTCGGCGGGCAGACGCCACTCGACGCACTTCACCCCGGCGGCGGCGAGGATGTCGACGACCTGGTCATCGGCGTTCTTCACCTCCGTCATGCGGCACACGGGGCAACGGAACAGGTAGGTACCGTCACCGGTGTCGCCACAGATGCGGACCTGCAGGTCGCGCGAACGCAATTCGACGTCACCACATTCGCTGCAAGTCGCCCGGATCAAAGCCATGAGAGTCGTTCCTTCGCTATCAGGATGAGCTTCCACTTCTTTCGGCACCCACCAGGGGTGAGTTGAAGATTTCGCCCTCGGAACTTGTGGTGTTCTCCTGATCTGCGCCGTTGCGACGACCCGGCGTTCGCACCAACCGGACCCACCGGCAACAATCGGCGGATGATCCCTCGCCAGGAGCCACTCGCCGGACCAGCGATCCTGTTCGCGAGTGGCGGGGCCCGTGGCCACACCGACGAGAACACCCCGGAGTCGTTCCGGCTGGCCGTCCGGCTCGGAGCCACGGGCATCGAGACCGACCTGCAGGTCACTGCCGACGGCGTGCCGGTCCTGCGGCGCGACGCCCGCCTCGGAGGTCTGCGCCGCCGACGCATCGCCGACACGTCGAGCGCCGACCTGCCCGACGACGTCGTGACCCTCGCCGGCTTCTACGAGGAGCACGGCGCCACCCTCGACCTCCTCGTCCACGTCCGGACGGTCGACGCCGTCGAGGAGGCCATTGCGCTCGCGACCCGCCACCGGGCCCTCGATCGGCTGTGGTTGGCGGCCTCCGACCGGGCCGCACTCCTGGCGTGGCGGGCCCGGTCCGAGCTCGTTCGGCTCGTCGACACGACCACGCTCAACGACCTCGGCGCCGGGGCCGAACGCCACGCCGCTGGGCTCCGTGAAGACCGGATCGACGCCAAGCTCCTGCCACAGGCCGATTGGAACGGTGGGCGCGCCGCGTTGTTCCACCGCTTCGGCCGGCGCTGCTTCGGCACCGACGCCCACCATGACCGCATGATCCTCGGGCTGCTGCACATCGGCATGGACGGCGTGATCTCGAGCTACCCCGATCGCCTGGTCGACGCTGCCGCGGCGATCGCCCGTCCGGACGCGCCGCAGTTCCTCGAGTAACCGGCGAGGGGCTAGAGACCGCCGAGGCGCGACAGCGGCCAGATACGGGCGATGGCGCGCCCGACGACCAGGTCCTTGTCGATGGGGCCGAAGATCCGCCCGTCGAACGACCGGGAACGATTGTCGCCGAGCACCAGCAACTTCCCGCTCGGCACCGTGATCGGCGTGTCGATGATCGTCGTCGTCCCGTCGGGGAGGTAGTCCTCGACGAGCTGCTTGCCGTTGACCCAGACCTCGCCGTCACGGCTCTCGACGACGTCGCCGGGCAACCCGATCACGCGCTTGATGAGCACGTCGGGGTCGCTCGGGCTCGTCTTGGGATCGTTCGCCGGACGATCGAACACCACGATGTCGCCCCGGGCGGGGTCGGTGTTGAGCCGGAACACGACGACACGGTCGCCGACGTTGAGTGTCGGGACCATCGACTCCGACGGGATCGAGTACGCCTGGAGGATGAACGTCTTGACGACGATCGTGAGCACCACCGCGACGGCGATCGTTAGCGCCCATCCCATGGCGGTGCCCTTGGGATTGGCCGCCGGTTCGGCGTTGAGCTCGAGCACCCGTTCCGATGGGACCGGTTCCGCGGTCACCGGCGGGGCCGGTGGATCCAACAGCGGGCGGTACTCGGGGGGAACGCCCGTCGTGTTGGTCTGGTCGAACATCGTTACAAGGATCCCCAACGGCTGAAGGGCCACGCTATGACCACGGCTCGGCCAATGATGTCAGATTCGGGGATCGCACCGAAATAACGACTGTCATGGGATCGCTCACGGTTGTCGCCCATCACGAAGACGTGGCCTCGGGGCACGGTGACGGGCTGCGGGAGGTTGTTGGTGACGACGCTCGGGTCGAGGTAGTGACCCGTGCCGGTCTCCTCCAACGGCTTCCCGTCGATGTACACCACACCACCACGGGCCTCGACCACGTCCCCCGGCAGGCCGATGACGCGCTTGATGAGCTGGGGTGGCTGGTCGGGGTCGTCGGTGCGTTCCGACTCCGGGCGTTTGAAGACGATGACGTCGCCGCGTTCCACGCCGCCGCCGACCGCATAGGCGAGCTTGTTGACGAGGACCTGGTCGTTGTTCTGCAGGGTCGGGTACATCGACTCCGACGGGATCTCGTACAGCTGGACGACGAAGAACTGCAGCAGGAGGGCCACCACCGCGGCGGTGCCCAGCACCATCGCCCACTCGACGACCGTGCGGACGAGGCCGCCCCGGGGTGACTCCTCGGTCGGATCCTCGGGCTGCTCCGCCGGCTCAGCGCGGGCGACCGTCAGGTCGAGATCGCGGATCCGCGAACCGGGCCGGGACTCGGGGGCCCGGCGGATGTCGTCGTGGTAGGAGACCGCTTCGTCGGCCGGCCACGGCAGCGCGGCGTACGGGTCGGGGGCCAGGTTGCGGAGGCGAGGTCGCAGCGGTGGTTGCTCGTCCGGACGAGCGTCGACGCGGCCGGCCCGCGCTGCGGCGGGAGGCGCGGGAGCAGGGGCTGGAGCGGTTGCCGGTGCCGATGCGGCGGCGGGGGCAGCGGGCGCCTGGGGTCGCTGCGGACGCGGCGAGTCCGGGCGTTGTGTGGGCGGGGCGGGTCGCCGCTGCGGGGCGACCGGGGGCGCTGCGGGCGCTGCGGGACGCGGCGGTGTCGGAGCCGACGACGAGGGCGCAGCGGGATCGGGCGCCGACCGGCGTCGGGGCCGAGCGATCTGGAACTGGGTCCCGTCGGGTGCGACGGGTGGCGCGGCGGCGTCACGAACGCCGGGAACGCCACCCGGCCGAACGAGTGCTGCTCCCTCGCCGGCCCGAGCCACCGGAGCCGACGGTGGGGCCGAGCTGGCCGGAGCGGCCTGGGCCGACGGTGCGGCAGGGCGGGCGGGAGCGGCCGGAGCCGACGGCGCCGCTGCGGTTGGGGGCGGGAACTCGTGGCGTTCACCGCGGCCGGCAGCGGCACGCTCACGCTGCTCGCGACGGGCCCGGCGACTCAGGGGCACCTCGGGCTCGGCGGGCTCGCGGATCGGGCGGGCGACCGTGACGTCGCCCAACAACGAGTTCGCGAGTGCCCGACCCATGTCGGTGAGGCGATCGTCAAGCGGTTCGGTCGAGGAGCTCACCGGCACACCGGTCAGGCTAACGGGACGATCCCTGAAATCTGCCCCGGAGCGCGATTTTGCTGCGGGGCCCGCCGGATCAGGAGCGGTAGAGACCGATGATCGACTGCGCCATCGGCTCGGTCAGCGCCCGAGCCGCGTCGCTCGACATCGTGGGACCGTCGACCTCGCCGTCGGGAAGGTCGAGCACCGTCGCCTCGGGCCCGAGGCGAAGCAGCAGCCGCTCCAGCCACGCGTCGCCACCGACGGCGAGCACGGCGCGGTAGCGGCCGTCGGGGAGCTCTTCGAACCGGTCGGTGGGATAGTGCTCGGCGATCCACCGGTCAGCCGGACCCACTTCGATGGCGATCCGCGGGTCCGCCCCCGACCCGGAGTACGACGTGGCCGCCGGCAGCTCCGCCGGCAGCTCGAAGCTGCCGTCGGTCAGGTGGGCGCTCCGGATGCGATCGACACGGAACAGGCGCTCGGCGTCGGCGGAGTGGCACCACCCGATCACGTACCAGTTGCCGTCGGTCGCGTAGACCCGGTACGGGTCGATCGTGCGCACCCGGCTCTCGTCGGTGCTGTAGGAGTAGTAGTCGATCTCGATCTGGCGTCGTTCGGTCGTCGCCTGCTGGAGCAGCGCCAGCGTTCCGCTGTCGGCGCCGCCCAGGCTGACCTCGAGCGATCCGGGCTCGCCGATGCCGACGACGCGTTGCAGCTTCGTGAGTGCCCGGGCCAGCGGGCCCTCGGGGTCGGCGCCGGTCGTCGCCATCAAACCCGAGCCGGCAGCGAGCACCGCGAGCGCCTCCTGGGCGGTGAGACGCAACGGTCGAGTGAAGTAACGGCCGAGCGTGACCCACACCCGGTCGTCGTCAATGATCACGTCGATCAGCTCGTCGGGGGTGTAGGGCGGGATGCCGACCATGAAGATCACGTCGAGGTCGGCGAGGAGGTCCTCCCGGCTGATGTCGAACTGGGCGCACACCTCGTCGATCCGCGGCCCGCCGCGCTCGGCGATCCATGGGACGATCGCGACGATTCGCCGGAAGCGATCCGATGCGGTGACGCGGGGCTTCATACGGCGCCCCTCGACGCGATCGTCGCTTCGAGCCACTCCACCAGGTCCTCACGGAGTTCGGGCGGGCTCACGATCTCGGCGTGCTCCAACAGACCGAGCACGAACGTGCGGAACGCCCGCCGGTTGGTCACCTCGACCTCGAGGGTGACCGAGCCGTCGTCGAGGTCGGTCCACACCGCCTCCTCCTGCACGAGGCTGCGGCTGAACGCCGCCTGTGTCGCGTCGATGCGGAGCACCGCGGTCACCGGGGCGTCGTCGCCGTGTCGCCACGGGTCGAACCGGAAGCCGGCCGGTCCGGCATCGTGGCCCGACGGCTCGAACGACCCGGGTTCACCGGCCGTGATCGACCCCTCGACCCGATCGATGCGAAAGCTGCGCCGATCCTCACGAAGGCGGTCGAAGCCCCGGAGGTACCAACGGCCCTTGTGGAATTCGAGGCGTTGCGGCTCGACGGTGCGCTGCTCGCCGTTGTAGGCGAACTGGACGAGCCGGTGCTCGTTGATGGCGGCGTGCAGGTCGCCGATGACGGGCGGGGTCGGCACCGACGCGAGCTCGGGTTGGGCGCTGTCGCCGCTGGCGTCGCCGAGCTTGCGCAACGTCTCCTGGGTGGCGATGCCGTCGAGCCGGATCGCGCCCATGGCGAGCTTGAGCGCGGCCATCTCGTCGGGTTCGAGGCCCGGGTCGGCGAGGTAGTACCGCTCGGGGAGGATCCGGTAGCCGAGCGCCGTCTTGTCGTGGACGTCGGTGTTGATGACCTCGACGGGGATGCCCATCTCGCGCAGGTCGTCCTTGTCGCGCTCGAACGTGCGCCGGAAGCTCGCCGGGTCGGGCGGGTAGCCCTCGATCACCCGACCGATCTGCTCGATGCCCACGGGCCGCTCGGTGTCGAGCAGCAAGGCAGTGAGGTTGAGGAGGCGTTCGAGCTTCGTCGTCATCCGGCCAGGGATCTTAGGGGAACAGACGTTCCCGCCGGGCCAACCCTGCCCGCCCCGGCCCGTTCTGGAGCGCTCAGGTGACAGGAACTGTCACCTGAGCGCTCCAGAGTCAGCTCAGGAAGGTGACCGCGGCCGCCGCGGCCGCTCCGGCGGCGGTGAAGAACAGCGGGTCCGCGTCGATGTCGCGACCCATCGTCGTGATGCGCAGGCCGGCGGCGCCGAGGATGTCGCGGACGTCGGGCGGATCGACCTCAGCGACCACGACGCCCTCCAACGTGAGCACCTCGTGGGGCACGGCCGCCACGACGGGCGCCGACCGCGTCAGCTCGATCGCGGTGAGCGTGTGGTGGCTGACACCCTGGTGCCGTTCGCGGGCGTCGCCGTCGGATGCCCGGACGCACAGCACCGGGATGCCCCCGAGTGCGTCCACGACATCGAGCGCCGCCGCCGCCTCGACTGAGGTCGTGCCGAACTTCGTCCCGGTGCCGACGACCCCGGGACCCATGCCGACGACGATGAGCTCGGCGTCGGCGACGTGATGGGCGAGCACCAATCCTGACGCCACCGTGACGGCCTCGAGGTCGCCGCCGAAGGCATGACCGGCCGTGACCGTGGTGTGGAGCAGCTCGCGCGAGCGGAGATCCTCGACGAGGTCGCTCAGCGCGATCGGGAGCGACGCCCCATCGGTCATGACGTACGCAACGCGGGTGCCGGGGCGCAGCGCGGCGATCGTCGCCACGACCACACCGACCTGGCTGTGCACCTGGCACACCACGACCGGAACACCGTCGATCGTCGTCGGGAGGTCCGGGTACTCCAGCTCACTGGTTCCGGCGTCGAACTGCAGGCTCGTGTACCGGAGCTTCATGACGTGATCGGGACCCGGAGCGACGAACTCGGTGCGGCTGAGGTTCCAGTGCACGACGTGCCAGCCGCCGGTGCCGAGGCCGAGTTCGACCGCGGTGGTGTTGCACACCACCGCGTCACCGACGTTCACGGCGCCGGTCAGCTGCGTGAGGGAATACGCCCGCGACTCGTCGGCGGCACCGTCGAGTCGTACCCGCACCCGCTGGAGACCCGGGCGCTCGGAGATGATCCCGGTGACCTCACCGGAGCGGAACGTCGGCATTCGAACGGGCTTAGAGGCTCTCGATGAGCTTGTCGACGCGTTCGTCGTGCGATTTGAACGGGTCCTTGCAGAGCACCGTGCGCTGGGCCTGGTCGTTGAGCTTCAGGTGTACCCAGTCGACCGTGTAGTCGCGCTTGCGTTCCTTGGCCTTCTTGATGAACTCGCCACGGAGGCGGGCCCGGGTCGTCTGCGGTGCGATCTCCATGGCATCGGCGATGTCGCGGTCGGTGACCATGCGCTCGACGAGACCACGCTTCTGCAGCTTGTAGAACACGGAGCGGCGACGGCTGATGTCGTGGTACTGCAGGTCGACGAGCGACGCCTCCGGCGACGACAACGGCAGCTGGTGCCGCTCGCGGTAGTGCTCGATGAGGTTGTGCTTGGTCACCCAGTCGACCTCGCGGTCGAGGGAGAACGGATCGGTCTCGAGCTTGCTCATCACGTGCTCCCACATGCTCAGCGCCTGCTTCTCCTGGGGGGAGAAATCGTGGGTCTGGGCGTAGCGGAGCGCTCGGTTGAGGTACTCGGACTGGATCTCGATGGCCGACGCCTCCCGCCCGTTGGCAAGGCGCACGCGGTGCCGACACGTGAGGTCGTGGCTGATCTCGCGGATCGCCCGGATCGGGTTCTCGAGGGTCATGTCCCGCAGCACCACACCGGGATCCTCGAGCATGCGCAGGATGATCGAGGCTGCGCCGACCTTGAGGAACGTGGGGTACTCCCCCATGTTCGTGTCGCCGACGATCACGTGCAGGCGGCGGTAGCGCTCGGCGTCGGCGTGCGGCTCGTCGCGGGTGTTGATGATGGGCCGCGAGCGGGTCGTGGCAGAGCTGACCCCTTCCCAGATGTGCTCGCCGCGCTGGCTCATGCAGTACATGGCGCCG